>OJKP01000438.1_pt1 | contig 30987 bp, 30 predicted proteins | sample 1596521 | NCBI WGS metagenome assembly OJKP01 (sample SAMEA4350130, study PRJEB24818) | metagenome | biome: human; feature: gut; material: faeces | place: Denmark | collected 2013-09
GTCCAGATGGGGTGGGGGGAGGAAGTAATTTGGAATAGTGATGCATAGTAGGAGAGTTACGAAGGTGGAGAAGGTTGTGAGCGCAGCACAGAGTATATGTTTTCTCTATAGGTCAACGGAACCGCCGTCCAAACCCACCCGGCCCTCGCCGAACGCACCGACGACCTCGCGCCCAGGCCACCTCCTAAGTACCTGAAATCATTGAACTTTCCGGTATATAAAATACGTTATTGACACAACCCCTTGTCTGTGACACCATTACTTTAACAGGAAGAAGGAACCGCCTAGCGGACAGCCTCCCCTGCCTTGCTCTTTGACAATGCGGCCTGCCCGCCCATCCGCCTTGCGCCTTCCAGCGCCTAGGCGCCCACAAGCGCCCCCCTCGCGTCTGCCATCGTGCCACGTCGACAGGGGGGCGGGTGCCCGCCGGAAGACCACGCAAGGGGCACGGATGCACCGGCACAGCGCAGGCCAGACATAGGGACACCACACGGAAGCGGGAAGGGCTGGAAATGGAGGTACTACCATGACCCAGACCCAGACCCAGACCCAGACCCAGACCCAGACCCAGACCCAGACCCAGACCCAGACCAGCAAGCCCAGCGCCGTGCCCACGGCCAAGGTCTTCCAGACGTATGTCGACGAACTGCTGGCCGCCGGTGCCGCCGTCGAAAAGGCCGCTGCCCGCATTGCGCTGGCCGCTGCCCGGCAAGCGGCGCATCGGTCAAGTCTAGGCTACCTGAACGCCGCACACGCCGCCTTCAAGGCGTGCCACGTCAATTGCACGGCGCAGTTGACCAAGTATGCGCTTGGCCTGTTCGGCGGCCTCGCTGCCGATGACAAGGGCAAGCCCATGATTGCGCGGTCAAAGTCCATCCTGCGCCTCACCGATGCGCAGGAACGGAAGCAGAACGGCGGCGACGCTTTTGCGTGGGCTGCCGAAAAGATCAGCCCCGAAGCCAAGGCGGAACTTGCCCACGCGCGCCGCGCGCTGGCACATCCCGACTTTGCCGACTTCCTGACGGCGCCTACTGCCGAAGCCAAGTATATCAAGGAAGATGGCTTGACCGCTTCGGAACGCGAGTTGCTGGCGCTGCTCAACTGGGCGCGCCGCAATAATAAGGCTGCTACCAGCAAGCGTGCTGGAGAGCGCGGCTACGCGGAGCTGCAGAACGCGCTCCGTACCGTCAAGGCCCTGTTCAAGGAATTCAACGAAGAATAAAAACGCAGCCCTCCCGCTTCCATGTGGTGCCCCTATGGCTGGGATACCCGCCTGAGTGATAGGTAAATGATGGAACCGCACATGGTGGTGCGCTCCAGGAATCTGGTGCGTCCAGTGTGAACATGTGCGGCAAGTGTCGTGTGGTGTGAAGACACGACACAAAGGGCCGATGTCTGACAAGCATACTGCGTGTGCGAGTCAGACATAGCGGCCCATGTTTGACTAGCACACGGCGATAAACTACTACGTCGTGTGCTAGTCAGACAATAAGTGCCTACGCAGGAATACTTACGGAAGTTGTATGACATGCCGTGTTTGCCTACGCAGGAATACTTACGGAAGTTGAAACGAAAAACAACTTACGTTAAATTTAGGAATATTTACTAAAAAGAAAATCGGCTTTTTCGAGAGTGATTTTCACTGAATTTTACATGATTTTTACACTCGCGAAAGTTTAGCACTCGCGAAAGATGAAGTGTAAAACTTTTGCGCGTAGGTGAAACTTTCGCGAGTGTGCAGCAAGAAAATGCAACAATACAGGAAAAAAGTCTCGAGAAAATGACGAACACTCGCGAAAGTTCTGCCTACGCGCAAAAGTTTCACACTTTGACTTATGCGAGAGAGTAAACTTTCATTTTGCTGTGAAGATTCCTGCAAAAGCTGCATGTCCCCAAACAGCAAGGGAGAAGAAAAGAAAAAAGTAAATAATAATAATATATTATATATTATATATATATTATATATATTCTTCTTCCTCACAGAAGAAATTTCTTTTTCATTTTTCTGCCGATTTTGGGGATTTTTCTGGGGATTTTTCGCGGGTTGAGAATGTTGCGTGTTTTTCGTTTTTGCATATGTTTTTTGTGCTGTTTTTCGCCTTCCTCAAATCTTGGCCGTTTTATCCCGCAGAGCCGTAAAACTTTCAATCTTTTGTGAGTAGCCTTCCTCACCTTCTCTACCTTCTTACTCGCATAAGGCTACTCACTTTGTTTTTTAACCTCAAAAAGTGTCGAGGGAGGACACACAAAATGGCCGTGAAATTGTATCGTATCCTTAACGCCAGTAAGACCCGCAAAGGTCGTGCGGCATGGCGGCTTGACGAGGTGCTGTATCCGGCAAGTCTCCCCTGCAATCCGGTAACGCCGGATGAATTGCAGGCGGCAATCTGGAAACAGCTCGACGAAGAGCCTTGGTTTCCTCCCGTCGTGGCGTTCGAATGGCACGACGGAAACCTTTACCTCGTGCAGCATCCTCGTCTCAATGTGGTCGTGCCGCATGTGCTGACGGCATGGCGCAAGACGAACGCTGCGGAATAACCTTTACCCCGGCCCTTCTTCGGGCCGGGCTTTCAGGAGAAAGCACTATGAAGAAGCCTGAACTGAAACTGGCTGACATCCGTGAGCTGATGGAAAAAACTTACCGGGGCATTGCCAAGGTAACGGGGAATGAAGACGTCGACCTCACGAAAGAACAGCATCATTCCCGTACCATCCCCACGCCGAAGAGTGAAGCCTCCAACGAAGAGGTGCTGGTGTGCTGGGGTGCTGTCTCGGTGGCTTCCAGCGCTGCTGATATGACGCATGACGACTTCGACGCTGGCCTGCTGCTGACGGGACATGCCGAACCCGAAGTTACCGGCGCCATCATCCTGGCCATGTGTGACAGGCTGCTCAAGGTCAGCGTCGAAGCCGGGGTCTTCTCCGATGTTCGTGAGCCGCTGGCCATGCTGGCGTCGAGCATCATCCCCGACATGCCCGATGATGACAGGTGCGGCCATGCCTAGTGCCCGTCTGTACATCGACCTCAACAGCGGCGAGGTCTTTCTCAACCTTGAGTCCTTGCGTCTGGCGCGGCCCGGCGCATTCATCGTCCCCGTTTCGTGGGACGACCCTGACCTCAACCCTGCTGACCCTGCCACTTGGGCAGGCTATATGGAGAAGCACCATGTGTAGACCCAACAACAAGATTTCCAAGGCCGCTGCGCAGGCGTTCATCGAGCGCCGTCCCTTCCGCCGGGACAACACGGAAGTCGTCGTCACTTCCCCCTCCTGCGCCGTGTTGAAGTTGCACGGCAACGTCATCGGCGAGAACTCCGCGTCCCGTGGGATGCATCTGACGATGGCTGGGTGGGGCACCATGACCACGGCTGCCCGGCTCAATGCCGTCATGCAGGCCCTGGGGCTGGGCATCCGCTGGTTCCGCAAGAACTGGGAGTGGCACTACGGCGACAGGGTGCTGGAGAGCACGAACGAAGTCGTGGAGGTGTAACATGGGATACTATTCTGACGTGTGTTTGGTGCTGTCGGCGAAGGGTCTCGAAGACCTCAACTGCCGTATTGAGGCTATGGATATGGGCATCAGGCTTGCAGTGGTCGATATGCTCGACTCCTGTGATGTGTACGAGGCGCACGAAGGCGAATCTATTCGTATCTGGAGAAACTTGAAGTGGTACTCGTGGTTCAGCGATGTCAGTGCTCTCATGGGGGCGCTTCGTGATATGGATGAGGCTGGGTACTACTTCCTGGAAGTCCATGAAGATGGCACCAATGACTGGATGGGGGACTTAGACAACGCCTTCACGCCTTTCGTGGTGCATTCCATTACCTATACGAGCAGGAAGCCCGAACTCCCGAAGTAGTTGGATATGTTGTTTCAGAACTTGGAACCTGTGCGATAGTAACGGAATATCAACTTTATCCTGAACTTGGACTGATATGTGAGGTATAACATGGAATACTGCCTCTACGACTTCGGTGAGATTTTCACCGGCAAGAAGTCAGGCAAGCTGGTTCCCGGTTTCACCGGCGACCCTGTGCATCCGCTGGCTCCGGCCTGCGTGGCCGACTATGAGTACCCGGCGTGGGCCCGTGACGTGTTCCTGTGGTGGTGCGGCGAGAAGCCCGAGCCGTTGTACATCGGCGGCCCGACGGGCTGCGGCAAGTCAAGCCTTATCCGGCAGGTGGCGAGCCGCCTGCTCTACCCTGTCTATGAGGTGACGGGGCACAGCAGGCTGGAGACGCCGGAGCTTGTGGGCCATCATGCCCTGAAGGACGGCGCCACTGTCTGGGTGGACGGGCCGCTCACCTCGGCCATGCGGCATGGTGGCATATTCTTAATTGACGAAGTGGACTTGCTCGACCCGGGCACGGCCACGGGTCTGAACACTGTCCTCGACGGAGCTCCCCTGTGCATCCCTGACACGGGCGAGACTGTCATGCCCCATCCCGGATTCCGGTTCGTCGCCACGGCGAACACCTTCGGCGACGGCGACATGTCGGGCAGGTATCAGGGCACGCTGCGGCTGAACGCCGCCTTCATGGACAGGTTCGTGGTTCTTGAGGCCACGTTCCTGCCCGAAGTCGCGGAGCTTCGCCTTCTCACCCGTCGCGCCCCGTCGCTGCCGGAAGAATTGCGCAAGGGCATGGTGCGACTGGCGGGCATGGTGCGCGACCAGTCGAAGCTGCCCAGCGATGTGCCCCGGGCCCAAGCCCTCGAAGGCATGACCTTCTCGACCCGCACGCTGCTCCGGTGGGCGACGTGGACGGAGGCGTGCAGGCCGCAGGCCATGCGTGCCGGTGAATCCCCCGTCGCCTATGCGCTCACGAGAGCGCTGGGCAACAGGTGCGGGGAAGGTGGCAGGCGTGTGCTGGATGAACTTGTCCAGCGTGTGTTCGACATCAGCAAGTAGGAGGACGACCATGGCAATCCATACCGAATATTCCCTGCGGCACAAGGTAGAGTTCCGTCCCGATGAATTCGCCGACGACCCGAGGACGTTCGCACACCCGGCCATCCGTATCATCTGCGCGCCGAACAGGTACGGCATCGGTGACGAACAGACCTGGCATCGCTCGCAGACCCCCATGCCGAACCATGCCCACCTGCCGCTCTACATCATGGACCACAGTGCCGTGCACATCAGCCTGACGCCGTTCGCCGGGGCGGGGCCCGATGCGTGGCAGATAGGCGTCGTGGACATCGACATCCTCGCCTTCGCCGGTTCGTCGGAGGCCATGCTCAAGGCCGTGAATGATACCGTCGAAGACTACGATGCCTGGCTTAACGGCGAGGTGTACACGCTGGTGTACAGGGAGCGCGGGATGAACGTCCGCATCAAGACGGACGAAGGTGTGTACGGCTACGTCAACGCCGTGCAGACGGCGCTTGCCGAGCTCGACAGGCTGGACGCCGTGCGTCCCTACCAGCTCCGCCTTCCCGGCGTGCCTGAAGTGCGCCATGTCGATGCGGTGTAAGTGAGACCTGTGGCCACGGCTCCCATCGTGCGGGGCCGTGGCTGGATGAAAATACGGAGGATTGACCCCTATGGGTATCTACAGTGATGTTGCCCTGGTGCTGAACAGCAAGGGTATGGAATGTCTCAATGCGCAGCTTGAAAATCTGGATAAGGATACGCGTGATGACGTTCTGGAGTTCCTCGGATGGGCCGACGAAGAGGCCGAGAGCGCGAGCGAATGGCTGCTGTGCTGGCGTGATATCAAGTGGTATGGAGACGACACTATCGACGTGCTCGTGGGTATCATGGATGCCATGCCCGAGGCGTACTACAGGTTCAAGCGCGTCGAAGAGACCGGGGACACCGACTATATGGGAGACCTGTGTGGCGAGTTCAACGTCATCGCCGTGCACAAGCTGGAGTGGAAGGATTTGACCGCCGTGCCCGCGCCGACGACGTACTCTCTGCGACCGCCCGTCATCACGTCCGAGGATGTGGCCGATATGCTCGGCATGACCGTGGCCCAGGCTGAAGAGTTCCTGCTCGATAACAGCACGCGCATCACCCAGCGCATGATGGCCTCGGCATGGTCCGCCATCGCGGACATCAAGCGCAGCATGTAAGGGTGTGACTATGACGCGCAAAGAATACCTCGACCTTTCCCGTCTCGGCAATGGCATCGAAGCCTTCCACCAGTATTACAGCCAGTTCGTGACGCCGTATGTGACGGAAGTCGTGCGGACGTGCATCGGTGAAGACATCATCCGGGCGTCGAAGGACGTTCACTTCAACGACATCCCCATCAAGCTGTGGGACAAGCTCGTCCCGCTTGTCCGTCACGGCATCGCCAGCAAGAACGAAAAGCTCAATGGTACGCGGGCCGTGTCTGTGTGCGAGTGCGTGTGCACGCTGAAGACTGCGGCCCATATCATCAGGAACAGTTTCAACAATTAGGAGGAAAGCACCATGACCGAAAACAACGTGAGCTACATGAACAACTGCGTGTACCTGAAGCTGGACATCTCCATCTGGACGGGCAAGGCCCGCCTCACCCCCGAAGACATCCCCGATGCCGTGGTCGACATGCCGCCCGAGGCGCTGGCCACGCTCGGTTCCAAGCGCATCTTCGACCCGCAGGCGTTGCGCCCCTTCAACACGGCGAAGACCCGGGCGTTCCGCACCTGCGACCAGTACGGTGTGCGCTGCATGGGCGGCTGGCTGGTGGACAACGGCGTCCTCAACAATCTGACTGCCGAGCTCGACAAGCTGCGCGGAGAGTTCGACCGCAGCGTCGGTACGTTCATCTCCACCTATGAGGACGGGGCATCCAACTGGCTCCAGCAGTTCCCCGAGTGGGAGGGCATCATCCGCGCCGCCTTGCCCGACAGCACGGACATCGGGAAGAAGTTCGCGTTCAGGTACTACGTCCTCAAGGTGCAGACCGAGAACTACGATGCCCAGGATGCGACTTCCGAGGCCCCGTCAACGGCTGCTGCCACCATCGCCGCCGAGATTGCCCGCATCCGGGAGCAGGTGTTTGGCGATGACCGCACGACGCCCGTGACCAGCAAGTCCTTCTGCTGCCTCGACACCCTCGCAGACCGGTGTGACAACATGTCCTTCGTGCATCCCGGCTTTGCCCATCTGGCCCGGCTGCTCCGCAGTATGGTGGTCAACAGCACCGACGTGGATGTCGTGCGCGCCTTCCTGACCGGGCTCTCCACGCCCGAGGCCGTGGCCGCCGTGACACAGGAGACCCGCATCTATGACTTCGAGAAGGACGGCCTCGATGTGTCCGCCCCTGGCGCCACCCCCGAGCCTGCCGCTCCCGTGGATACGCCCGAGCCTGCGGCCCCCGTCGTCACCAGCCAGCCCACCACTGCCGACGACAGCCTCGCCGCCCTGCTTGCCGACTTCATGTAGGAGGTGACGCATATGTACGATATGGTAGACGTTGTGTTGCTGTGCCGGATGCTGTCGGCACAGTACAGAATCAAGATTCAACCAGGGGGCTATTCCGTAGCGGACAAGTTCGATGCACAGGCATGGTGCCGGAAGGACAAGGACGGCTATGTCCTGCAAGTCCCTTTCTCCCCGTCCATGACGGAAGAACAGTGGCGCTACCTGCGTGGCTACATCGACCATGAATGCGGGCACGTCAAGTTCACGGACTTCCAGACATACACAGACTTGCAGAAGTCTGTCGTGGCTGACTGTCTGTGCTACAAGCCCAGGGCTTCAGCCTATCTCAAAAATTTTCTTCATGAGTACGCTGCTACGGTTGTAAATATTCTTGAAGATGTGCGTATCGAACGACTCATGGGCATCGACTTCCCAGGCTCCAGAACGAACCTTAATAAGTTGAGCGAGTATCTGTTCAAGGACTGCTACTCTGTGAGCACGATGATGGGCGATGGTATGGCCGGAAGACTCTACAGTCTCCTGTTCATGCGTGTCAGGTCGCTTATCAATCCGGCGCTGGAAGAGTCTGCACAGCTCTTGTATGACGACATGAAGGCCGATGTTCAGGTTGACAACTACGCAGAATATACCCGTCATCTGGACGCTGTATGGAGCATCGGCGACATCTTCAGGCAGGATTGGAACGTGGAGCGTGCTGCCCTTGAGTTCATCCGTATCGTCATCGAAGTCCTCGAAGACTATACGAACACGACACAGGGTACCAACAGCAACAGAACCTCTTCCGGTAACACCGGCGATTCCCCGGATGGTGACACTGGTGATTCCTCAGATGGTGACACCGGCGATTCCCCGGATGGTGACACCGGTGATTCCTCAGACGGTGGGACGGCTTCAGGGAAGAAGTCTGTGGCTGTCAGTGACAAGGCTGTTTCCGCTATGGCGTCTGGTTTGTATAACCTGCTACAAGAGGATAAGGGTAATATCCGTAAGCGTTTCATGGATGCTGTGCAGGATATGACGGACTCGCTTGAGAACAACAACATAATCTCCGATGATGACCGGGCGTTCCTGGATTTCATGTTCACTCGTCCGGCGGATAGACTACTGGACACGCTGCGTAACAAGCACATGATGGACGCTCTGGCCGACGGCAAGCGTGTGTATATCACCGACCACAGTTATGTACATAAGTTGAATCCTGAACAACGTGGCGACATGGACGTTGTGATGTACAACCTTTACGGTAGGCTTGCTGACGTGTTGCAGACCATGACGCTGGTACGACACAGCACCGGCATGTGTGGCGCCCGTCTCGATTCGCGTGTGTTGCATCGGGCATCCGTCGGGGACGGAAGGATTTTTTCCAAGAAGGTGCAGCGGTTGCGGCGTGTTACGGAGGTAGCGCTGCTGTTCGACGCCAGCGGTAGCATGGCCTCGAATAACTACGACAAGGACAACAATGAAATGGCGCAGTGCATGGCTCTTGGTTGTATCAAGGCGCTGCGGTCTCTGCCTGGGGTCAAGTCTTCTCTGAGCGGGTTCTCCAACGGAGAAATGTTCATCATGTCTGACTATGACGACCCCGTACAGGAAGTCATCTTGTCTGCCGCCGGTGGTACGCCGCTTGGTGCGTCGCTTGTCGAACTCACGTCGCAGTTCTCCGACGGCCCTGACGTGCGTCGCATCATCCTGTTCTTCACCGACGGGTTCCCGGATTATGTCGGGTCTGTGACCCTGGCGCTTGACCTGGCGAAGCGTTCCGGCATCGAGGTCTACGGCATCGGGCTGCAAACGAAGGCCATCAAGACCTTCATGGACAGCGACCACAGTATTATCATCAACAATATAAACGACTTGACCGAGGGTATGTGTGACATGCTCCGCAAGGGGATGGTGCGGGCGTATGAAGTATAACACCAACAAGGACGTGAACCGCTTCATCAAGGACATGCTCGGGCGGGGCTGGAGAATCGTCAGTCACAACAAACACATCAAGTTGCAGCACGACAACGGTTCCATCGTCAACATGGCTACCAGCAGCAAGGAAGGGAAGCTGTCGAGGAAGCTGAAGAATTTCAAAGCCACGGTTCGGAAGCTGGAGGAAAGATGTTGAAGCAGCGTTTCTGGCGACTGTTTCACCAACACCACAGGGACTTCATCCAGGAGCGCCGCGAAACAGCGGCGCGCTGGATGACCCGGGCCCGGCTGCTGGTGAAAGTGTCCGATGATGAAGGCGAAATCATGGATGCTGCACTCACTATCATGTGGGGCGGTATTGACAACCTACATAAAATGATAGATAACAAGACAAATCCATAAGGAGGGTATAGAATGAGTATCCAAGAAGACGTGCAGAACATGCCTCCCATCGAGGTCATCCTCAAAATCATCCTTCCCAAGATGAACAACCGCATCAAGACGCTGAACGCAGATGTCCAGGCGCTTCGGGAAGAAGTCGAAGCGCTGAAGGCTGCGGCTCCGAAGAAGCGTGCGCCGCGTAAAAAGAAGGCCGATGACGAAGCTCCGGCGCCCATGCCTCAGCCTGCTCCGGCTCTCGGGGCCCAGCCTGCTCCGGCTCCCATGGCCCAGCCTGATACCGTGCCCCAGCCTGCTCCGGCGCCCGTGCCTCAGCCTGCTCCGGCGCCCGTGCCCCAGCCTGCTCCGGCGCCCGTGGTCCAGCCGGATACTGTGACCTATCCTGACCCTGCTGCCCAGTCTACGGGTACTCTGCTGTGTACCTACGACAGCGAGCAGGATGAGTTCGTGCCGCTGAATATCGAAGGGTGGCCGCTCACCGGTAACAACGTCGGACTCGCCTTGTATGCCATGGATACGATGCGTAACAACATCGGCGACGCTGCGACCATGTCCAATCTGCCCGAGGGATTCATCAAGTTCGTCACCGACCTGACGCCTGAGCAGCGCAAGCAGGTCAACGTCAAGTTCCCTGCGCAGAACCCCACCTTCAAGGAATACTTCGTCTAACCAGTATGCGAGGGAGGGGCAGCAGCCCCTCCCTTTGGAGATGCATCATGCCTGAAAGCACACTTGTCGTCATAGACTTCGAGACCTACTGGGACAGCAAGACGTATACGCTGTCGAAGATGGGTCCCATCGAGTATGTCCGCAACGAAAAATTCACTCCGCAGCTTTGCGCTTTCGCCATGTCCAACGGCCCGTATTGCGTGGACTGTTCCGTCGTCGAACATGAGCGTCTGCGAACGGCATTCGAAAATATGGATACGCAGGACGTTGCCTGGTGCGGGCATAACATGCACGGCTTCGACAGTCTCATCCTGTCGGAATTCTTCGACTTCCATCCCCGGAAAATATGGGACACCATCGCCATGATGCGGTGGACAGGCTTGTCCCGTGTGTGTCGTGAGAGCCATGCTGCCCTCACCGAGTTCCTCGGCAACGGCCACAAGGCTGCCGGTACGGTCGTCAGTGACCACAAGCAATGGCCGGACGACTTCACGCCGGAAGAGCGGATGTTCTTCATCCAGTATTGCAAAGACGACGCCGGGCAATGCTACCAAAACGCGCTGGACATGCTGCCTTACATGACGCCTGATGCCCTGCGCTTCATGTCCATCACGGCCCGCATGGCCACTGAGCCGTCGTTCGTGCTCGATGAAGACCTGCTGCTGGAATACCTGTCCGACCTCGACAGTGCTGCGGACAAAGCTCGACAAGAACTGATGTCCATGTTCTCGTTCCAAACCAACGCAGACATGCTGGCTGCGCTGCGTTCGGCTGACAAGTTCGCTGGCATGTTGCGCTCCCTGGGGATTGAACCACCGCTCAAAGAGAGCGCGGCAAAGACCAAAACCAAGAGGGAAAAGCTCCAGCTCGCTGCTGACGCCGGGAGACCCGGAGCTGCTGAAGAGCTGGAGAACATACAACCTGTGATGACCTATGCCTTCAGCAAGACTGACGTGGACTTCGTCCTCATGCAAGACCATCCCGACCCTCGTGTCGCGCTGCTCGTTCGCACCAGATTACAGCTCAACAGCAGCATCGACCGGAGCCGTGCGGAGACCTTGCTCAAGTTTGCCCGGATGCACAAGCCCCTGCCCATCATGCTCGGAGCGTGGCTGGCACATACAGGGCGGTACTCCGCCGGTGCCTCCGCCGACGCCGGGACAAAGACCGACAAGCTCCAGTTCCAGAACCTGAGCAAGCGGGACCCTTCCAAGCGCAAGCTCAGGCAAGCCATCAAGGTCCCGAAGGGCAAGGTCGTCGTGGCCTGCGACTCTTCCCAGATTGAAGCGCGTGGGCTGGCCTTCGTGGCCAACGAGGTCGGGCTGCTCACGCAGTTCCGTGAAGGCCGTGACCCGTATTCGGAACTGGCCGAGACCATCTTCGGCGTGCCGTGGCAGGACATCAAGGCCGGGGCCAAGGCGGGCGACAAGAAGATGGAGATGTATCGTAACACCGGGAAGACCGGTATCCTGTCGTGCGGGTATGGCGTCGGCTATGTGAAGTACAGCAACACGCTGCTGCGGCAGGGAATCCATCTGCACGAAGACCTCGACCGTCACCATGAGCTGGCCCGTTATGCCCACGGCATCTATCGGGCCGCACATCCCAACATCGTGGCCTTCTGGAAGACGGCGGAGAATGTTCTGGAGGCCATGCTGCGTGGCGAATCCGGTACCTTTGGCGGCCCCAACAACGACATCTACACCTTCGGCATCATGCCGGTGGGCCCCAGGACTGACCTGTGTGTGCCGTCTGTCCGGTTCCCGAGCGGCTACATCCTGCGCTACCCCGGCCTGCGTGCCGAGCGTAACGACAGGGGAAAGTGGCAGTTCCTCTATGATACTTACAAGGGTGCTTCCAAAATTCCTACCCATATTTATGGGGGGGCGTTTACAAATAATCTCGTTCAGGGTCTTTCCTTCGTTGACGTTATTATGTATCAAGGTTGTCGGATGGATGAGGCCGGAATCAAGCTAGCCTGTAACATCCACGACGCCTGGGCATCTGTCGTGCCGGAAGAGCAGGGCGAGTATGTGAAGCAGCAGATGCTCCACTACATGTCCATAGTCCCGCCTGCTCTCAATGGTTTGCCTGTGGCGTGTGAAGCGAAGATAGGGACGACCTTCGAAATCGTCTAGGAGGACAGCACATGCCTTTCGTTTACTCCCCGAGCAACATGCAGACCTTCAGGGATTGCCCGTTGCGTTTCTGGGGGCAGTCCATAAGCAAGGAAATCAAATGGAAAGCCAGCGGTTCCAAGTCCCGTGGGCAGACCATCCATACCGCCATCCAGCGCAGGCTCCATTACGGCTGGAGTGATGATGTTTCCTGGGACGCTACCATCGACGTGGACTTCGTTCGTGATTGCGTCGAGGAAGTTCGTCGGCTCATGTCTCAGGGGGCTTCCCTGTACACTGAGCATGAACTTGTCCTGAACGCGAACGGTGGCAAGACTGGCTGGTGGGATGATGATGCGCGTATCAGGGCCCGGGCGGATGCCTTGGTCCTCCCTGCCGATGCAGCAGAACCCGCCTTGCTTATCGACATCAAGACTGGGAAGAAGTGGGACATCGACGACTTCCAGCTCAGGGTCGAATGCTTGCTCACGCACATCTTGTATCAGCGTGCTGTGGTTCGCTACGCCTATTGGTATGTGGACAGCGGCGAAGAAGTCGATGGCGTCATTGACTTCCGCAACGGCCTGGCCCCGGTACAGGATGTCCTGGAGCTGCTCGGAGACATGGAGCAGGCGCTCAAGAACAATCATTTCCCTCCCACGTCCAACAAGTTCTGCCGGTGGTGCGACTTCAACAACACACCCAAATGTATGAGGTAAATTATGGGACACGAAACATTCAAGCCGCGCACTCGGGTGCATGAAAGTTGGGACGTGCATAACAGCGGTGATGTGTACAACGCCATATGTCGCATGGCGCAGACCGGTGGTAATCAGGCGTTGGTCGGCAAGCATATCGGGCTGAACTTCCCTAAACAGATGGAATGCCTGCTGTATCTGGAACATGGCGGCAGACCTCTGACGTTCAACATCGAACCTGTGGTGGATAGAACCCAATGCATCATCGACGCTCTTGGCTATGATATGCGTCGCCCTGATATCGTGCTCACAGCGTCTGACCGTTATGGTTACGTCACGGCCTACACCATCTTTGCCTATGCTGACTATGACATCAACGGGTCCATCACGTTCAACATCGACGACCTGATTGCCGTACAGTTCAAAGTCTTCAAATACAACAAGAATGATTCCCGTCCCTGGTACAAGAGGCTGTTCTCGTGACACCTGAAGGCAAGGTGAAAGCGAGGGTCAAAAGCATCCTCACCAGCCTTGGGGCATGGTACGCCATGCCCCTGGGCACGGCTTTTGGAAAGCGTGGCGTCCCCGATTTTCTTGTCTGTCACAAAGGGAAGTTCTTTTCCATCGAGACGAAAGCAGGCAGGGGCAAGACCACGGCATTGCAGGAGTATGAGATGGCGCGTATCCGGGATGCCGGAGGTGTCACGCTCATCATCAACGAAAAGAATATGGAAGACCTTCCGAGGCTCATGGAGGAAAACATATGAAGGTTTACATCGACACATCCAAAACATTGCAGCAGCTCGCTACCGAGTTCGGTGTGCCGCCCAAAATCATCCTTGCCAGGCTGCGTAACGAGAAGTCCATCGAAGAAAGTTTCACCGCGCCGTACACAGTCAGTGCCGCATATACTGCGCCGGATGGGCGAAGTGTGACGAACCTGCGAGAGCTGGCGCGGGAACACGGTATCAACTACCTCACGTTGCGCAACCGGCTGGCATCCGGCTGGTCCATGGAAGACGCACTGAAGACGCCGAGAAGGGCTGTGTCCGTAGACCTCGACAAGCGCTATGGTATGCCCATCATGGAATGGCTCAAGCAGTCCGGCATCACCAAGGCGCAGTTCAACAGCCGCATCTCTCGTGGGTGGGACCCGGAGCGAGCCGCCCGACAGGGCAAGAGCTTCGAGGCTGCCGTCCTGTATCGCTTCCCTGACGCCGACATCAAGACCGTGCTTTCCAGTATGTCTGAACACGGTATCTCCGAGCAGGCTGTCCGCAAGCGTATGGCTGAAGGCTGGCCGCTGGAGAAGTGTATCACTGTCCCTGCTGTCCTGCCGCTGGCTAAGGTCCACGCCGCTGTGCCGAAGGAGTAACAGCACCATGTTCAAGTTCGGCAACAACCTCGTCGTTTTTCCCGAGGAAGGTCAGATGGTGGCGGAGGTGACTGACCCTGTGAGCGTGGCGCACATGAAAAACCTCAACACCATCTCGACCTTCCCCATAGCGATGATGGACAGGCCGGGCGGAGCATTGCTCATCCAGCTTCCCTGGACAGAGGAAGGGTGTCGTATCTTACAAAACATAGGTATCGACACCGTAGGTGCTTCGCCCATGTATCACGCCACGGATACGCCCCTTGTCGAAGGAAAATTCAAACCGCTCAAGCACCAGTTACTCACCGCTGCCTTCTTGACTTTGTACGACAAGAGCTATGTCTTGTCTGAGCCCAGGCTAGGCAAGACAGGCAGCATCATTCTGGCTATGGACTATCTTCAGCGGCACCGCGCATTGACTGGTGGTGTCCTCATCATCACGACGTACACCACCATCCATAGCGTTTGGGCCAACGGTATCAGGGAGACGCTCCCCAACGCCATCGTGCAGATAGTACATGGCCCGACGCGCGCTGCTGACCTTCAGCGTCCGGCTGATTTTTATGTCACCAATTACGAGTCGGTACGTCTCGATGATAAAGCATTCCGAGACGCTGTCAGGGATTCTCGTATCGGTGCCGTCATCATCGACGAACTGACACATCTCGGGAATCCCGAGAGCAAGCGGAGCAAGGCCATTCAGAAGTTGTGCCAGCGGGTGCGTGCAGACTTGCGTGTCGTCGGCATAACCGGTTCTCCGGCTGATGACCCTGAAGCTGTGTACGGCATGGTCAAGTGTGTCACGCCGACGCGCCTGCCGGTGACTACCAAGACGGCATGGAAAGACCTCGTGATGTTCAAATGGGGCAGCCTGCCGTGGCAAAAGGACACCCGGGCCAGTGCGAGCCAGACCATATTCAACACGATGCAGCCCGCAATCAGGTTCAAGAAGTCCGAAGTCCTCGACTTGCCGCCCGTAACGGAACAGGTGCGGAGCTGTGAGCTCACCAAGGAACAGGAGCGGCATCGTGACAAGCTGCGGGTCGATGCCCTGACCATTATGGCAAATGGTGAAGTCATCACAGCAGCAAATGGTGGGGTGCTTCTCCAGCGTCTCATGCAGATATACCTCGGGGTCATCAAGGGTGGTGATGGGAAGGCCATCGAGCTCGACCATGCCCCCAGGACACAGGTGATACTCGACGCCATAGCCGAGACGAATCGCAAGGTCGTCGTCTTCTGTTCCTACATCGCCGGTGTGCGTATGCTCACCAAAGAGATAGAGGCCGCAGGTTACACGACGGCATTCATAGACGGTAGTGTCACCGGTCAGAAGCGGGCTGCCATCCTGTCGGACTTCCAGAACGCCAAAGACCCTCATGTTCTGGTGTGTCATCCGACGACGGTAGGTTTCGGTACGGAATTATCTGCTGCGGATACGATGATTTTCGCGAACCCGTTGTTGCTTGGGGGCTTCGCCTATACACAGGCACTCGAACGCCTGAGTTCCGTGCGGCAGAAGGCAGACAACATCAACATCATCCACATCGTAGCATCGCAAGACGAACGCCGTATATTGCGCAGGCTCCAGGCCGGACACTCGGAAGCTATGGACATCGCCGGGCTGTTCGAGGCTTTTGTCAAAGGAAATGATTGACAACAGACCTGTGTAGATATATCCATTTTTATGGAGACAGTACCATGAGAGTAAAATCACAGGAATTTATCGACTATCTGCGCGAGGTTCTGCCGCCTTTCTTCGCCCGCAAAGATGTCGAAAAATTCACCCAAGGCATCATCACCCGCAAGCAACTGGAGATGATGGATTACAGAGGCACCGGTCCCACTTGTAGCAAGATGCGCACCAGGGTCTACTACAAGAAAGAGGACTTCATCGCATGGCTTGAACGCGCCGAAGGAGAATACCGTGTCGAAGACTATACGCAATATGGCGTCCGAATTGTCCGAAATTCGGGCGAAGAAGAAGGCTCTCCAAGATAATCTCACCGACATCATGGAGCAGGAAAAGGAACTTGAACGCAGCATCCTTCTGGAACTCGCTGCTGCCGGGTCGTCGTCCATGAAGATAGATGGCGTGGGCCGTCTTGTGGTCAAGGAAAAGGTCCGTTACGAAATAGCGGACAAGGAAGCGCTGGCCTATGCCGTGCTGCGCGGCATGGTTGAGAATGCTGAACAGGGCTTTGCTTTGAGTGACGGTTTGCTGTTGCAGCAGCGTGTCGCTGCCCGCAACTTCGAAGAACGCGCCGAGCGTGCCGGTCTCGAAGGCGAAGCCTTTGATAACTACATCGTGTCATGCGGCCTTCGCCGTGTGGCAGAACCCTCCCTCAATTTCACCAAGGAGAAGAACCATGAGTGAGACCAATCTTGTTCCTGTCGTCGTCAATAACCAGCCCCCTGTGCTCGCCGACGGGCAGTTCTCTGGTGTCGTTGACACCCTGATGGACAACGCTTTCTCCGGCTTCGGCGCCGGGCTGCGTATCCTCAAGCCGGGGAAGATGAGCTTCAAGCTCATCGAGAACCGTCAGGAAGTCGACATCCCCAACGGTCAGGTCTTTGGCGTCCTTCTGGGCGTGGCGCCTTGCAACTACGCTTCGTGGTATGCCAGACAGTATGCTCCCGGGCAGGAACCGTCTCGCCCTGACCTCGTGTGGATGATGCCTACGGCTGACACGTTCCCCAACGCGCTTCCTCCTGAATACCACCAGAAGGTGAGCGTCAACGGTCAGGAGCGCTGGGGTTTCCGTATCGCCAGACGTACCGTGTGGGCCCTGATGACCAACCAGAACGGGCAGTTCTACCTCGACCTTGAACGTCCCGTCGTCCTGGACATCACCAGTACCAGCCTCTACGGCAACTCTGACCCGCGCAGCAACAGCTATCGCTGGGGCGGCATCAAGGGCTTCTGTGACCGTCACAGCCAGCCCGGGGTTTTCCGCTGCAACCCGGCCATGTTCGTGACCCAGATTATCCTTGACCCGCAGAGCCCTGTCTCCGGCGTCATGCTGTTCCGTCCCAACCTTGACCAGAACGGTAATCCGTCCTACCTTGACAGCCAGACTTACACGGCTGTAATCCAGACGGCCAGCACTGAGCGCATCACTGAAATGCTGCGCGTCAACGAAATCCTGACCTATACCCCCAATGGTGTCGGTGCTGTCCAGCCCGTCCCTGCGGCGGTCAATATCGGCAACAGTGCGCAGGTTATGCAGCCCATGGCCCAGCCGATGCAGCCGCCCATGGCCCAGCCGATGCAGCAGCCCATGGCCCAGCCTGCGCCTCAGCCTGTGCAGCAGCCTGTGCAGCAGCCTGCGCCTCAGCCTATGCAGCAGCCCATAGCCCAGCCCGCGCCTTCTGGTATGAATGACATGCTGTCCCGAGCTGCGGCTGTGCTGGATGGTGCTCCGGCCCCCGCTGCCCAGCCTGCTCCCGCTGCCCAGCCTGCTCCGGCGCCGGCCCCGGCTCCCGCTGCCCAGCCTGCTCCGGCGCCGGCCCCGGCTCCCGCTGCCCAGCCTGCTCCGGCGCCGGCCCCGGCTCCCGCTGCCCAGCCTGCTCCGGCTCCGGCTCCCGCTGCCCAGCCTGCTCCGGCCCCGGCTCCCGCTGCCCAGCCTGCTCCTATCCAGGCCAATGTGAGCAAGGAAGCCTCTGATGCTCTCACGGGAATTCTGGCTGATGTTGCCGGTTACTAGTTGACAGACAACTTGTAGACGGCTATATAGGCTCCATGAGGTGGTCGACCAACCACTTCATGGAGCCTCAACCTGAACAAGAAGGTTTTCACGGAGGCGGGAATCGAGGGAAGTCTGGATTTATGAGGGCTTGAAGCACCCTCGTGTCCGCCCAGACTGAATGGTGGTTCTACTGAGATTCCCTCCTCCCTGAAAACCTTCTTTTCATAGGACACAGCGTATGCTTCAGCAAACAAGACGTTTCCTTTCGAGTCTGCTCCCCCCGCTCCCTCCCCGTGAAGACTCTTTCAGCTTCCCCACATATTTTTCTCTGGGTATCAAAGACGGTTCCCGTCGGCAGAGCCCTTGCCCCAGTATCGACGACATAATCTCCGAAGGATTTTCCCTGTCGTCACAGGGCTACAACGCCTACTTCGCCCTCGCTTCTTTCGCTGATGGTGCGGCAGGTCGCAAGCAGGTGAATGCGCGTACCCTCAAAGCCTTCTGGGTAGACCTCGATGTCGGCAAGCAAGGCATCTCCTACCCTACCATTCAGTTCGCAGCCTTTTGCCTGAACCGTTTCGTGCGCGAGACGGGTCTCAATCCGTCGTGGATTATCTATTCCGGTAAGGGCCTGCATGTATATTGGGCACTGTCTGAGCCTGTGCCGGTCTCCTGGTGGCGCCGCGTCGCTTTCATGCTGGAAAAGGAATGCGCCGCTTTCGACCTGTGGGCCGACCCCGCTTGCACCAAAGACCCGGCTCGTGTGTTGCGTCTTCCGGGCACCATCCATCAAGGTACCGGCAACACTGTGTCCGTGGTGCGGGAGACCGGCTGGGTATGGGAGCCGCACAAGTTCGTAGAAGTCATGCTGACTTCGATGGCGGAGAAACATCCCGATGCCATCATCAAGCTCAAGGCGGAGCTCAAGCCTACGGTTCCTCAGAACATCGCGCAGACGCCGCAGCCTGTGGCATTGACCGGCAATGCTCTGTTCTCCGATGGCATGGGGTTCACATCTTCCGCACCGGTGGCGAAGTCCGAACCCATAGTGCGCGGCTGCCGTCAGATGCTCTTCTCCGGTAAGGGGCAAGAGCCGCACTGGTATGCCGCCATGTCCGTGTTCAAGCGCTGTGTGGACGGCAGGGAGTGGGCCCATGCTGTGTCGGCTTTGGATAAGGAACGCTACAACCCTGCCGACTGTGACGCGAAGTTTGACCATGCCCCTGATGACGCTCCCGCCCGGTGCGACCGTTTCAACAGTTTGAATCCCGGGGTATGTCCCACATGTCCGCACTGGGGCAAAATCACATCCCCTGTGCAGTTGTGGCGGAAGTCGCAGAATGCCGGTGAAACGTTCGTGCAGCAGCCTGTGGCCCAGCCGGTGCAGCAGCCCATGGCCCAGCCTGCGCCTCAACCGGTGCAGACCATGCCGCAGCCTGCGGCCCAGCCGGTGCAACGCCTCATCATCCCGGAAGTCTTCGACCACCCGCGCATCGGGTTCCGCAGCAAGCGCTACAGCGTGGATGACAGAGGATGCATCTGGCACAAGTCGGAGAAACAGGACGACGGTTCGTGGGTGACGACAGACCATATCCTCACCACATCCCAAGTCTATTACATCAAGTCGGAATGGACATACACGAATGGTGTTTCTGAGCGTTCGCATTGGTTCGAAGTGCGCCACAAGCATGGGGCTGTCGAACTGATGCGCTTGCCTGCTTCCACGCTGGCAAGCAATCAGAGCCTTATGGCCGCGCTCAATTCTTCCAACATCCTCTCGTGTAACCTTGACATGTACACCCCTAAAATATTTGCAAGTTTTATGAACAGCTACCTTCGCAGTGTTTTGGAAAACGGGTACAGTACAGAGATTCAGACGCGGGATGTGTTCGGGTGGACGGACATTACCGACCCCGTGACGAACCAGCCCACGTTGGGTTTTGGCGTGGGCCATGGTGTCATCACAGATACCGGCATCCACGACATGGTGTACAAAGGCTCGGCTGAAAAGCTGGCGAAGAAGGAACTGTCCATCAAGGGCGACCTCGACAAATGGAAGTACGTCCCGCAGATGTACCGCATCCTCAACCAGCCTGCTGCCCAGCTCGCTATCTGCCTGTCCTTCGCGGCTCCGCTCATGCACTATGGCCCGGGCGTCGTGCGTTCCGCTGCCTACTCTTTGTGGAGTACCACATCCGGCAAGGGCAAGTCGCAGGTGTTGTGCTCTGCTGCATCCATCTGGGGGCATCCTGAAGAGCAGTTCGTGCAGCGCAATTCTTCTGCCGTCATGCGGATGCGGAAAATGGCCGTGCTGAACAATCTGCCCGTCTACATGGACGAACTTTCGGACATGAAAGACGAAGACCTCTATGCCCTCGCCTACAGCCTCATGGGCAATCAGGAGAAGCAGAAGCTCAAGAGCAATGGCGCTGAGATGGTCGACACCGGTTCGTGGTCTACGGTTACGTTCATCACGTCGAACAAGTGCATCAAGGAAGCCGTTGCCCGTCATGCTGGGGATTCGGAGGCCAGTATCGTTCGCGTGATGGAGTACGAATGCGACTTCCCCTCGTATGCCGACAAGCCGGAAGTGCAGGAATACATCCATGCGTGCATGGATGCTTGCAAGACGAACTACGGCCTCGCCGGGCCCGAGTTCATCTATCAGGTCTTGAAACACAGAGACCGGCTGGCGACGCTCACGCAGCAGGTAGAGACGTGGTGTCGTAAATACGGCTTCGACAACTCGGAACGCTTCCTGAGCTATCCCTTGGCGATGGCGATGAAGGCCGGGCGCTGGGCTGTGGAGTATGGTCTGTTGGACTATGACATGGACGCGTTGGAGAACTGGGTCATCAATGTCTTCGTGCCGCATAACCGCCGCAGCACCGAAGCGAATACGTCTGACCCCGTGCATATGCTGACGACGTACCTCATGGAGCGCCAGCTCAATATGCTGGTGGTCAGGGCCAATCATCGCGATAAGACCATGCCCGAGCAGCCGCATGGGGTACCGGACAAGTACATCGTGAGTCTGCCCAACAATAGGGACATCACCATGCGGGCCGTGCTGGCGACGCAGGAATTGTACATCTCGCGTTCCGACCTGCACAAATGGCTCAAGGCCCAGAAGCATTCGCCTTCTAATCTCTGGAAGCGTCTCGAAGACAGAGGCATCACAGCCAAAGATACGACCAAGAATTTTGGTGAGAATATCGGCTGGATGCAGCTCCCCAATACACGCTGCTACAGGCTGGACGCCACGAGCGTGAGGCGGCTCGGCTTCAACATCAAGGATGCTCCAGCCCTTGAGGCTACGGCGAACGTGAAAGTCCTGTAAATACAGAAGAAAACAGCGGGCATAGATAGAAACAAGAAGCCCCCTCATATCGACCAATGCGGGCGGAGTGTCGATATGAGGGGGCTTTTTTTGTATCCGGCACCCTGGGGGAACGGGAGGTAAAACCAGGACGACGGAAATATTTATTCGGCGATGTCGATGGTGATGGGGATACTGCTCACAGCCGTACCGTTGCAGTTCGTGGCGCATACGCTCATGGAGAACTGTCCCGATACGTTCGGTGTGCCGGACAGCGTGACCGTGTTGGCTTTGGTCTCGACCTGCATCCAGTCAGGGGCACCGTTCACCCCCAGGGTCATAGGCATCGAACCATAGAACGCTACATGCCCCATCCACGGCTGACCCTTCGTACAATCGGGGAATCCATAACCACCGACTTCTACCGGTTCGCATTCACAGGGACCTTCGCAGCAGGTGTAATTGCACACAAGGTCTTTGATGGCGGCGATGATAGTGGGAGAAACGGTGCGGATACAGGCGCCGTATGCGAACGCTTGGGGTTTGGTGCCCCCGATACCGCGTTCCAGCAGCAGTGTGCCGTGGTCGTTCCGCACCTTCACGGTCTCCATATCGGTGTCGCCGACGATGGACAGGTAAGTGTAGTCATCTTCACCACTGAGCAGGTCAAGCAAGTCGGCCTGCGCCTTGCTGACGATAGGCAGGTCGAGGTCGCTGGCTTCGAGCTTGCGTATCAGAAACGTGGTGAAATACTTGTTTTTGAACACGACTGTGTCTCCTGTCTACTTGCTTGCAGCAAGTCTGTGTTCAAGTTCTACTACACGCTTTTCGAGTTTGGCAAGGGCTTCTTCAGAAGCGAACCCGGTATGCCCGCTGTTGGCGTAGTCGAGGTTGGACAGTGCGCGGTGGTCACTCGTTCCGGGAGGGCCGGGAGGGCCCTGCTTGCCGGGAGGACCGGTGAGACCCTGCTTGCCAGGGGAACCCGGTTCCCCTTTGGGACCAGTCTTACCGGTGTTGCCGGTGTTACCCTTGTCGCCCTTCAGCGGTTCGCCCCACCGCAGGAGGCAAGGCGAAGAACTGTCAAAGATGAGAGCTTGTCCATCCTTGCCACCGGGCGGGATACCGATGACGGGATTGACAGGGTAGCCTTCATCGCAACCGTAAGGGATGTCGTGCCGTGCCATTTATACCTCTTCGTCACACGTCCCAAGCATGAATTGTACCTGGGCCATGTCGATAATGTGTTCACTGCATCGAGGACCGTAGTCTATATCGAACCGCGCCAAAACGCAAAACAGCGGCTTGGGGGGCAGGTGCACCGGAGGATGGATACTCAGGTCAGGAACACACGGAGAATCAACAGGATGCGGTGTATCACGGATGGTGCGGAGCATTCGGAAATCGAGTGGCTTGTTGAGTGCCGGGTGATACTGCAACACACCGGTGTAGCGTCCCCAAGGCAGTGTGCGGAACACATCGGGGATACGGAACTCCACAGTGCCATCTTCTCCCCAGGAGAATGCTCTGCATACGATAGGGGCGAAGTCAGGCGGTGCAGGATTCGCCACATCGACATCGACGCGATGCCCGGGCCAGCAACCGTGCAGATACCACGGACTGCCACCGGTGTGACACCCGCAGGCGCAATCATTGTCGACTTGCCCGGGCATAATGGTCAGTATGACGTTGCGCCAGTCCTGCAAGATGCGATTGTTACGCCAGTCTTTGATACGGATACCGATGCGGGTGACATCTTCGGTGAGCGACAGAATCATCCTAACCCCTCGTCTGGTAATAGTTCAACGCGCTTACGGCTGCATCGTATAGGTTCCCGGACGAAAGCTCAAGGTTGGCGAATGCGGTACGCAGTTCTTCCGAGTCTTCCATCGCGAGCCACCTGTCCTTGTATTCCTTGTTGAAGTCCATGCCGTTCTTCCGAAGCGCTTTGTCGGTTTCCCAGATGAGCATGTAGTCGGAAATCTCTTCCGGGGTGAAACCGATTTTTTCGAGCTGGGCCTGACGATAGGCTCTGGCATCGACGCTGCGGTCAGGTGACGTTATCTTCACACCCGAACGCCGGATGCGGGATTCATATTCATCCTTGGCGTTGTAGTACAAAAGCTGGCTCGACTTCCCGGCATTCCCGAACCATGTGGACGTACCAAGTCCACGCAGCAGCGGGTGCATATCACGAAATTCGGACATGCTCTGCGACCCTTTGTAAAGGGCTTCGTCTTCCACGGCACCCATGACCATGCGCAGGGGACCGGTGAGGATGCTCTTCGCCATGTAGCGCAGTTGTTCAGGAGCGAAGTCGATGCCGGTCTCGCTGTTGAGGCGTTTCGCCATGTTGTGCCAGATGACCGGGGTATTCGTTCGGCCCGTAGATGACAGCGCCGTCGTACCCTGGGAAGACTCGCGGGTTATCTCTTGCCCGAAATACGACCGGTTGATGGCAACATCGACAAAGGGGCGCAGGGGCGGCGGGCAGAGAAACGCTGCCAGATAATCAGCAGGATGTTCCGTGAAGCGATAGTCGGGCCAGTTGCCCGGCATAGTGTTCTTGACCGTGAGGAACAGCGTATCGAAGGCCAGGTCTTGCGGAGACATGAGACCGCTCGCCACACGTTCCTGACCAACGGACAGCATGGCCGCTATCTGCGGCAGACCAAAACCGACAGGGAAGCGGACGAAGTCTCCCTCAGACCCCATGCCGATGGGTATGCCGCGCACCAGCTCGGACAGCGACATGGCATCCATACGATACTTGCCATTCTCATCCCGGCCAAGGGATTCCCGGGCCAGCGGGTACAACATGGAATACGCCCCGTAGGCAGCCAGCAGGCCCATGTATCCACGCATCCCCTGTTTGATGATGTCACCTGGGGTACGCGCACCGAGACCCAAGGTGCGGGCCAGGGCCACACCAGATTCCACAGTGGGTACGACATAGGGAAACAGGACGCGAAGGTACGGCGTCAGTTCACCACGGTGGCTCAGATTCATCATTTCCAGCACGCCACGGGCTGCACGGCTTGCTGGTACTCCGGCTTCGCGCAGGGTGACGAACTGGGCAAAAGCACCCGCATTCTGGAAGAAGTCGTTCCAGTCATCCAGTACACGCATGACTTGGTTCTTCGACGTGCCGAGACTTCTCAGCCAGCGTGCTACGCTGGGGCCCCCATAACCAACGATGGCCTTCTCCAGTCGGGAAGAAGCATCCGGCAGTCCAGAGATGGTCCCGGATTCTTCGACCGGAGAACGCTGTCCCTGGATGTATTTCTGGAACAGACCGCCGCGACGGTATTCATCCAGATATTGGTACATGGGATTCGCTTCGTCGAGCCTGCCCTGCATGATGTCCAGCAAGGCTTTGGATGTCCTCGGCGTGTTCGCCAGCACTTTCGCTGCCAGAGAGCTGCCTTTGATGCGAGTGCCGTCTTCAGCATAATAGTCACGATTCACCATGTTGGATGCACGTTCCATCACATCGCGAGAACCGGACAACGGAGCGAATAGAGGCGAGAACCGCGTATTGAGCTGGCTGACAAGACTGGTGAAACGCCCGGCAGCTTCGACTGGCAACCCGGCGCTGCCCAGCTTGTAATCACTGGACATGGCATTGTTGAGCATTTCACCGGTGAGACCGGATTCCACATGGGACCACTTGGGGTCAAAGCGAAGGTAACGCCTTTTGATAACAGTCTCACCGTCAGCAATAGGCGTAGGTACATCTGCCACGATACCACCCCCGGTAAGGAGCTGGTCAGCGATGGCGCGCTGCTTGGGGTTCGTGCTGTGAGACATCCGCATGAGGGAGGCGTAATCGTAGGTCTTGATACCAGAAGCGTCGATAGCGCCGGTCTCCAGCAGATGGTCAGCAACGGCGAACATGTTCACAGCAAACTCACGGGAACCGACTTCGGTCGCCGCCCGGTTGATGTAGAAGAACAGCGTGTCATACGCGCTGTCAGGACGGGACGACCGACCCTGGATGGCGTAGTACGACCCGGGGTTGTATGCCGTGCTGTCGTTCGATACACCGAGCAGGTTGCTTTCACGGGTTCTGATAGCGACGTAATGCTCGAACCCTGGGAAGCTGTCCAACACTTCTCGCGAGACGACACCAGCCTTGACGCGTTCTTCAAGCACCATGTCGAAAAGACCGGAGATACCATCAGCGATGGTGTCGGCTTCTTCTTTGGAAAGACCGGTCTCTCGCAGGATGCGGTCCATCTCGAACTGCGCCTCTCCGTTGGTGTAACCTGCGGACACGAGGTCTTCGGGGAGGTCGGTAGTTTCGTCGATGAAGTCTTCGAGCTGTTCGATGTTGCGCTCCAGCTCCATCAGACGCTTCTTGTCCCTGCCGTTCATATCAGGGCCCTTGCTCACGATGTCTTCAGCTTCATCCATCCAGCGCCCGAGCAGCAAATCGTTGGTCTCCGGGATGTGCCTGCACACAGCGTAGTGGCCCATAACACGCGCAAGGTCTTCCAGGCTGCCCGTCCAACCGATACGACGGGCAACAGGTTCGAGCGATTGTGTGAAGCTCGCGACACGGTCGCGCATGAGCAGATTCAGTGCGCGTACTTTCTGAGGCGTCTGGTCAAAGATGCGCCAGAGAGTGTTCTCGTTCGTCGGGCGGTTGGCCTGGTCAGCAAAGAGTCTGGCCCACTTGGCGAATCCACCGCGAATGTTCACGAACTTCGTATAGATACCATTCTGGAAGTTCAACCACCACGAAGCAGCACCAAGACTGGTATTCGTCGCCATGCGAACGGCTTCATCAAATTCTTCGTTACGCCTGGACACGGCTTCATCAGCCAGTTCTTTCATGCGCGCCATGCGGGCGGCTGCTTTGCGGGCAGCCGCCTGGTCGAAAGCGCTGGGTTCTTCCGCCGTGTATTGGGTACCACGCGAAATCTCATCGAAAGACGCATAGATGTCTTCACGTTCACGCTGCTCTCGTGCCGCATGGAGTGCTTCATCGCCAGCAGGGTTCCCTGCATTATCCATACGGGAAGCCTGCTGCGGGCCGAAACCCGTGGGGTTATCAAGTCCGGCCCGCAGGAACTCGGTATCGTTAGGACATTCAGCCATGTCTGTTATCCTCAGCACTTCCGTGCGCGTTTGGTGACTTTCTTGACAGCTTCAGCCGTGGTCAGGGAACTGTCTGTCTTGTTGACATTGAAGCCCAGGTCGTTTGCCATGGACTTCCAGTTGGACTGGATGTCGGCAAAGTCCCGCGTGTCGATGGACGGCAAATCCGTATTTTCGCGCAGGTAGTTGAGCGCCTGGACTTCTTTGTCTGTCAGCTTGAGCCTGGGATTCGCTTCCTTGGTCAACAGGCGCAGGACCTTGCCATACCCCATGTTGATGTCGAGCTTGGGAGAGTTGAAGGCATCACGCATGACCTGCTCAGGGATTTCACGAATAAAATCAGTGATGTCTCCCAGAGATACGGGGTCAGCTTCCAGCGCTTCCAGATTGGCGGCTTCCTTGGCAGCCACGGCCTGAGCTTTCTCTGCTCGCTGCATGGCGTCCAGGATACCGGCTTGTGCGGCTTCCTTCGGGTGCTGCTCGATAAGCGGCTGGAGAGCATCGCGGGCTTCCTTCGTCGTCGAAGCATTCAGAGCCTTCGACGCCTGTGTGAAATAGTCCGGCACCGGAGGTGTCTCGATGGTCCCCAACACAGCATCCAGGTCAGCGTTGATGACAGGAGATTCCCCGCCTCTCTGTCTCGCGTACCATCCGAGAGCGGACAAACCTGTGGAGTGTCTGTTACCGTGAGGATGCAACGCAGCAGACGCCGTAGAGATGGCGAAGATTTTCTCCGCATCATCGAGGGAATCCTGCAAGGCTCTACCCAACATCAGGTCGTCGAAGAGTGCAGCGCTGGAGGTCGCATTCAAATCTACCCGGGAGAAATCCAGCTTTCCGTAAGGATTTACTCGGTCCCGTGCGGGAGCCTCAGTCCTGGAGCGTTTGTTGCGGCCAGTGTTTGCTGCATCCCCACCATCGCTCTTCCCTGCGCTTCGCGCAGTCCGAGAGCTTCCTGTGCTCTCACCTGTTGTTGCAGGCTGCGCGGCTGCATCGCCAACACTTCGTTCTCCGTCGGCTGGCGCGGCTTTTCGAGCCCTCTTGCGGACAACAACTCCCGCATCCGGCGCAACCGTTCCGGCAACCTGTGCCGGGGCCCCATCATTCCCTCGTCTTGTAACCTGCGAACCACCAGCAACAGCTTGTGCAGGAGTGGCAGCGGTAGCGGTTCCAGCATCGGGCGCGGTACCGGGTTCCCCTGCAACAGCAGCAGCAACACTTTCTGCAACAGGTCGGTTCGTTGCGTCTTGTCCATCATTTCCCACGACGGTAGCTTGTTTGCTTCGGCTGCCTCTTTTACCGGGTCGTGTCGGTTTTGCACCATTGGTGGTGTCCTCCTGGGAAAGTTCTGCGGCCAGTTTGGCAGCACTGTCTCGCAGCGTATTCGCCCCAAGCTGCTGCTCGAACCAGGGAGAAAGCTCCGCATAGTTGTCGGGATTCAGCTCATCAATACGGGCCCAGACCTGCACGCGTTCAGGTTCCGTCAGACTGTTTCCGAACCGTCCGACATAGTCCTGGATAGCCTTGATGTCGGCATTGGGGAGGAAATCCTTCAATGCCTGACGGGCAGGCTCGGCCACGGGCTGCTGCTGCACAGGCTCGGCCACGGGCTGCTGCACAGACTCGGCCACGGGCTGCTGCACAGACTCGGCCACGGGCTGCTGCTGCTGTACAGGTTCGGTCACAGGCTCGGCCACGGGCTGCTGCTGCACAGGCTCGGCTTCGGTCTGGCGTACCTTCGCAGGTGCGGGTTGCCCCGTTGCATTGGGGGGTTCAGCAGCGACATGTTCGGGCGTGATGAGACGGTCGTTGAAAAGGTCGCTGAGGTATGTTTCATCATTGAGGCGCTTCGCCACTTCCTGAACGATTTGACGTTCGCGCCGCGACTTGAAAATATTGTTGAAGCCCGGCATCGAGATGCGGCTGTTGACTTCGGCCCTGAGCTGTTCAACAGACATACCGGTGAACTTCAACATACCGCTGAGGTATTCCCCGATATAGATATCGTTGAGAAGTTTGGCATTGGCCTTCACATCAGCGTTGTCCTGGGGACGTGTCGTGATGAAGTTGTCCGCCGCTGCACGCTTATCGGTGAACATCGCTCGAAGCATATTGGCAGCATCGTCACTGATGCCGATGTAACGCTTGTTACGTCCCTCGTAAGGTTTGAACGTGGACGAACCCGTCGTCTTTGCTGCGGATACGGCTTCGGCTGCATTGGATACACCTGTACCGTCAGAACCCGACGGACCGATGGGTTCGACAGGAGATGCGGCAGAATCCGCAGCATCGGCAGGAGGCTGCGTTGTGGCCGTCGTTCGTTCGATGGGACGCCGTGATGTGGCCGGAGCGGCGTTGAACGGGGCGAACGGCACGCCGGTCACAGCACCGGCGAGAGCCGCATCCAGGACGTTCTCAGACAAAGGTGCAGCCAGACCGGTATTCTGGTTGAAGACCACGTTCTCGCCGAACTGCTGCCCAGCGTTCATCATGGCGCCTTCAAGCATGGAAGCAGGAAGGGCACGCACCGAACGGGCCAAAAGCCCCTGCGATGCGACATCCGTACCTGCGTTAGCCAGCCGTTGCATGGCGCCACCGCCGATACCTCGCTGGGCCAAAGCAGCCGCACCACGAGAGATAGGCGCCAAGGCGCTGCGGGCGAAGACGCCACCAGGCAGCGCATTCGCGGCAAACCCGGTCAGACCGGCACCGGCAGCGCCTGCCTCGATAGCCTGCGTCTGCTGCTGGTCACTGAGATTCGGGTCATTCACCACACGGCGCGTGTAGCTCCCGACACCCGTCGGGACACCAGCGAGACCGCCAAGCAAGGCACCACCCACAGCGCCACCCACAGCGCCGGGGAGACCAAGTGCGGCGCCCAGAGCGCTACCAGTTTTGGCACCGATGACAGCACCAGCAAGACCCGCGCCGAGGTCGCCGATGGTATCGGCCATAGTATCGAGAGGATTGGTAACGACATGTGTGAGCGTACCAAGACGGCCTTCAGCGCGCAGACGTTCCTGCTCCTGCCAGTAAGGGTTGGCAGCGATAGCTTGCTGTCTACGTTCTTCACCGCGTTTGGCGATGAGCTTCTTTTCTTCAGCAGAAGCCCCCAGCATATCGAGGTTGTCACCGAAGGTGGAGATACCTTCCTTGACACGGGAGAAGAGCGAACCCCAATCGTTATCTTCGATAGCGCGCAACTGCTGTCTTCGTGCCGCTTCGTGTTCGGCCAGCCCTTCGCGTATGAGTGCCGCAGCAGGAATTTTGAGCGTCTTCTCGAGGCGAGGAATGTCCTCTTTGCGGATGGATTCGAGGACTTCTGCCTGTCCTTCAGTAGACAGCTCAGGAAGATTGGCAAGTTTCTTGGATACGACGGGGTCGTTCGACAAAGCAAACTTCGCCCTGTCATTGGTCATGGCCTCGAAGTTTCTGGTAGCCAGTTTTTCTGTGCCACCATAGACAGGTTCATATATGGGATTCCCCTGTTCGTCGAGACCACGGTAAATGTGATACACCTTACCAGCGCCGCGTCCCCCTCCCGCACCGCCACCACGCTGTCCGCGAGCCATTGCGGCATACAGCATAGACAAGGACCTCAAGTCCTTCGTGTAGTCGGGGGCTTCGAAAGGACGTATGTTGACAGTGGGGAGGGAAAACTGCGGCATGATGTTTACTCCAGGGTAACGGCTTCGATGATGCGACGTAAATCAGCATCATAAGGAGAGACATCACCAGAGACGACACTTTTGGATGTGCTGTCTTGACCAAGCTCACGCAAAGCCGATTCGAGCATGTACATATTCTGGTGGTACTGTTCGTCGTCCATGAACTGCGTCTTATCAACAATAGACGCACCGGATTCAGCACCTTTGATGGTATCCAAAAGCATACTCATGGTCTAGTCCTTACTGTGCCACCGTGGGCGCAGCCTGCTGCGGCTGCCGGATGTAATCCTTACCAGACAGGAGAGCGGCGAGCAGGGCAGGCAACTGCATGTAGGCCGGGAGCTGGTCGATGTCAGCCGCCACACGTCCCAGGGTGGCAGCAGAGGAATTGGGGTCGTAGGTGGGCCCAAGCCGCTGGCCGAGCTCCCGTGCCGAAGGGAAGCCGCCAAGCACCTGCGCCGTGCGCGGGTCTCCGGCAAGGGTCATAGCCTGCGACATGATTTCACCTTCATCATAGGACATGTCGATAGGACGGTCAGGATACACCACCGTCTCGACAGGCGCGGGCTGTGCGGCAGCCGGAGCCGTGGTGCGCACTTCCTCTTTGAGCGGGAAGGGACCTTCCCCGGAGAGTTTGAGACCGCGACGCTGGACGGG
>OJKP01000439.1_pt1 | contig 30936 bp, 35 predicted proteins | sample 1596521 | NCBI WGS metagenome assembly OJKP01 (sample SAMEA4350130, study PRJEB24818) | metagenome | biome: human; feature: gut; material: faeces | place: Denmark | collected 2013-09
AAACTATAGCATGAAATAAGACAGAGATGTAAAAATTTGCAAGAGTAACTTCCGTTTGAGAATTTGCCAAAGTAACTTCAGCTTTGGGGATGGAACGGCCGGAATTTACTTTGGCAATTGAGTTTTTTGAAAAATTTTGAAAAATTCGTTGAATGAATTTTAAAAATCTGATTTGGGTATAGAAACCATAAGTTAGTCATGCAATGGTATACTGAATAGGTATCCTCCTGCAGAAGGAGGTCCTATGCCGAAAGAAGAAAGGAAAAAGGGGACACATTTAACTTGGGATGACAGGCATGAAATTCAGAAGGGACTGAAAGAACATCGTACCTTTAAAGAGATTGCATACATTATAGGCTGTTCACCTGATACGGTTTCCAAGGAAATACGCAGGCATCGTTATCATAAGTTGCGAAACAGGGATGGCATACTTCATGCAAGTCCCAACCGGTGTAAATACCGAAATAGCTGCAGGCGTTGGGATGTGTGTAAAAAGAAGAAGGGACATAAGTGCAGAATTCCATGCCGGGAGTGTATCAGCTGTAATAAGCTGTGTCCTGACTTTGTGGATGCACCATGCCCAATAGAACACAAGGCGCCTTATGTGTGCAATAACTGCCCCAAGTCCATCAGCTGCCTGTTTGATAAGTACCTGTATAACGCTGATTATGCCCATAAGGAGTACTGTGAAACGCTTAGGAAATCCAGGCAGGGAATAGACATGACCAGAGATGAACTGGCAGCATTGGACAGTCTTGTGAGCCCGCTGATCAGGAAAGGACAGCCCCTGGCACATATCCTGGCGCATCATGCAGAAGAGATTCCCTGTGGGGAACGAACGCTTTATAAGTATATCAGTGCCGGCTATCTGACCGCAAGAAATCTGGATATGCGGAGAACGGTAAGATATCGAAAAAGAGTGAGAAGCGTTCCAACTCCAAAAATCAGCTATCGTAAAAAAGAAGGACATCATTATTCAGACTATCTTGATTTTATTGCGAAAAACGAAGGCATACGAGTGGTACAGATGGACACAGTGGAAGGAAATAAAGGCGGGAAATTACTTCATACGCTGTTATGGCCGGAAAACAATCTGATGCTGGCATTTCTGATTGAAACCAAAGAAATGAAGAATACCGTAGCTACTTTTGACTGGTTGGAAGAGACGTTGGGAAATGAAATGTTTCGGGAACTGTTTCCAGTAATACTGACAGATAATGGATGTGAGTTTGCAGATCCGGAGTTGTTTGAAAAAGGACATGACGGAAAGAAGCGTACCAGACTGTTTTATTGTGAATCGAGACATTCTGAGCAAAAGGGAGAACTGGAAAAGAATCATGAGTACATAAGATATGTACTGCCAAAGGGAAGTTCGTTTGATGGATTGAACCAGGAGCAGGTGTTACGTATGGTAAATCACATCAATAATACAACAAGGCCTAAACTTCATGGTTCGACACCCATGAAGAAGGTCCTGAAGTCATTTGACAATTGCGTTCCTTGACGTGAACATAAATTACACTTCTTACATAGTTGTTTATTTTCATACATATAGGAATCTGCCTTATCCAATAACATCTGCAGTGTGCAGGTTCCTTCATCCGTTGAGTGTGCCCATCCGCATGCATAGTCGATCGGGATTTGATCTTCATTACTATTTAATCTGTCTTTTTCTCTGCTTAAGCTTTGTAACAGTTCCCCAATCTCCGTTTTACCTGTATGGTAAATCACAGCCATGAATTCATCTCCGCCATATCTTCCCACAAAATCCTTGTCCGGAATCACGCTGCGTAAAAGCCGGGCGAAATTCATGATCAACCGGTCTCCTGCCGAATGTCCCATGGTATCGTTTACTGTCTTCAGATTATTCAAGTCAAACATGATGCAGGCTGTAGGCTCAATGATCATATTCTGATCTCTAAGCAGAGCCTCACAGGCAGATTTATTAGGCAATCCGGTATGGGCATCCGTATATGCCCTCTGTTCTAACAGCTTATTTTTCATTGCCATCTTCATAGCTGCCAGCGTCTGCATAATAACCAGAATCACTAGACACAACATATCCAGCGCTGACAACAGTTCTATCGTACGTATCTTTACTGCAATCTTTTCTGAATAATTTTCCGCAGCAAATACCGTTTCATCTGCCATATGAAAATAAATTTCGCTCATATTAACAATATCTGTATTTTCATAGCCATCGCTTCTTACTGCCTCGATTTCTTTTTTTAATTTCTCCCAATAATCACTCTGAACCTGCAATTTATCCTGATATTCTTTATCGTGGAGCTTTACCAGATCATAATGTCCATCCTGATATCTTAATCCGCTCAGAATATCATCCAGATATTTTATCAATTCATCGCTCCGGCTTCCTGTAATTTCTAATTACACCATGCGCTGCGTGTCTCCACGCACCAGACCTGCATAATTGATCACACGCGCAGTCCCTTGCAACCTGGTAATCTGTACCATTATCATAATAATAAGAAGCACCAGGATCAATATAAGACAGCTTTGTATCATACCTATTATATTTTTGTTTTTCCTGTCTGATCGTATTTCTCTGTTTAACATATTACCTCCTCGAATGCTCTATATAAAATCATATCATAGTTCAATAAGAAAATCAAAAAGTTACACGAACGTTTAGACTGGTATTATGACTGTGCATCAGACGAGGGGCGATCACGCTGCGGGATACAGATGGATTGAATCACTTAAAATGAAAATATTTTTTTACCACGAGTCCGTGTTATAATATGAACAGAAAAGCTGAAAGGAGCATCAACCATGAAAGAAACGAAATACGCAGGAACTCAAACCGAAAAAAACCTGATGGCTGCCTTTGCCGGTGAATCCGAGGCACGCAACAAGTATACCTATTTTGCATCCAAGGCCAAGAAGGAAGGCTACGAGCAGATCGCGGCGCTGTTCCTCAAAACCGCTGATAATGAGAAGGAACACGCCAAGCTGTGGTTCAAAGAACTGAACGGCATTGGCGATACCTCTGAAAATCTTCTCTCCGCCGCTGAGGGTGAGAACTACGAATGGACGGATATGTACGACGGCTTCGCCAAAACCGCCGACGAAGAGGGCTTCCACGAGCTTGCCGCACGCTTCCGTCTGGTCGCCGCCATCGAAAAGCACCATGAGGAGCGCTACCGTGCCCTGCTACACAATGTGGAGATGGCAGAGGTCTTTGCTAAGAGCGAGGTCAAGGTATGGGAGTGCCGCAACTGCGGTCATATCGTAATCGGTGAGAAGGCACCCGAAATCTGCCCTGCCTGCAACCATCCCCAGAGCTACTTTGAAATTCACGCGGAAAACTATTAAAAAAAGAGAATCATCATGGAGCAGAAGTTTTACATTTGCAAACATTGCGGCAACATCCTACCCGGAAGAGATCCGCAGCCGGGGGGAAAAGATTTTATCTGCCCAAATGCGTGAATACGCGTATCTTTTCCCTGACACAATCGAAAAGGCCTCAGAAACATTACATTTCTGAGGTCCTTCAGCACTTTGGATAGTCTACCAAATAAAATCAATCCGTTATTCCTCTACGTGCATTTGATAACCATTGAGAAAATGCCTGGGACTGTTTTTCGGCTGCTTTTATCATATTATTTGCCGTTGTGCCATCCTCTGCTGGTGTAACTAACAAAAACTCTTCTTCGTCGATTGTCACTCCACATAAAATGGTTTGCAGATCTTTGGAGATAATGAACATATTTCCAAGGTTGTTTTTCTCAGTACTTGTTATACAGGAATAGTATGGTTCTGCATTTATAAATAGACCCACAATTTCCATATCATCTTTTCCGAAAATTTTTTCTCCATTTAGCCACACGTTCCCCTGAATATAATCTTCTTGATTTCCCCAGATATAATGCGCTGTCTTTCCCCGCATCTCTACCGATACTAATTCGCCATTCGTAAAATCGCTCAAACGCACCAGCATTCCCGTACCGATATATTTATAATCTTTTTCTATTGGTGCATTGTAATATCGTATCCCATAATCTCCCAGGCATAATATCACAAGTATGAGGATTCCTCCGAAAATAATTGCTATATATTTTTTCTTATTTTTATTCCAATACAAAATCTTTATCTCCTATACCAACGGCGATTGTATTTTCAAGCATTCTATCTCTTCAATATTCTTTCTAATTGCCTCTTTATCAGATTCAGAAGACACAAACTTCTCATTGTCATTTTTTACCTTTATTTCTGTAAAAAACAATCCTCCACCTATAATCTCGATATTACTATTTTCCATAAGCATTACCAACTATCCCTTTAACTGTTAGTGTTCCATATGATGAAAATCATATATTTTTCCTTTTCATAAACCGTAACGTAATATTACCTATGTATTGTTACAAAAATACTCCGAAAAATCAATAGTCTTTTGTGACACAACATTAGCACTAAACTGTCCTCGTATGGCACGGCTTTGCGATTTTCACTGTCACTTTACTATGCTACAATCCCATCTTTGGCTCTATAAAGTGTCAAAGATGGGAGAAGGAGATCTTGTTTTGATGAGTATTGATGCCTTTGAAAAAAGGGAACAGACACTGCAGCTACATGCAAATGTCTTACAAGCCGAGCAGGAACGCATAGACGGTGCTCCTATGTGATTTTGTGTAATTGGGTGGATGGATTGAATAGTGCAGAGAAAAGATAAAAAGAAAAGAGAAAAAGAGAGGGGCCTCGGCACCCTCTCCCGATATAGAAGATTATGCTACCTGTGGATAGTCAATAACTGCAATTTCCTGCATCAATTTCTTTGCCATATTTACAATCGTTTCAAGTCGCTCAGCAACTTCGTCCGTATAATATTTTTCTCCACACTGCTCACATTCAAGGCATGGAACATTCTTAATTACAATAATGCAATTTTTATAATTTACGACGTGTGTTGTTGTACTATTTACGGTTGTACTATTTTTGCAATACATACACATATCCATCACCTCTTTCTTCGTGTCTTTAAATCATCTTCAAATTTCTTTGTATCTGGATAGTACGCTGTTATGATATATATATTTATATTATCACAACCTGCAACAATATGCAAAATCCGTCCATTTACATTATATCCAAAAATCAGACAGCTTGGATTAGGAAAATCATCTGGATAATCCTCTATGATTTCGCCGGTTGCAATTCCATTTTTTACGTCGGCACGACTGATATCTCTTTCCTGCATTCGCTGTAAACAATGCTGTGTCCAGAGAATTTTTGATTCAGCACACAATTGTTGATATATTTCTAAATTCATTCGTTCCCTCCTTAACATTGTTGTAATCTATAAATATTATACATCAATCGTTGTTTTTATATCAACCCGAACGTCAGCCAATGACACTCCGCTCCCCAAGTTTGAATGTCATTACCGGAGAGAACTGGCTTGTGCTGCCACCTTCCCAGATTCCGTCCTTTTCATGATAAAGTGCTGGAGTAAATTTTTCAGATTTTTCTAGTTTAGAGTAATCAACATTCTTCATAGAATCATATGAAAATGTATTTTTATCTTCTCCTTTTGGAATTTCATAAGAAGAAAGTAAAATTCCCTGTTCTATTTCCATGATAAGGAAAAGATGTGGAGATGCATGACGTTTTCCAGTTATCGAACACTATTTCTCTTTTGCTTTTGCTATACTGGCGATATCTCCCACTCCATTCAATACCATTGTCGGAAGATAAGCATAAGTTTTGAGTGTGTCCTTCGTTGAACATCCAGAGAGAACCAATACAGTAGACATACCACTTTCCATTCCTGAAATCACATCTGTATCCATACGGTCCCCAACCATTACTGCTTCTGCTGAATGACATCCAAGCATATTTAATCCAGTTCTCATCATCAGTGGATTCGGTTTTCCACAGAAATATGCCTGTGTTCCTGTTGCCATTTCTATCGGTGCAACCAATGCACGACAAGCAGGAGCAATGCCGTTCTCAATCGGTCCGGAAACATCTGAGTTTGCTCCGATCAGCTTTGCACCTTTCAGAACTAAATTCGTTGCTTTTGTTAATGTATCCAATGAATAGGAGCGTCCCTCTCCCACAACAACATAATCCGGATTTACATCATTCATTGTGATACCTACATCATAAAGTGCATTTAACAGGCCGGCTTCTCCTATCACAAATGCCGAACATCCTGCCGCCTGTTCTTTTAAAAATGCGGCTGTTGCCAATGCACTGGTATAAAAATGTTCTTCTGGCACATCAAGTCCCATCCTAGCCAGTTTCTGATTTAATTCTCGTGGTGTATATCCACTGTTATTTGTCAAAAATAAATATTCTTTCTTTTCATCATGTAGCCACTGAATGAATTCTGGAACACCTGGCAATATCTGATTGCCATGATAAATTACACCATCCATATCACAGATAAAGCCTTTTTTCTCATTAAAATCAATTACTGATTTTCCCATATTCATATATGTCCTGCCTTTCTTTCTCTTTAGAGTATGCCTTGTTCTTTCACTTCAGAAAAATCTGTTTTCTACGACCATTTTAACATTGTATCATCCATGCATAAAATCAAAGTAATTTTTTCTATCTGCAGAACATTTTATGACTGCATATCCTTCACACATGTACTTCGATAGTCACTTGGCGAAATTTTATATCTTTCCTTGAATACCCGGTTAAATGTCCTCTGGCTTTCAAATCCACTATCCAGGCAAATATTTGTAATAGAATCGCTCGTATTTTCCAAGCGATGACATGCATAGTTCAACCTTGCATCATTAAGATACTGATTGAAATTTCTATGAAAGATTTTGGAAAAGAGTCTGGATAAGGCATATTTACTCACACCCAGGTCTTTTGCCATTTCTTCCAATGATAACTTTTTCTTGAAATTTGCTGATATATAGGAAACCGTCTGGTAAATAAGGTCTTTGCTCCCCACATGACTCTTCTCTACTAGATTCAGTTTTCCTATGCAGCGCGCAAACACAATTTGAAGATATGCCTGTGCAACAGTAATATCCGACTGTTCTGTCTCTAAAATTGCATTTATAACCCTATATACCTCTGATTCAACCTTTTCCGCTGTGATGATTGGGTATTCAGGAGCCATGGATTGCATGATATCTGCAAATTTGGCAATCGTAAATGGCGATGCAATCAGATAAGTCACTGTATTTACCCCTGGTGTCAGTACCTGATAGTGATGAATAACATTTGGAAATACAAAGCCTATATCTCCTTTTTCCATATGGTAAAGTTCCTGTCCGACACCAAGCTCTAATGTCCCACTCGTTACACAAACAATCTCCAATGCATTATGAAGATGTGGTTCAATATGTTTTGACTTCCTATTTATTGCTATGATCTCCTCTTTTGTGTCAACATATTTTAATTGCATGAAATACTCCCCTTTGCAACATTTGTCTATATCTTCTTTCGATTTGGCAAGCAATTCTTTTACACCCATCTTATAATCAACTTGTAAATAAGGAAAGGAGGAATTACAAATCTAATTCATGTCCGATTTATCTGTTACTTCATCTGCAGCAATTCCTTTTTCTGCTTTCAGTTTTTTATTTGCATCTTCAACATTCATTCTTGAAAGTGCAAACATAATCAATACATCAAAGATTAACGGAAGCCAAAGATACATGAACTGCATCATATCAAGTGCAGACTGTGGCTGAGTTGCATTTGTTCCGACATATCCACTGAGCTCAAGCATCCATCCAACAACAGCGGTTCCAATACCTCCACCGATTTTTACACCAAGAGAAGTACAAGAGTACATCGTTCCATCAATTCTCTTTCCCTGTGTAAGATAAGTGTATTCAGAGCAGGATGCAATAACAGCATTCATATCTCCCTGCCATGGTCCCTGACCTAAGGCTGCAAGAGCTGTAAACGCCATCATCAGCGGAACACTACCCATATATCCGGCAACAACAACAAGTGCTCTACCGATGACTGCTAAGACATAACCTCTTAAGTTCAGTTTATACATGCCTTTCCACTTACCAACTAATGTCGGTGTAAAAATCAGGGCAATAATCAGTGGAATATTTACTGCCCATGCAAATTGTCCAAACAAATTCTTATTTTTCAGTACCCATGTCATGTAATAAATGCCAGCTCCAATCATGGCACCATATAACTGCTGTAAAATATATGTTCCACAAATCATCATGTAATATTTGTTTTTGACAAGAAGCTTGAATGCCTGTACCATTCCATACTTTTCATTATCATTCTTTACTTCTCCTTCATTAAGTTCCTCCTCCGGAAGTTCCTTAACAGAAAGTGCTGAAATCGTATTTACGACCAGACCAATGATTGCATAGATAATAGCAACCGTTCTCCATGCCGCAGCATCTCCACCGCATTTATCTACAAATCCAACTGTAATCGCCTGAATCAGAAGACTTGTTGAAAATGCAAAAATAAAACGGTAAGATCCCATCTGTACACGCTCTTTGCTGTTCTTTGTAATCAGTGACGTAAGTGCTGAGTAAGCAATATTGTTTGCTGTATAAAACACGCCATTTAACAGTGTATATGAAATAAAGAACCATGCATATTTAGCCGTTGTTCCCAAACTGACCGGTACTGTAAAGCAGCAGACCAGCGTAATGGCACAACCAATATATCCGTATAGCATCCATGGCTTCGCTTTTCCCATTTTACTGTGTGTTTTGTCAATCATTGATCCAAAAAATATATCCGTGAAACCATCAAATAGTTTTGATACGGCAATCAGGGTACCTACGACACCTGCAGCAAGTCCTACTGAGTCTGTCAGATAGGGCATCATGAAGGATGTCAGGAACGCATAGACCACATTTCCTGCGATATCACCCGAACCATATCCGATTTTGTTATACCATTTCAAATACTTTTTTTCTTCCATCGAATTTCTTTGCTCCTCATCTTCATCACACTTAGAATCTCAATATGCCTAACCGCATGATATCTAATTCTTTTTTTCTCTGTTTTGTCTGATTGCTCTGTATATCCGGACTTTACATTACAATCAGACTCTCTTTCCTTGTTTACGGGTTACATGAAACTTTATTATCCCTTTACATACGGCATCAGTGTAAACTGGAACCGGAATAATACATCATCAAATCGGTACTGCTCCAATACAACCGGTCCACAACTATTAGAACCAATGCCATTTAATGCGTAGTCAACACAAAATACCACACTATCTGATTCTATTAATTCATAATTATGCGTTTTCTTCTCAAGTTCTTCCTGTGTATAATAAGAAGCATTGAATGAAAATGCCTTTTCTGCGGATGCCACAATTCCATATCGGCTGTTGTTAAGCTCTACATATTCACAATCGTAATGGCTTCCATTTTCCTGTGGACGGATATAGTCCTCATGTAAATCCCCTACATTTGCCCGGTACAGACCGTGACTCGCTGCCTGATGCTTGTCACGATAGCTCTCCTGTGGTCCCATTCCAAAGTATCTGGCATCTGAAAGTTTTTTATCCAGGAACATTCTCACACCAAATCTCGGAAGATCTGGGAATTCTCCATCTTTTGTTGCTTCTATGTCTGCATCAATCTTTCCTGAAGCATCTATTTTCCATGTAATCGTCACATCAAGAATCTTCTGCACTGTCTCTGCCACAACAGAAGCATGGCTTACAATCTTCACACCATGTTTTCCCTGCACAACCTCTGTCGTATAAGCTCTTGTATAAGCCTTGTCATAGTGGGCTTTTTTCCATTCAGCTTTGATATACATATCGTTATCTGTTGGTGCTCTCCAGATATTTAATTCCATCGGATGGTTCAAATATTCCCTTCCTGCAAATTTCATCTCTGTAAAGAGTGCAGTACGTCGGTCGATGGTATACGCAAATTCACGACCTTTGATGTGAATCTGTGTATCATTTTCATTTACCTGTAATTCAGAGTCCACTGCTGTCTTTTGCATCCATTTCTCTGCAAGTTTACATTTAGCATCATCTTTACTTACCTCAATTTCATCAAATCCAAGAATATGGTCTTCATCCAACAGTGGCAATTCTTTTTTCAGATGGTAAATAAGTTTTAAATAACATTTCCCATTCTCTGGCACACTGATCTTCAGGTTTGTTTTTCCTTCCCCGTGTGGTACCACAGAAAATTCCGAAAGTATGTCTTTGCTGATCACAAGACCATCCTGTGTCAGTTCATAACTGATCTTCACATAATCTTTCAGGTCATCAAAATCCATGTAGTTGTGAAGCACCAGCTCTCCACTTTCTTTATCATAGGAAACAACTCTTACAGGGCGATATACATTCTTGTATTCCAACAGTCCTGTGTGTACAGTTCTGTCCGGATATACCAATCCATCCATACAGAAATTGCCGTCATGGATCTCTTCTCCATGATCTCCTCCATAAGCATAGATTGTCTTTCCATTCTCGGCAGTACCATGAGCAATTGCATGGTCACACCATTCCCAGACAAAACCACCACACATTTTATCGTTGTCCTGAATCATTTGGAAATAATCTTCAAAATCTCCAGGTCCATTTCCCATACTGTGACAGTACTCGACTAGAAGGAATGGCTTGCTTCCGTCCTTGTCCAGATATTCCTGAATTTCGGAAAGTGCCGGGTACATCCGGCTGTACACATCCAGATTGCTGTAATCATATGTTTCATCATAATTACGGTATCTTGCACTCTCATATTGTGTGATGCGGTCTGGATCATAATTCTTTGTCCATTCTAGTGCTTTTTCAAAGTTGCAGCCATAAGCACTCTCATTTCCCATTGACCACATAACAATACAGAAACGGTTTTTGTCACGTTCCACCATGAGTTTTACACGATCAACGATTGCCTCTTCCCATACCGGATCATCTGCAATCTTCTCATTCCATCGCTTGAACCGATTGTAATCGGTGTCTTCTTTTCTGTAAATCATAAATGGACCATGAGCTTCAATATCTGCTTCATCTATCACCATGAATCCATACTTGTCACACATTTCATAGAAAAATGGTGCGTTCGGATAGTGGCTGGAACGGATCGCATTAAAATTATGCTGCTTCATTAACGTAAGATCGGTTGTAATCTGTTCCAGACTGATTGTAAATCCCGTAACCGGATCGGAATCATGTCGATTGACTCCACGGAATTTAATCTTCTGTCCATTTAGATAAATGACCTGGTCTTTAATCTCTACCTTTCTTAATGCAATGTGATCCACAATTACTTCATTTTCTGTTTCAAGAACCAGTTTATACAGATATGGATTTTCTGTATTCCAAAGTTCCGGACTTGCGATTTCTAATACAGCTGTTCCTTCTTCGCCAATACTTCCTAGTGCTACAACTGCTCCATTTTTATCTTCAATCGAAATTTTTACATTTGTTGGAGAGTAGAATTTCACATCAAGTTCTACCTTTGCAAGTATATCCTCAATCTTTGATTTTATATGATAATCGCTGATTGCCTGCTCTGGACGTTTCAAAATGTACACATCCCGGAAAATACCACTCATACGGAATTTGTCCTGATCTTCCAAATAAGAACCATCACACCACTTCATTACCAACACTGCCACCGTATTTGTTCCATCCTGAAGTACATCTGTAACATCAAACTCACTGGTCATATGGGAAACCTGGCTGTATCCTACATAAGAACCATTGATCCATACATAAAAGCAACTGTCTACTCCTTCAAAGTTCAAAAAAGCTTTTGATGCTTTCTCATCTCTACTGTACTCAAAATTATGTACATAGGCTCCACACGGAATATCCTGCGGCACATATGGTGGATCAAATGGAAACGGATACCGGATGTTTGTATACTGATGTGTATCATATCCTGCCATCTGCCATACACTTGGAACCTGAATCTCATCAAAATTTTCTGTATCATAATTCTTCTCAAAGAAAGAATCCTTAATATTATAGATGCTGGTAAAATACTGGAATTTCCAAGTTCCGTTTAATAACTGCATACGGTCTGATTCTTCCCTGTGTTCCACCAAATTATCCATTCTTTTGGATGCTGGAATATAATAGGCTCTGGCCGGCATTGTGTTTTCGTGCAGTACGTTTAAGTTTTCATAATAACGTGGTACAATCATAAATAGTTCTCCTTCAATACATATACTTTTTTGTTTTTTGCTTTTCTAAAATAAACCTTAATGCTTTACTTATATGCTTGCATTCCTTTGTTATGTTATATATAGCTTATCTTATTCTGCAAAATATGTCTATGAATTGGATTGGATAAAATATGCACTAAATGATACAATAATAAAAAGTGTGAAAAGAGGTGCTGCTCTATGTATATGAATACTGGTTATCTGAATCACTCCCACATGGATTTCAAAAACAAAAGTCGTCCACTGATTGTAGGAAGCTGTGGCACTTATCGCCTTTCCAGCTATCCAAAATTGCCAACCTACCGTCCAAAGGGACGCCTGGATTATCAGATCATCTATATCACTGCTGGTTGTGGGCATTTTCATTTTGACAATGTAGATAACGAAACGATTGTTCCCGCCGGTAATATTGTGCTGTACAGACCGAAGGAACTTCAGAAATATGAATATTATGGAGAAGATAAGACAGAAGTATACTGGATTCATTTTACAGGTAGCAATGTAAAAAATATCTTGCGTCAGTATGGATTTCCGGATAAAGAACGAGTTTTCCAAATCGGCACATCTATGGAATATGAACGGATTTTCAAGCGTATTATCATAGAGCTTCAACACTGTCAGAACGACTATGAGGAAATGCTTGTTCTTCTGCTTCGTCATCTGCTAATCAATTTCCACCGAGAACTGACACGGGAACATATTCTGAAAAGCGAATACCTGGATCAGGAAATGAACACTGCAGTTACCTATTTCAGCGAAAATTATAATCAGAACATCAACATAGAGGATTACGCAGCCTCACGAGGAATGAGTGTCAGCTGGTTTATCCGGAATTTCAAAAAATACACCGGTTCCACACCAATGCAATTCATCGTAGAAACCCGGATCAACAATGCTCAGATGCTACTTGATGCAACAACCTATTCCATCAATGAAATCTCTAAAATCGTCGGATATGATAACCAGCTATATTTCAGTCGGCTTTTTCACAAGCTGAAAGGATATTCACCGAGAGAATACCGAAAGCTGAGAAACAAATTCTGAAATCCACAAAGAGGATACCATCGAATCATCAAAACAATGATTTGTGGTATCCTCTTCTCACTTTTGCAATTCTTATTTTACAAACTCACTCCTTGTTCACCATATATCAGTGCAACCAGCTATAAGGAGATCTGTTTCCTTTCTCCTGCTTTTCGGATTCTCTTTGTGGGATATTACCTTCCGCCGCTTCCTGCGTCGCATACAACCTGTTTCCCCGCAACCTGATGCCACCACCGTCCTCAAACCGTAGCGTATAGAACTCTCCACTTTTCTTGGTTACGGTTGCCTTTCTCACAAATCGGTTACTCTCTAGGAAGAATACTGTATCCCAACCTCATACTTCATAGCTTATCACCTCAAGTTGCTACTTCTGAATGATTCCTTTATAAAATGTTACCGCATCTGCCAGATCTTTATCATCGGGGTGTCCTTTTGCAATCCCTCCAATCAGCTTGAATGGTCCGAAGGTATCGTACCCCTTACAGGAAAATTTCCCGACAACCTTCCCCTGCTTGCTTTTTACAACTTCTTCTATTGACTGGAATGCCGCACTGCCACCACAGGTGCAGAGCAGAAATACATTTTTATTTGCCGGTAAATTGGCTAAAGCGAAATTTAGTACTGTCTGATGAAATTTTCCATAATATACCCCGGAAGCAAAACCAATCAAGTCGTATCCTGACAAATCTCTTTCTTTTTCCTTCGTGGCATCGATCAGATCTACCACATTTTCCCCGGCGATTGCTTCCACCACCTTTTTGGTATTTTCATGGTGCACCGATGCATAGATAATTGTTGCTTTCATGTACTCATTCTCCCTTGTGTAAATCCATCTCATTCTGGATCCAGGTCATAATCACATCTACCAGATACTCCTGTTGCACCTGGCTCAGTTCCCGCCCTGGCTGCATCTTATGCCATTTCCGTATACACTCTCTGCAACATGTTGCCGTTGCGTGCTGTGCAGTTCTTTGTCATGCCCAGCCTCTATTTCCGGTTCTTATATTCTGCCTTCATTTTTTCGATGGGATTGATTCTCTTAATTTGCTCTGCTTCCACGACATCCTTATCCAACTCCATCAGCTTGTTTACCCTCATGTGCCGGTTATTGTGACTGTCTTTTTTGCTGGCATTTTCCCACGGCAGCTTTCCCGGTCCATTATACACCTCGTATATGTTACCGTTCTTCTTCATATACAATACAATTAGATAGTCCGGTTCGTGGTTGATTACAATATCATCCTGCTGCGAAATCTTAATCTGTACCTTTCGTCCTTCGATTTCCCCATCATGAATTTCTGCAGATGCCCTGTACAGTTCAATTCCATAATAATATGCAGCCATCACTTCGCCGATACTTCCTACCAGATGTCCATCCAGGGTAAAGTGTCTTCCAGGGAACTCTGCTTCCAGCTCTGCCACGATTTCTACAAGTTTCTGCACCTGCGTCTTAACGGCATCCATTTTTTCTTGTGTGTAAACAATCTTATCCATTATACGTTACCACCTGTATTATTTGCCTCTACTGACAGCCGATACCAGCGTTTTATATTGGTATCCTTTAGTAGTTCCCTGTCTGCTCCAACCAGTTTCACAAACAGTTCTGTCAGACCATCATATTGTTTATAATCTCCGGCATCATATAGCTTCCAGTTAAGCTGTTCTACTATTGCTACTTTGGGCATCATAACTTTCAGGTTGGTATTTTCCATAGTCTTTCCCCCATCAATACCCACTTTTACATTTACATTTCAATTATAAACCAGTCATTTAAGAAATACTATAAGTATTTTCCTTGCTGTCCAAATCTTGAATGACACTTCTACTGGCTCTTCCTTTTATACGCAGGACAGCCTGAAGAATGACCGCATTTCGGTCATAATTTTACCTCCAAAATAATTTTATCTGTTTATTGTACTATTTCATGCTTTACCACTCCTCATCAAATTCATCCATGGCATCATCCACACCATCCGCATAATCAGGGTCACTGTTATATCTGTCCCAGTCATAAACTCCATCCATATAAATATCATCGTATCCCTTATCATACGAATCATACGGACTGCTCTTATATGAACTTGAACTACTGCCGGATCTGCTCGTAGTCGTTTGGGACTTACTACTATTTTCATTGCTTACAGAGCTTCTTGTATCACTACAACACCTGGGTATCTGCCGGAGGTACACCGGGAGACGGTTCCTCTCCTCCCCCTCCGGACGCTTCCTTTTTCTCTTACCTGCAGGCACTTACCACCTTCCCTTACAGTCTGTATGGGATTTTTTTATGCCTACTTATTGCTATCCTGCTCATCATTGTGGTGATGCGCATGGGAATCGGGGGAGAAGGAACCCTGGATAAGGAGCGGAATTTTTCCTATTCTGAGAAGGGGACTTATGGAACCAGCGGCTACATGACACCGGAGGAATTTCGCAATGTCCTAAATCTTACTTCCGATATCCGCCGTAGCACCGGCATTATTTTAGGGACCCTGGAAAACAAAATCGTATGTCTCCCTGAAAGTTCGCCCTATAACCGCAATGTTGCTGTCTTTGGGGCCAGCGGCTCCATGAAAAGCCGCGCCTACGCAAGAAACGTCCTATTCCAGTGCGTTGCCCGTGGGGAAAGCCTCATTGTCACGGATCCCAAGTCTGAATTATACGGTGATTTTGCCCTCTACTTAGAGCAGCATGGTTATACAGTGCGGGTATTTAACCTGATTCACCCGGAAAATTCCGACAGTTGGAACTGCTTATCCGAGATTGATGGTCAGGATACCATGGCACAGTTATTCTGCGATGTCATCATAAAGAACACCTCTTCTAAAAATGAAACCAGGTTCTGGGCGGATGCAGAACTGAATATCCTGAAAGCGGCCGTGTTGTATGTATATTATGGATTTCCCCCGGAAGGCAGGAACATTGGACAGGTATATAAGCTGCTTACCTTAAATACCGAAGAGGAATTATGCAGTCTTTTTCAGATGCTTCCAAATACTCATCCGGCAAAATACCCGTACTCCATCTTTAGAAGAGCCCAGGAAAGTGTCAGAAATGATGTGGTAAGCGGTCTGGGAATAAGACTTCAGGTCTTCCAGAATGAACAGATCCGCCAGATCACCGGTCATAATGAAATCGACTTAACGCTCCCCGGGAAAAAGAAATGTGCTTATTTCTGCATCACCTCCGACCAGGATTCAACGTTTGACTTCTTGAGTAGCCTGTTTATGAGCTTTGTTTTTATCAAATTAGTCCGTTATGCGGACGAGCAGGACGGCTGTAAGCTCCCAGTGCCGGTGCATATCCTGGCGGATGAGATTGCAAATGGCGGCTGTACTATCGCAGATCTCACAAAAAAGATCAGCACGATCCGTTCCAGGCAATTATCCATCAGCTGTATCTTCCAGAATCTCCCTCAGATGCAGAACAGATATCCGGATAACCAGTGGCAGGAAATTATTGGAAACTGTGATACACAGCTATTCCTTGGCTGTACCGATCAGCTCACTGCCAAATTTATCTCCGACAGATCCGGCGAGATCAGCGTGGACGTATCCAGTAAGGCAAAGCAGCTGAATACTTTCCGGATCACAGATTATTCCCCACAATACAGGGAAACTGCGTCCGTGGGAAAACGAAAGCTCTTAACCCCTGATGAAGTTCTACGCCTTCCATTAGACCAGGCTCTTATTATCTTACGTGGACAAAAGATCCTAAAGGTCGGCAAATACGATTTTTCACTGCATCCGGAAAGCAAAAAGTTGCAATATGTAAAAGCCACAGACCATATCCCGGCATGGATGGCGCAAAACAAAGAAGAATGGTCTGCACCCATACAGAGTACTAAAAAGAAGACATCTACGAAACCACAACCAGAAATCGTCATGGCGGATAAAGCATCCATCATGTCAAAGTAAAGAAAAGGAGAACCTATTATGCCTAAGAAAACTGAAGAACAGGTAATTACAACCAAAGAAAAAGAAACTATCCTGCCCGCATCCCCTGAAAAGCTTGCCCCCACATCTATCCTTACAATCTCTGCAGACGCAGACATCGAAACGCCGGAGTCCATTGAAGATACCAACTGGCATGAGCTGCAAAACGCCTACCGGACCAAAAAAATCCTCACCGGCACACTCGGCGGTATCGAAAAACTGGAACGCGATGGAACAATAGCGATTGTCTACTATAAGGACCAGCGTATTGTAATTCCCTTATCCGAAATGATGATAAACTTAAAAGAAGATGCCTCTTCCGACTACGGGGAGTTCCTTAACAGACAAAATAAGATCCTCGGCAATATGCTCGGAGCTGAAATCGACTTTCTGATCAAAGGAATCGACAATAAATCCCGCTCCGTTGCTGCCAGCAGAAAAGATGCAATGCTCAAGAAACGGCAGATCTTCTATCTTCCGGATGCAAATGGCACCTCCCGAGTATGCGAAGGACGTATCGTGCAGGCCCGAGTTATTGCTGTCGCTGAAAAGACCGTCCGCACTGAGATCTTTGGTGTGGAATACTCAATCCCTGCCAGAGATCTCTCCTACGACTGGATGGGGGATGCCACAGAAAACTACCATGTAGGTGACCAGATCTTAGTCCGCATCACAAGCGTTTCCATATCCTCTGTTACTGACATTTCTGTAAAAGCGGATGTTAAAAGTGTCCTGGGTAATACCAGTGTGGAAAATCTGCAGAAATGTAAGGTTCAGGGAAAATATATCGGTACCATTACAGACATTCATAAGGGCACCGTCTTTATAAGACTTAATATTGGAGTCAATGCGATTGCCCACAGCTGCTATGACTCAAGACTCCCCGGAAAGAAGGATGAAGTCAGCTTCGTGGTGACCCGGATTGATTCAGAACGGAATGTGGCTGTTGGACTGATTTCCAGAATTGTGAAGCAAAACGTTATTTAGAACAGGATCTATCACCTTGCGTTTCATCATGAAAAACATAGTGGCGATGGGTAAACTCTGTCCCATCGCCACGCAATTATATAACTCATGCTTTTTCCGGTTTGAATATAACTTCCAAAATCTTTTTTACATTTGGTTCATCGCCCATGTCCGTTACAGCTTTTTTGATCTTTTCAACTAACTCTGTTGTTAATTTTGATTCCATAAATTTTGTAACCCAATCAATATCTTTCACAGACTTCTTTCCTAAGTAAATCTGTTCAAATACATATACGCTCCCTTCTCCTATTGCTGTTACAATAGCTCCTGCTACAATAGCATTCAAAATCTGTCCCGCAATAGGAACTCCATGCAACGCACTTACTAGAGTCTTTGCAGCCAAACTCACTGTACCAACTTCAACAATAGAATTCAAAAATCTTTTGGAATCTTCATCATTTTTAATACCATAGATTTTGGCAATAGTATTAACTTCTGCCGTCTCCAGTGGTGCTAATACAAGAGCATCTGCAAAAGGTATAGGTACTGCACCAACAACCGTTGCAGATGTTACAAAAACACCTACTGCACCTTGTGCCATACTTCTTTTCCTATTCAGTTTAAACTCCGAAATGTCATGTGCCCCCGCCCTAATGCCTTCTGGCATCAATTCGTTTGTAGCTTCTATTAGTTCCGTTATTCCATCAGGTGCTGCAAACGCAGTCTCATTAAGTTCGTATATCGATGCAACTACCGGAATTATCTTTTTAAGATTCTTTGAATATTTCGTTTGCGATGCAAAAGCGCTTTGTACCATCTCGATATTTTCTTTACGCTCTGGTATCGAATATGATTTAGTAATCACTACAATAACTGGAACGGTTTTCCACATAGAAGTTGCTCGCGATAGACTTTGAATTGCCTTCGGGAACAACTTTCTAGATGTTCCATCAACGCAAAACCAAATAACATTGATCTGCGTATCTTCCTTTCCATCCTTTGCAGAATCTTTTGACCATTTTTTTACTGCATTAATTGCCTTTTGTTCCTTAAAAAAGCTGGGTTCAAATCCTATGGTGTCTATTACTCGAAAAGGAATTTGCTCACTTTCATAAATATCTAAGGAATCAGTCGCTCCAGCAGTTCCATATCCTGTTTTTGCAACATTTTCCTTTCCCAAAACAGCGTTTATAAGAGTAGACTTTCCAACACCGGAATTACCAATTACTAAAACATTTCCTCTTTCCATGTCCATGCTCCTTTGTAATATTATCTTTTCATTATATCAGTTGTAAATTTCGCGAATCTTAATAATTTATTATACCATAATTCAGTAAAGAGTGAGTGTCCTTATATTATAATTGAGCAAACATTTTAGCTGTTTGATAAGCTATAACTTCACATATCTATATATTTCTCAATTTACACACTACATTGGCACTCTTTTGCACAATACTGGCATGACTTTGCGATTTTCACTGTCACTTTACTATGCTACAATATGAAACGTGAATAACTGGTATCATTCACATACGACGCAGGAAAGACTCCCCCTTTTAACTTTCCTGCGTTATTTTTATGCGGGAGGTGACAAACTTGAACATCAAAAAAATAATCAAATCCGAAAGGGGTGACGTATCCTACATCAGTACTTTTGTCTATATTCTGGTGGCAATGATTATGGTGGCATTTATCTTAAATGTGTTCCACATCATATCCGTAAAGCAGGAAATGGATCATATTTCTGACCAGCTGGTAAAGCAGATCCAGTTAAACGGAGGCACGAATGCTGATACCGGTGCCCTGTTTTCCTATCTGGCTGCACCCCTATCAGAAGTCGAAGGTCTCACTTATCAGGTAACCAGTTCCGGAAGTACCAACAGGATCCAGATAGGAACTCCCTTTTATGTGACAGTAACCGGAAGATGTTATCTGGGTGGCTTTTGGAAACTGAATCTGGTCCCGATTGACATAAAAGCAAATGGTGCCGGAGTCAGCGAACATTACTGGAAGTAGGTGAATCATGAAAAGCAGAATCAAAAATGAACGCGGGGATATGTCTTTTTTCTCCATCTTTCTTATCCTCGCCATCAATATGCTCCTGTCCTTCGTCCTGCTCTATGCATCCGTGCAGATCAACTGCATCAACATCCGTAATGCAGCTAAAATGGAGTTAAATAACGTAAGTGCCAGGATCTATGCAGATACCTTTCACTCCCAACGAGAAGCCAACCTTACTTCCTATATGTCTGACATCAGCTTAAGTACTGCCTACAAAAATGCTTTGCGAGCTGGTTTTACTGAGGGCATGAGGTCAAGGGTGAAACTTACAAATGATGATTATGATGTAGAAAATATTGATTTGACATTCCGTCAATATTCTGAAAAAATAGAATATATCGCATCGTTCGACATTACATACCGGATCCGAATGTTTGGAGAGTCTTTCCCTCCAATCCGAAGACACGCAGAACTTACCGGATCCCACAATACAAAATTCTAAAAGTCTGTAAGATTTGTACCCCGACTTACGTATATATAATTAAAGACCAAGAAAGGAGCAGCCTATGAAAAAGAAGAATATTGATAAAAAAGTCGCACTTTCCATTGGGGGATTAAGTGTGTTATGTCTGGGACTTCTTTTCGGAGCCTGGTATTTAAGCCATGAACCGGAGGAGTCCTTCACTCCTGCCGCTCAGGAGGTGGAAACCCTGGCAGAAACCTGGGATGATAAATTAGATTCTGGTATTCCGGAAGCATCCATCAAAGAGGAATCTCTTTATACCGGTGAAGTCTCCGATAACACGCAGACTGTAATCTCTGAAGATGAAAACGGATCTAACGTAGATCTATCCGGAAGTGTGACAAAAGAGGAAGCCCAGGAGACAAAACCTACCGAGAAACCGGAGCCCATCGGGGATACCACAAATAAGGACGAAGTGCCTTCCTATCCGGAAGAGGTTCCTGTAACGGCACCAGAAGTGCAGGTTCCTGCTGATAATTCAGAAAGTTCCCATCCCGGACAAGTCTATGATCCGGTATTTGGTTGGATTGATACCGGAAATACTACTTATGATGTGGTTGACAGTGATGGCGACATCAACAAGCAGATCGGCACTATGGGAGAATAACAAAACAACTAAGACATGGTAAGCACGCCATGTCTTTTTTATTGCAAAGGAGATCTTATGAGAGCAATCAGGAAATACTTTTTTCCACTGCTTCTATCCCTAACGATATTTTTATCCACAGGCATTTCTACTTATGCTATGGGTGATGGAAATATTGATGGAGGCGGTGGATCTTTTGGTACAGGATCCGAACTAAACGTCTGGCGAAATAACCAGGATGGTGTTCGGGTTACAGTCGTTACCACGGGAGGCAGCGTTGTTGCTACTCCCATTGATTTATCAAACTGCAACATTTCCTCCACGGTGTTAAACTTTGGAAAAGTGTCCAAACTGCAATATACTGCGGGCTCATCGCTTTCCATTAATGCCTCCTACACCTACTCAAAGCCAGCCGTCGCTCTACCAAGAATCATCAGCGGATCTGTGAACAAAGCCAGCATTGCTGCGATAAAACGCTACATCTGCTCAGAGTATGCAGCTAAATTTATCGCATCCAAAACCGGCATTCCTTTTGAGAATCTGATTAATGGGGATTACAAATTGGTGATCGAACCCATTGCCTACTTCACGCACAATGGAAAAAACTATGCCATGACAGCAACGGAGGCTGCCCTTTACAACAAGTTATCCGGAGGTGCATTAAGAAGGGTGCTTCCCTCCCTGACGCACCAGAACCTGCCACTCGCGTTGTTTTTAGAAAAATCTGATCTCGGATACCCTGCATGGACTGGAAGCACCTCTGGAAAAGTGTCGGATGATGCCATTATCTCTTCCCTGGGCATCGGCATTGTAAGCTACAAAGATGTGCCTTCCGAAGAGCTGGAAGCCCCGGACTATACGTACCGTGTGGATACGGATGTTATTTCCAGCATTATGTTAACCAGTGCCACCGAAGTAAACCCGAAAAATCCGGCGAAAGCAACCTTTTACATTAATGGCGGCACATACACCGTATCCAATATCGTTATGCCTTCAGGGGAGACGGAAAGATCTTCTATAAGAGGAAACTCCCGGACGACAGTATGGACATTGCGATTCTGCTGCTGATCCCGCTTCCGATATGTGCGGCATAAATATGGGTGCGGATCAGCTGGTCAGATAGCACCTTATAGATCTCCAGGGCATCATTGCTGCTTAAACCTTCAAACCGCTCATCCGCTGCAATCCTGTCCTCTGTCTCGATCAGATTGAAAAAAATATTGGTCATTAAATCATTGATGATCTGTGTTCTCAATTGCTACCTCCTGTGGTCCTCGCCCACTGACTTTATGGATGCTGTCGCTCCCTCTTCATACAGCATGAAATGCATCCTCTTACAGTTCTTCTGCGTGCCAAGTACCTTTTGATCTTCCGATGGAACTGACAACTTAATCATAGCAGTTGAACATTAATGCAAACAAAACATAAAAGTCTTAAAAACATCTATCGCTCTACACTATATCTTATCTGAATTTTTTGCAAAAAGCTTTTCCATAATTTATATAAAATTTACGTTAATATTCTTTTTGTACTTACAAATCACTTTGAAATCTGCCATTTTCTGGTGAATCTTGGTAATTATTAACAATTATAATAATAATTCTCATTATCATATTCTACATCCCGGTCTATATCATTTCCGGTCGAAACAAGTTATACTATAAGTGTCAAAATAAATATTTTTTATTAGGCAAAGGAGAAAAGCTATGGAAATTAAATTTTATTTTTGTGATCATTGTAAAAATGTTGCTATAAAGGTTGTAGATCATAAGGTTCCCCTGTTCTGCTGCGGGGAAAAGATGACCGAACTGGTACCCGGCACCGTGGATGCCGCAGTGGAGAAGCATCTTCCCGAATATACGGTAAAAAACGGGATTGTCTCCGTACATGTCGGCTCCGTGGAGCATCCGATGACCCCGGAGCACTATATCTCCCTGATCGCCGTGCAGACAGACCGCGGTGTGCAGTATAAGAATCTGACCCCGGATATGGCTCCGAGAGCAGAATTTGCCCTCTGCGAAGGGGAAACTGTGGAAGCCGTGTATGCTTATTGTAACCTCCACGGTCTATGGGAAGCGTGAGCCTATGAATACTAACAACGTAGAAAACTACAACGAACGTTATTCTCCGGAAAGAGAGACCTATGTGATCAAAAAGGATGGGAGTCTTGAGGCATTTCATGTCCAGAAGGTGATCGATGCTATCGGAAAAAGTGCTTATCGCGCACTTACGAAGTTCACTCCGGAAGAAAAGGAACAGATCTGTGAATGCGTCATTTCTCATATAGATGCTCTGGAATCCACACAGGTACCCATCTCTGTCATGCACAATATCGTGGAAAATGCCCTCGAGCAGGTACGTCCCATCGTAGCCAAAAGCTACCGCGATTATAGGAACTATAAGCAGGACTTTGTCCGGATGCTGGACGATGTCTACAAAAAAAGCCAGGCGATCATGTATGTGGGCGATAAGGAAAATTCCAATGCAGATTCCGCACTGGTCTCCACAAAGCGCAGCCTGATCTTTAATCAGTTAAACAAAGAGCTTTACCAGAAGTTCTTCCTGACGACAGAAGAGATCCAGGCATGCAGGGACGGGTATATCTACATCCATGATATGTCTGCCAGAAGGGATACCATGAACTGCTGTCTGTTCGATGTGGCGCATGTGCTCTCCGGCGGCTTCGAGATGGGGAATATCTGGTACAATGAGCCGAAGACTCTGGATGTTGCATTCGATGTCATCGGGGATATCGTTTTAAGTGCTGCCAGCCAGCAGTACGGCGGCTTTACTGTCCCCAGTGTGGATCTGATCTTAGAGCCTTATGCCGAGAAATCCTACCGCAGAGCCCTGGCTAAGTATGAGCGGCTGGGTGTCGCTGCAGATCTTGCCGAAAAAGAAGCTCTTGCGGATGTGAAGAAGGAGTTCGAGCAGGGCTTCCAGGGCTGGGAATATAAATTCAACACCGTGGCAAGCAGCCGTGGGGACTATCCTTTCATTACCGTGACAGCCGGAACCGGCACCGGACAGTTTGCCAGAATGGCTTCCGTTGCCATGCTGGAAGTCCGAAGGGGCGGCCAGGGAAAAACCGGACATAAGAAGCCGGTGCTGTTTCCGAAGATCGTATTTTTATACGATGAGAACCTCCATGGCCCCGGTAAACCTTTAGAAGACGTGTTTGAAGCAGGTGTTGCATGTTCTGCCAAGACCATGTATCCCGACTGGCTGAGCCTGACCGGAAAGGGCTATGTCGCAAGTATGTACAAGAAATACGGTAAGATCATCTCCCCCATGGGCTGCAGAGCATTTCTGTCTCCCTGGTACGAACAAGGCGGTATGCACCCGGCGTTTGATGGAGACGAACCGGTATTTGTGGGACGCTTCAACATTGGCGTGGTATCCCTGCATCTGCCGATGATACTGGCAAAAGCAAGAAAAGAGAGCAGAGACTTCTACGAAGTACTGGATTACTATCTGGAGCTGATCCGTAGGCTCCATATCCGGACGTATGCTTATTTAGGGGAGATGCGTGCATCCACGAATCCTTTAGCATATTGTGAGGGTGGATTTTACGGTGGACATCTGAAGCTTACGGACAAAATAAAGCCCGTCCTGAAGACAGCAACTGCCAGCTTCGGGATCACTGCTCTGAATGAGCTGCAGATGCTCTACAATGGGAAATCACTTGTGGAAGACGGTGCTTTTGCACTGGAGGTCATGGAACATATCAACAAGCGCGTGGATGAGTTCAAGGAAGAAGATGGCAATCTCTATGCCATCTATGGAACACCTGCTGAGAACCTCTGCGGACTGCAGATTAGACAGTTTAGAGAGCAGTACGGTATCATCGAAGGCGTATCTGACAGACCTTATGTCAGCAACAGCTTCCACTGCCATGTCTCCGAGGACATCACTCCGATCCAGAAGCAGGATCTGGAGAACCGTTTCTGGAACTTAAGTAACGGCGGCAAGATCCAGTATGTGAAATATCCGATTGGCTATAACACGCTGGCGATCAAATCCTTAATCCGCCGCGCCATGGATATGGGCTTCTATGAGGGGGTAAATCTCTCACTGTCCTACTGTGATGACTGCGGACACGAGGAGCTGCAGATGGATGTGTGTCCGAAATGCGGCAGCAAGAATCTGACCAAGATCGACCGGATGAATGGATATCTGTCCTATTCCAGAGTGCATGGTGATACCAGACTGAATGCTGCGAAGATGGCAGAGATTGCCGACAGAAAAAGTATGTAAATAAAAGATATCTTGAAGGAAAAATTGCAATCAGATAGGAAAAAGGATAGCGCTTCCCGCCATGCGGTTACGCTATCCTTTTTCTATTCCTAAATATTTCCATCTGTTTGTGGTTCTAAAATAACCTTCTATCAATAAAAACATAAAAATCGGGAAAGCTATTCTTCCTAATACGTCAAAAATATCACTTATCACAAGCAATATTCCTCCATTTAAATTAGGATAAATCAAAGCCTTATTGACATGATCTATGAGCATAGACGTAAAGGCGATATACTTTAATTGTGCTCCGGATAATATTTTTCGTCTGTTCATTTTCGTTCAAATACATATTCCGATTCAGATGACAAATCTCTTCTGAAAGTATATCCAAGGCTGTCAAATTTTCGTATCTCTTCAGGATTCTCAATTTCTCTTTCTGCCATGAACCGGACCATCTCCCCTCGGGCCATTTTGGCATATGTCCCTTTCGTTACCAGTTTATTTCCCGATAACTCACAAAAGGAGACCGTAATATAGGTATCCTTAGGTGTCAGATACTTTTCTATGCATTTTGAGTATTCTTTTGATGCCAGATTAATGATAACCCTGCTGTCATCAATCACTGAACGATATAATCTCTCCCCCCAGTAATCATACAGATTTTTTGCATCTCCTATCCCGACCTTTGCCTGCATTTCTAACCGGTACGGTGTCACCCCATCCATTGGTTCCAAAACCCCATAAAACGCAGACAGGATTCTCAAGTGCTTTTGTACATATGCAAGCTGTCTATCCTCAAACACAGCTGGTGCCATATACTGAAATGCGATTCCTTCATAGGATAATACTGCCGGAGTAAGTCCACGGTACAGATCCATAGTTTCCAGTCTGTGAAAGTTCTGTTCGGCAATCTTATCGTTACATTTCCAGACTGCTTTCAGCTCCTCTTTGGACTGACTCTTCATAAAACTCAATATCTCTGCTGTCTGATCCATATGTTTTGGCACATTAACCGGTGCAAGGCTGTCCGTATTGCTTACCATCTTTTTTGCAGGAGACAGTATGATTTTCATCCTTCTAATTCCTTAAGCATATTTTCAGGGTCATCTGCTGCTTTGACTTTATCATTAGCCTTGATGATGACTCCCTGTTCATCGATAAGATATGTGGTCCTTACCACGCCCATAGATATTTTTCCATAGTTTTTCTTTTCTTTCCAGACATCATAGGCTTCAATAACCTTACGTTCCGGATCAGCTAAAAGTGTAAATGCCAGACCATATTTTTCTTCAAATCTCTTATGAGAAGCCACGGAATCTTTACTGACTCCAAGAATGACCGCACCCTTTTCCGCAAACTGCGGATATCTCTCTGAAAAACCGCATGCCTGTTTCGTACATCCGGGTGTGTTATCCTTTGGATAAAAATATAAAATCACTTTTTTGCCTGCATAATCACTTAATTTATGCATTACACCGTCCTGATCCGGCAATTCAAAATCGGGTGCTTTTTTTCCTGCTTCTAACATATATGTTTTCCTCCACTTTCTTATCTAATTTGGTTTTTACATTATAATACATCACCTTGCTGTGATAAAGTCTTTTTTGATGTCAAGAAACGCTTTCATGTCTTCCAGGATATGATACAGCATGGACCGGTTTTCAAATTCCTGTCGTGTGACCGGGAGCTGCTGCTGTTCATAATGGTGGTGCAGTCTCTCTAACTCCGACAGCAGGGTTTCCACATTATTTTGTTCTGCAAACTCATCGGCAGTCTGCCGTATAAAATCTGCCAGTGCTTTTCCCTGCTCCGGCGTAGTGGTCAGGCGGATGATGTCCGCATATATTCTTTTCAGTATCACGCACTGTCTCGCTCTCATCTGCATATATTCATAATAGTAATCATCCTCTGTGATCAGATGATTATTCATATATCGCAATGCCTCTTTTTTCAGATTCACAAGCATTGCATCCAGTTCATCAAAGCAGCTTCCGGTATAATCCGTCTTATCCTCCAGTTCTATGTAGATCGCCATTCTGTGTAAGATGTATACGATTTTGTCATCCACGGTTTTCTGATACTCTAACAGTTGTCTTCTGCCATCCGGCATATAGAGATTCCACAGTGTGCCTATCCCCGCTCCGATCACCAGGATCAGGAATTCGTTCATAATCATGGACGGACTGCAGCTCTTTGCTGAAACATAATGCGTACAAAGCACTGCAATAGGAGCAATCGCTTCCTTCATGTCTAATGCCATGCAGCTAAACAGATATGGAATCAGTACAATACCGAATGCCCATACGTGATATCCGGCAAGCGGAAAGATCACTGCTGACAAGATCGTCATGATCACAAATATGATCATGCGCTTCGCTGTTATCCGCACAGTTTCCTTCTTCGTATCCTGGATCGTCAGGAGAGTGATAATTCCTGCGGCATACGCAAACTGAAGTTGCAGGGCTGCTGCAAGCAGTACGGCCGCTACGGAGCCGGTAACATATTTGATAAGTTTTATGGTTTCCTCAGTTTTAATTTTCATAGGTATGGCTTTTGCAAACTAAATTAACTGTTCATAATTGGCGAAATAACAGGCTTCCCTTCTCTATCCAATAACGGTGTCAAACCTCCGAATGATTCCCTTATAAAACTCTACCGCATCTTCCAGATCTTGATCATTTGGATGCCCCTTTGCAATCCCTCCAACCAGCTTGAACGGACCTTGTGCCATGGCTTTTCTGCCATTATAAAAGCTGACGTTAGATAACGATACTTTTGAAAACACTGGAAAATCAAGGTTTTTCGAGCGACGGACAAGCAGGGTATTGTACTAAAAACTGAATACGACGCAGAAGCGGCGTTTCTTACTCTCTACATGGGAGAACAGGAACGCCGCTTTTTTCATGCCCTTTGTTACGCAGTAGGGGCAGAAAAAGCCTTGCTACAAGCGGTTTTGCGGGTGTGTATCTGGCGCGGCAAGGGATTTATACCTTATTCCCCGAAACCGCGCTTCTACTGCGTAACAAATCCAAAGCAAAGGAGCTATGAACTATGGCAGTTTTCAGAGTGGAACGGAACAAGGGCTACACCGTAATGAGCAACCACCACCTACGCAACAAGGAGCTTTCCCTAAAGGCAAAGGGGCTGTTGTCGCAAATGCTGTCACTCCCCGAAGATTGGGACTACACCTTGAAAGGCTTATCCCTTATCAACCGGGAGAAGATAGACGCTATCCGCGAAGCCATTAAGGAGCTTGAACGCGCCGGGTATATCGTCCGTTCAAGGGAGCGCGACGAGAAAGGACGCTTGCGGGGCGCGGACTATGTGATATTCGAGCAGCCGCAGCCGCCTACGCCGGATTTACCAACATTGGAAAATCCAACATTGGATAATCCAACACAGGAAAAACCAACATTGGAAAAACCTACGTTGGAAAATCCAACGCAATTAAATAAAGATATACAAAGAACTGACTTACCAAAAAAAGAAAAAATAATTACTGATGAACAAAGTACCCATTCCATTCCTATCCTTTCCCCTAACCCCTCTCCTTGCAGAGAAGCGGCTACGCCGCCGGAACGGAAAGGAACGGAAGCGACAGCACAGAGCGCAGTTGATATATACCGGGAAATCATCAAGGACAATATCGACTACGACATTCTCAAACAGGACATGAAGTTTGACAGTGACAGGCTTGACGAGATTGTAGACCTCATGCTTGAAACCGTATGCACCGCCAGAAAGCGGGTACGGATTGCGGGGGACGACTACCCGGCAGAGCTTGTGAAATCTAAGTTTATGAAACTGGACGGCGAGCATATCCGCTTTGTGCTTGACTGTATGCGGGAGAACACAACGAAAATCCGCAACATCAAGCAATATCTGAAAGCAGCCCTTTTCAACGCCCCGTCCACTATCGGCAATTATTACACTTCCCTTGTCGCCCATGACATGGCAAGCGGCGCACTGTCACCGAAGAAGCCGCAGTACGGCGACCCGGACTATTATTCATTCAAACCGGGCGAAAGCCTGTAAACAACAAAAGGAGGATTTTTTATGGCACAGAGAACAGGAGCATTGGTATTTGACGAGCGCACCGACCGTTACGACATCCGCTTTGACCTCAACACTTACTACGGGGGCTTGCATTGCGGCGAGTGCTTTGACGTGTTCGTGCGGGGCAAGTGGAAGCCGACCCGGATTGAGTACGGCGACAACTGGTATCTTGTGGGTATCAGAGCCGAGGACTTGAACGGGCTGCGGGTGCGTATCTGACCGCCGCCCCATAAAGAAACGCGAAAGGAGGACGCGACAAATTGCAGGACGAAGTAAACGAAAAGACCATAGCCCTTTACATCAAGACCGGGAAGCTGACCGCGCAGACGCTCCAAAAGGCAATGAAAGCCATACTGTCAAAGGGCAAAAAGCAGCTTGCAAAACCGCCACAGGGCAAGCAGAGCTTAAAGCAGCTTATGAAGCAGAACGCGGGCGTTTCCAACATTGAGATTACCGAGGGCAATATCAAAGCCTTTGAGAGTACGGCGAAAAAGTACGGTATCGACTTTGCGCTGAAAAAGGACGCGACGGAAAGCCCGCCCCGCTATCTGGTTTTCTTCAAGGGGCGGGACGCGGACGTGCTGACCGCCGCCTTTAAGGAATTTTCCGCAAAAAAGCTGACACAGGAGAAAAAGCCCTCAATCCGAAAGCTGCTCTCTACCCTCAAAGAAGCTGCACAGGGCAAGAACGCGGAACGGGCAAAGGTCAAGAACAAAGACAGGGAGGTATCGCTATGAAGCCGGAAATCAAGAAGCTGCTTATCTTAAATCTCCCGTATCTGCTCTTTGTCTGGCTCTTTGATAAAGTGGGCGCGGCTGTCCGGCTCTCCCCCGGCGCGGACGCGAGCGCAAAGCTGCTACATCTTGGGGACGGTTTTACCGCCGCCTTTTCCAGTATCGCGCCGAGCTTCCACCCGGCAGACTTAGCTTTAGGCATTGCGGGGGCGGTCATTGTCCGGCTGATTATCTACACCAAAGGCAAGAACGCGAAGAAATACCGCCGCGGGACAGAATACGGTTCGGCGCGTTGGGGCGGGGCTGACGACATAAAGCCGTACACCGACCCGGTATTTGAGAACAATATCCCCCTAACGCAGACGGAACGGCTTACCATGAACAGCCGCCCGAAGCAGCCGAAATACGCAAGAAACAAAAATATCCTTGTAATCGGCGGTTCCGGCAGCGGCAAGACCCGGTTCTTTGTGAAACCGTCGCTCATGCAATGTACGTCAAAGGATTTTCCAACGTCGTATATCGTCACTGACCCGAAAGGAACACTGATTTTGGAAACCGGGAAAATGTTACAGCGGTACAAATACCGTATCAAAGTGCTAAATACGATTAACTTCAAAAAATCCATGAAATACAATCCCTTTGCCTATCTGCGGAGCGAAAAGGACATTTTGAAGTTAGTCAATACCATTATCGCCAACACCAAAGGCGACGGGGAAAAATCCGGCG
>OJKP01000442.1_pt1 | contig 30904 bp, 21 predicted proteins | sample 1596521 | NCBI WGS metagenome assembly OJKP01 (sample SAMEA4350130, study PRJEB24818) | metagenome | biome: human; feature: gut; material: faeces | place: Denmark | collected 2013-09
TGTAACTTTGTAATCGGTAGTCATATCAAATATATTTGTAACTTGTTGTAAATCACCTATAAAGGTACAAAATATTTGTGAGACTACCAACTTTTTTATGAACTATTCTTATCCCGAACTGGGGTATTAAAAATACAAACAAACAAAAACACATACCTACTGGCTATCAGCTTGTTAACATTTACGATACTCTTAAAAAATACAACTTATATACAAACGATTATGATCTTTACAGAAGGATTATCAACATAAAAAGAGTGACGATAGAACATATAGACTAAAACAAAACTTTCTTTCCTCTATTTACATATATCCCTTTCCGGGGCTTATCTACAGGCACTCCACTCACAGAATACCAAGAAGCAAACTCACCAGAAGCTGACTTATCGGCTATTATAGCAGACAGCCCCGAGTGTTCTGCCTTGGTAACATAAACTCTCATCTTCTCTAAGTCGATGGTGATATCATAATACCCTGCCTCAGGAACCATGAACTTAAAATCCTCTCCCAAGGTTGTAATATGAGCAAGACTGACAAAAGAATTAAACTGATAATCTTTATACTCAGCACAATAACTCTTACAATATCTCCAGTCACGGCCATTAGTAAACTTGAACAACTCATTAGCTTTTAGGTAAGTTGTCACTTTGTAAACCTTGCCTTCCCCATTGTTTGTCATAGGAACAGCATAGGCCAAGTCGTAAGCTGCATGCCCATTGTGTTGTACAGCCTCTCCTGTGATATAAATATGGTCCTCATCATTGGGGCCTTCCATCACCACCATAGTCCAATATTCCAAAGAAGGAAGCACAAAAGAAACATCATCTCCATTCTGTGTAAAAGCAAGTTCCTGTACTGCTCCTGCATGAATGTCTGGAGTTGCCATCCAAACCTTATCTATCTTGCGATTGGCAGTTACAGTTATGGGAATACCTGTACACTTATCTGGAAAAGTGCGTGTTCCCCAAACATCACGCCAGGAAAGATCGTCGGTATTGAGAAAATTCAAGAAATGAAGTACATCACAATTACCAACCTTCTTAGCAAAAGTTGTGATAGAATAGCTCTTTGGAGGCCAAGCATTTACAGAATAATTGGACGAAGTTCTGACCACAGGCAGATAAGCAGCCTTGGAGGTAGTACCTCTCAAAAAATTCTGATAAGCCGTTTGAAAGTCATAGTATCTTACTATAGCTGTCTTAAGAGCATCACTCATTGACAACGGTGCTGCAGGAAAATACTCACGGGTAAGCATATGATCCCCCATCTCGAGATGAGAGCCGCCCAAGGCTGCTATCACAGCATCGGTAAGCAATACTCCTGGAGTATTCACCATTTTGTCACCTGAGCCTCCGTTATCCGCTTTGTCATAATTGATATAAGCTGCGAAAACCGTCTGCCGTTGATGGTCGCTATACTTGTCGTTCACCTGAATAATACCCAAAAGATTGGCAAAATCGGCTTCGGAAACACCTCCATATCCATTGTCATTACCCCATACTTCATTATAACAGAAATCTACGTCGCTACTGACGATATTATCTGCTCCATAACCAGAAACCGCATTCATTATCAGATCTTTGTCTGGGTGAGCCGACTTCATTGCTTGAATAAATGATTTATAACTCGCAGGCAAATCAACCACTTTGTGACGGGCATCATATACGTCGCCACGATAGCCCAACTGATCTATCTGGAAACCATCAAAATCCAAATGGCTGTATATTTCTGTATTCCTTTCTGCCATATACTGTTGCCAATCCTTATTACCAGGTACTTGCAGATAAATATTACTTGCCCAAGAACTGGACAAACCGTGATAGTCTTGATAAAAATTGCCCGATCCATCTTTTTTCAACAGAGCCCAGTCGGTTTTTACTCCACCATTCTCAGCATTCTTCCATGCACCGAAACAAAGGTTATAAAAGATAGACTTCATACCATACTTATGCTGCTCTGCTATGTAGTTCTTGACAAATTCTACACCAACCCAACGGTTGCTGATATCCTGATACCAAGGTATGAGTGAGCCATAGGCATCCAATTTAACTGGTTTGTGATGCATCCACTGCCAGTCTTGGAACTGAACTCCATTGATATGAAGCCTGTTAAGATAAGCCATCTCGTTCTTAATATTAGCATTCTTGTCTATGCTTCCACCAGCATTGTCAAAATCGGCAACAAAGCCATAACGAGGAAAACGTTTCCAGTCACTTGACACATCAACGGCTACCGTGCCCAAAATGGTAGATTGGTCATTGGTTTCTGTATAGACTTCTACCAAATAACCTTGATAATCGGTCATTGGGGGAGTCCAAGACCACTTATTATTGCTCATCACTTCAGACAATTTATGGGTCTCCAAAATGGCAGAACCATGCCTGTAACGCACCATCGTATTAGCAGGAACATTGCCACTTAATACAAATACTACAGACTGACCTGGTATATAACAAGCCTTATCAGTAGTCATATCCACCGTAAGCCGTGAAGATATATTTTCGGCAGAGCTGTATACAGCCAACAACGAAAGAGCAAAAGAAAGTAGATACTTAGGAACAAAGTGTAAAAAAAACGTTTTTCTCATCATTTAAAGAAATAAAAAGTCTCCACATGTTAAACAAAAGTATCAACATGGGGAGACTATATTTTAACAAATTAATTATTTCTCGAAGATACTGATGGCATAACCACCACCTGCACCCGCGTTCAACTTAAGAGAAGTTTTGTTGGTTACCACACGCTTAGTGATAACGTATGACTGCTGGTTTGCCTTGTAGCTTGCATTCTTGCCATCGGCATAGATGGTAGCTACATATTTCTTTCCTGGAGTTAGAAAATCGAGTTTGAGGTTAGACTGATGAGCTGTCTCACCTACCGTACAACCTACAAACCAATTGCCTGTACCCTTAGCTCTACGGGCAACCGTAACATACTGACCAGGCTCAGCCTCCAAATAACGGCTCTCATCCCAGTCTATAGCAACGTCCTTGATAAACTGGAAAGCATCTGCATACTTCTCGTAGTTCTCAGGTATATCTGCAGCCATCTGCAATGGGCTGTACATAGTAACATACAATGCCAACTGACGAGCCAAAGTTGAGTTGATGTGATGATGCTTGTTAGGGTCTATCTTATTCATGTCACCCTCCAATATACCTGGAGTATAGTCCATTGGACCACCCTGTAAACGAGTAAAAGGCAATACCGTAGTATGGAAAGCCTTATTACCCGCAAATGATTCATACTCTGTACCACGAGCCGACTCGTTTCCAATGAGATTAGGATAGGTACGGCAAAGACCTGTAGGGCGAACAGCCTCGTGTGCATTTACCATGATGTGGTGTTTGGCCGCCTCGGTAACGCAATAGAGGTAGTGATTATTGAGCCACTGTCCGTAGTGATGCTCGCCACGTGGAATAATGTTGCCCACATAACCACTCTTTACAGAATTGTATCCATATTTGTTCATCAAGTTGTATGCTGCCTCAAGATGGCGCTCGTAATTACGAACAGAAGCCGAAGTCTCGTGGTGCATCATCAGACGAACGCCCTTGGAATGAGCATAATCGTTAAGTCCTTTAAGGTCGAAGTCGGGATAAGGAGTTTGAAAGTCAAAGACATAATCTTTGCTATGACCAAACCAGTCTTCCCAACCAATGTTCCAGCCCTCTACCAGTACCTGAGAGAATCCGTTTTTGGCAGCAAAATCTATATACTTCTTTACATTCTGAGTATTGGCAGGATGTTGTCCATGGGGGGTGCATTTACTGTAATCGGTAACACCAAGACGAACAGAAGGAAGATCATTAGTATAAGACCACTGCTTGCCACCACCTATCATCTCCCACCATACCCCGATGTACTTTACTGGCTTTATCCAAGATGTATCGGTATATTTGCAGGGTTCATTGAGATTGAGTATCAAACGAGAAGCAAGAATCTTACGGGCATCATCTACCACCATGATAGTACGCCAAGGAGTAGAGCATGGAGTCTGCATATGTGCCATGTTGCCTTGAGCATCGGGGGTGAGTTGTGACTCGAAAATAAAGTTCTTATCATCCAAGTTCAAATGCATACATGAGTAATCCACCAAAGCCGCCTCATGAATATTGAGATAAATACCATCTGCTGTCTTCATCTGAAGCGAAGTCTGCACACCTGTAGGCGAGAAGATTGTCTGGGAAGCATTACTGCAAATAGCACTCTGCAGCAAACCTCTAATTTCTGAGAGTTTAGACTCCGTATAATCATACTCCTGCGTATCATAGTCACCAGGAATCCACCAGGCCTTGTGGTCACCCGTCATGGCAAATTGAGTATGTTCTGCCTTCACTACAAAGTAAGGCAAATACTTCTGCTGGGGGAACTCATAACGAAAGCCGACGCCATCATTATATACGCGGAAACGAAGGTTCATGTATCTACCATTAGAAGGCTTTTCCATTTCAATGAAAAGTTCATTATAATGGTTACGGATTTCTTTCTCCTCACCCCATACTGGCTGCCATTTTTCATCAAATGTGGAAGTGGTCGCCTTATTGATACGGAACATGTCCATCAAAGAGTTTTCCTCTGCCAACTCAATGCCCAATGTACTTGGGTTAATGACAGTCTTGCCTTTGTAATCTACTTGATAGACCGGGGTTCCTTTGTCATTGAGCGAGAAAGTAACACTCAGATTGCCATCTGGAGATTTTACAGTTTGAGCAGAAAGCCATGCAGGAAGCATCATCATTAAACTTAAGAGCAAAATACTCAACAGTCCTTCTCGCCCGGAGAGGGATATTGTATGTTTCTTCATATTTATAGCTTTATTCAAGTTTGGTTATTTTAAATACGTTAATCTATCTTAGTTGCAGTCATCGTCATCTTCTTCAGATTGATAACTATATGGTATTTGCCAGCTTCAACAGCACTCACACTCCACTTATAGTCGTGTGCATCACCATCTGCACGACTGACAACCTCGGCAGCTGTTTCAGAAAGTGAAGCTCCAGGAGTAGCCGCCATCAACCAAGCCTGCACTCCATCCCAGTTACGACCACCAAGCATAAATTTAAGTTCGCCTGCCTTCAATTCCATTTCAGCAGAATAAGTATATATATTTACCTTAGTCAGTTCGATAGCCTTGTCATTCCAATCCCAGCCTGCAGATGTTGCACTACCCCATGCATAGATAGAATTATATGGGAAATTAAAGGTTGGATCTTCAAATTCAGCATTCTCTACATTGATATTGACATCCTCGATACTACCATCATTAAAGTTTACCAAAGCATCCTTAACGTCAGCAGAACCCTTAAGAGTAGTGCCATCCGACATAGAGAGTACATATGAAAGGGTTATATCACCATCCAAATCCAATCCAAAGAGATTGAATGGAGCTACTATACTCTTATCCTCTGCATTGACTGTAACCTCAGATACAGCAGAAACAGGAGTATTGGCTACACCTGAAACCATATTGTAGCTTGAGTAGGCGCCAGTAAGGATTACATAACCTCCCTGTACAGATAAATCTTTACCTTCGGCATTCTTAGCTGCTAAATCGGGCGTAGTCAATGTGAGTTTACGCGTAAGACGCTTCATAGCTATAGTGTAACTCTGGCTATCACCCGTCAAGTCTGTCTCGGTAGCTACACCATAACAGAACGCATCAGGATTGCCGTTGATGGCATTTGCATCGTTTACCATAAAGGTGGAAGCATCTACAGTAGCTCTTGCCTCAGCAACTGTAATATGACTGGCGCCATTATAGCATCTGAATGTATAATCATTATTACTCTTCAAAGTAAGCTGCTGGGTGTTACCACTCACCGTGCTTACCTCATCATTTATGCTCAAAAAATAAGAATTTGGGGCATTATTCAAACCGCAAGAGCCCCAATCGGTTTGGATGGTAACAGCAGTCCGTGGCTTTACTATTGGGTCAGGCAACTCATCCTCGCAAGAAGAAAATGTTGCAACAGCAGTAGCCATCACTGCCATATAGCTGATTGATTTTAAGATACGTTTCATGTTCTTTCTAATATTTAATTTTCAGATAACAAAAATTATTCAGGCTTGCTCAAGCGAACAACCTTGCAGGCATGAGGAGCCAATTTCGCAGAAACCTTAGTTACCTCACCTTCATCGGTATGTGTCCAAAGATCTCTCACTTTCATACTACCCGAAATACCCAGGGCAGAGAGTTCTACACCGCGTTCCTGTTCTATATTCTCACGGTTGAAGAGAGCCACAATGTAATCGCCATTGCTCATCTGACCATACCATACTTGGCTGTTAGCATCTTCAGCAATCTCTATACCCGCGCCATTTCTTGTTGTAGATATATTGTTACTCAAAGGCTTTCCTACAAACTTATCCTTATTGAGTTCCAACACTTCTTCGTTCTGGTAGAAACTTACATTGTGGGCAGCTCTTGCTGCACTATAAAAACTCTCGCTATAACTATTCTCACCCGACTCATAACCAATAGTATTATACTCATCAGCTACGGCAATAGGACCACCAGCCATAAGTTGCAGAGTGATACAAGACCGACGCTCATCATCAGAATTGAAACGACGCATGAGTTGGAAGTCTCCATCGGCAATAACCTTGCCACGACCAGTAATATCAGACCAATAAGTAAAGCCATCAAACTGGTTGTTGGCTGCAGGCCACTGATCTACCTTAATATACTGCGCACCGCGCCAACGGCTTGACAAGTGATCCCATCCACCTTCGCAGGCGTCATCCACAATGCGAACCATATTGCCATACTGAGCTTCGTACTGACCATGATCTTTCATGTTAGGCATCACGATAGAAGTAAACACACCATACTTTTGGGCTGCCTCAGCGATATACTGCAAAGCCAAACGATACTCCGCACTACCATAGCCACGGCCTTCACCCTTAGTGCCACCTCCACGAATACCATCTTCAAAGAGACACATAAAGTCCATACGGATGAAATCAACACCAATACTCTTATAATATTTGAAGAAGCCGTCGATGTATTCCTTACCACCTTTGTGGCTGGGAACGATCCATGTAAAGATGTCGCCGTCAGCATCAGGATTCTTCACTTGATCCTTACCCTGCTCATAAAGCAAATTACGTACAGTATACTTTGTTCCCTCGATAGGACAATCTAAAGAGCCATGCACCCAAAGGGGGTTGTCGTAGATGCCCAACTTTAAACCTTTGTCCTTACACATCTGAATAAGTTCGGTCAATGGAATATGAGCATATGAGGTCATGTAAGGATGCCCAGCATTATCATCGCCCAACATAGCCATGAAGCCATCGGTACAAATCATATCGTAACCATATGGCAAAAGATTCTCAGCCACCCAGTCGATATTTTTCTGCCAAACCTCTTTGGGCATATTGCAGTCCGTTCCGTTCTTCTCTGCCAAACGACCATACTCATACACCGTCCAATAAAGAGGTGCTTTCTCGGCTGTCTCTGGAGTAGGTGTAGGAGTTACAGGATCGTCTGGGATATCTTCTGGAGTCCAACCTGTATTGAAGCTACCTCCATTTATCGAGTAATCGCTACATCCCATTATCATAAAAGATAACATTACTGCGACAATTGATAAAACTATCTTTTTCATATATGATTCTACTTATTATTATTTTTTTTCAAACTTAACCTTCATGTCAATGACATTGATGCTAATCTTGTAGTTACCAGCTTGTGAAGCCTCAACCTTCCACTTATAGTCAGGACTTTGACCAAGTACTTGTAAATCTGAAGCAGAGAGCGGTGCAAGATCATTTGTAACATCCTTACTCAAAGGACGAAGCCACTCAATATTGACACCCTTGTTTGGATCATTCTCCAATCCAAACTTCAGTTCGCCCTCTGTCAAGGTTGTTTCAATGACGAAAGTTCCCTTGGCTGCATTTGTATCATACTCCAAAGGCAACAGGAACGGATAGTTCCATCCATTAGAAGTGGCACTGCCCCAAATCCAAATATTCTTGATCGGGAGATCTGAAGGTACCACTACTTCTTTCTGCTTTTCAAAGGTAACAGTCATGTGATATGTATCAACTGTAACCTTATATTTACCCGCTTCGCCAGAAAGGACCTGCCACTTGGTATCAGGACTGGTTCTCTTGACAGCTCGTGAGTCAGTAATAGACTGGTTCTCGGAAGCAGCCATAATAAAATCGCAGTTCCAATCACTTGGGGTATCCAATGGGAATTTCAACTCACCTGCAGAAAGCTGACCAATCCATGTAAATAAGAACTTATTGACAGAATCTTGTGTCATTTCCAAAGAGGCACCAATATTCCATCCTGCCGCACAAGCATTACCAACCATATAAAGTTTGTCTATCTCAGGAGTAGGATAAGTAATTGTAGGTTGCTCGCCTGTTGAAAGATCTGCATTTACAACACAGAAACCGTCTTTTTTCACATGGAAAGTTAGAACAGCATCGCTCTCAGCATCTACTGCAATCTTGTAATCACCAGCCAACAATGCACCAGCATAACTGTACTTTGTTTCAGAAAGAACCTCTTCCATTAAAACGCCCTCACCTTCTGTGGCATCAGCCTTGAAAATGTAAAGATTACGCGGTTGAATCTCATAACCTGTCACATTGACCGTTGTTGTAGATATCTCAGGTTTCATGTAATGGTCTGCACCAGTTACTTCTGCGATAATCTCTCCTTCAACAACAGCAGTTGTACCAGTAGAAACTCCCCACATCTTCAAATATGAATTAAGTTGCTTATGAGTGAAACTAACGGAATTCTGTCCCTCGGGAATATAAATTTTACTGATGGAGTTCTCAAAGTTGTTACCCTCGAGATCCATCTTGAAATAATAATTTATTTTAGTACCCTCACCACGGTCTTGAGCTTCGCCCCATGTAAAGGTAATAGCAGTCTCTTCTCCCTTATCCTGCTCAAGGGTCACCGATTCCTCAGAAGCAGCAAGGTGCATCTGATCGTCCACTCCTGGAATGGAGAACCGAATATCATCACTACTACAGCTTGCCAAAAACAAAGGAATGGCGACAAGTATGAATAAAATGAATTTCTTCATGATAAATATCTTCTAAATGATGGTTTGTTATGTTTAATTCCAATATGGCGCCTGCTTCAACTTGGCATTTTTGTCCATCTCATCCTGGTGAATTGGGAACCAATAGAATGCCTTTTTGTAAACACGTGTCTGATAAACTGTACGCTTATAAAAACTTGCAGCATCACGTCCATAAGCATTCATTCCATAGAAAGGACCAGTAAGCACCTTCTCAGCTTCCTTCCAGCGTCGTAAGTCATCATAGCGCAGTCCCTCACAATTAAGTTCTACGCGACGCTCTGCATGAATCAGATTTCTCATCTCAGACTGATTATTGAGATTGACATGTATGTAGTTGTCATCTGTATTACCTGTGGTATACTGGCGAACACCTGCACGCTCACGAATCTTATTGAGGTATGTCAGGATTTCCTCATTGCCCGGATCACACTCATTGAGAGCCTCAGCATAGTTAAGGTAAGCCTCTCCCAAACGGTAAAGTATTCCAGGGCGATACTGATAACTACCTTGTTTTACATTATCCTTATAGTAAATTTTCTTTTTTGCGAAGTACCCGTTCTGAGGAGCATCATGAGTTCCGTTGTTGTCGGTCTCTGTTCCATCACCTCTGAACATATTATAAACACGATCTTCCTGATTGAAATAACCATTGTTGAAGTTTACGCAAATATAAAAACGAGGTTCACGATGGCAATACATATTGTAAGTACCCTTGCGGGTGATGGAACCTCCATTACAAATAGAGGCCCAGTCGGTATTGTCGCGCTGTTCGTCGGCATCAGAAAAACCTTCTTCCTTATAATTAGATGCAGGATCGGTAATAGGAAGACCATTCTCCATTGAGAACGCATCCACCAAAGACTGTGTTACACCCAGACCTCCATTACCGCTGCTACGCAAAGGCGTTGCAAGCCCCTCATAATAAGAATAATTACATCCACCAGGACGAGCAAACAGAATTTCGGTATTACCCTCATCGAAACGCTTAAACATCATATCCTGATAAGACATAAACGGGTCTATCTTACCATCTGACATTTTCACCTCATACAATTTATAACCAGCAGTTTCTGCCTCTGTAATCAACTCTTTGCAAGCATCGGCAGCCTTTCTCCATTTGCTGGCATCGTAAGTCTGGTTTATAATGTTTTCTCCCTTGTCGTTCTTGTAGTTGGCATAGTCAGTATTACCATTAACCAATGGGCTTGCAGCATAGAGCAACATACGCGCCCTTACAGCCAGACACATAACACTGGTAGCACGGCCATACTTGCGAGCCTCTGTATATTTGGCAGGCAATATCTTAGAAGCGGCCTGCAATTCCTTATCACACCAATCAATTACTTGGTCATAAGGTGTCTGACCAATCATCAGATCACTCAAGTTGAAGTTGGATGGTGTGATTTCGTCAGGTGCAAAAGGAATACCACCGTATGTATTGGCAAGCAGAGCATAGTAATATGCCTTCAAGAAGCGACATTCAGCTTTCATGTACTCCACCTCTGTTGGGGTTATGCCCTGTTCGTTCAAAGCATGTACATTTTGGATAAAAATGTTTGCCTCACGAATACGCTGTGGAAAATTGGCCCAGAAGTTGCCATCCCAGTTGCTGTTGGTAGTCCACTCACCCAAGATAAAAGGAATGACATTCCAACCAGGGAATTGGCGATAACGCTCTGACGGTGTCATGTCGTCACCTAAAATCTCCCAACCCTCATACTGCAAATAGCCAAGATATGGGTCAGGAATTCCAGAATAGACATTGGCAAGCCAGCCCTCGGTACGGGTCTTGTCCTCAAAGACCATCTTCAAGTCAAGTTCGGTGTCACTCTCCTTGTCCAAATAATCAGAACAAGACGAGAATCCGAACATGCCTAATACCATTGTCACAATATATAATGTCTTTCTCATTGTTTTTGTCTTTTATTATTTATTACTAATCAAAAATTCAACTGGAACCCAAACATTACAGAGCGCATGGATGGATATTTTAGTCCATCGGTTGTATCAAGCTCTGGATCCCACAATTTGAACTTAGAAATATAGAACAAGTTATTACCACTAACAAAGAAGCGGATATTGTTGGAATAAATTGCCTTAGTAATGCTTCTTGGCAAAGTGTAACCCAGTTCAATTGACTTGAGACGCAAGAAGCTCATGTCTTTCTTCCACCATGTTGAGGCATAATTGTTATTGGGGTTGGTGCTTTCCGACAAACGTGGCCAGAACACATCTTGTGACGGATTTTCCTCTGTCCAGCAATCCTTATAGTTTGCATAAACATTTCCCATAACTCCTTGACCACTTCCTGGAATAAAGTACTGAGTGCCTCCTATAACACGATAGCTCTGTCCTGTTCCCTGGAAGAAGAAACTAAAGTCAAAGTTCTTGTATTCAACATTACCACCAAAACCATAAACAATTCTTGGAGTCGTTGTTCCACCTATATATCCCTCATCCTTGGCATCGATAACACCATCATCGTTCATATCGCGATATTTGATGTCACCAGGTCGAACTACAGAGCCTATATTTGGTGTAGGAATACCTGCCTTCAACTTACCATTTTCAAAATCTTCGTCTGTATAGAGACGTTCTGCCTGAAGTCCCCAAAGTGTACCAATAGAACGACCTGTTAATGAACGATAAGTACCCTTTACTGACTCTGGTTCATCATACTCCTTGACTTCATTCTTGGCATAGGTGAAATTTGCTCTTAAAGCTACTCGCAAATCCTTGCCAAACTTGTGATTCCAAGTAATAGTACCATCCACACCACTGTTGTCTACGACGCCATAGTTGGCATAGGGGTTACTCAAGAAACCTGCCTGTGTAGGAATAGTCTTACGCTGCATGAATATGTTGGTACGATGCTCATAGAAGTAGTCAAACTGGAGGTTAAACTCATTCCAAAGTCCCAACTCTATACCAACATTGGTCTTTGTAGAGGTTTCCCATGTCAAATTGTTAACACCTACCTCACCCTCAGAATATCCTTCACGCCAATAATCACCAGCATAACCAAAATGATAGCCAGAAGCTCCTGTGTTAATAGTGGTAATATAAGCAAAGCGGCGTCCTCCGATATCATCATTACCGACTTTACCTATAGAGCCTTTCAACTTCAAGAGAGTCAGCCAATCAGCACTGTTTCTCATAAACTTTTCCTCAGAAATAATCCAACCTAAGGCAAGAGATGGGAAGAAACCGAAGCGATGGCCTTTGGCAAAATTCTCACTACCATTGTAACCGAAGTTGAACTCACCCACATAACGACGGTCGAATGTATAAGAAAGACGACCCGCTATACCTTGTGAACGCTTAGGCTGGATATCACCCCAATCGTAAGAACGCTGGTTGTAAAGGACGAGGGCATCTACGGCATGCTTCTTGGCAAAAGTATGATTATAGCCTAAGGAGAACTCTAAATAAGTACTGTTATTACCATAATTTGCATTGGAGCTATGCCCTAAGAACTAGCTACCATAAGAAAGTACACCATGAATCAGCTCTCCCTCATCACCTCGCGACTTAGCCACACCATAATAGGTTGGGGTCTTTCCACGAGTTACAAAGTTCTCGTTATAGGTATCAAATGCAAAAGTTGCCTTGAACTTCAAACCAGGTGTAATCATTTTCAGGTTTTGTTCCAACTGGAAGAGAGACTCCAACTTACTTCGTGTTCCTCTATAATAGCCCTGCTGTGTACTCTCTGCCCAAGGATTGAAACGATTGGCACTGGCAATAGGGATAGTACCATCTGAATAAATGGCAGGATGTACAAATGGTGGGGTTTCGAATGCATGAGTAAACACATCGTCGGTACCACTTTTCGACTTGCGCAAGTTCTGCAGATATCCACCCACATTGAAACGAAGCAAGGTGGTTTTAGTCAAATCGAGATCAACATTGGCACGCATATTAAAGCGTGTCAGTTTTGACCCTGTATCATAAGGCAAAGTATCATCTGTCTCCATAATGCCAGTCTCGTGATAGACAGAAGCTGTCAATGAATACCTTAATATATTAGTTCCTCCAGAGACTGTCATGTTACCTCGGGTAGAAGTGGCATAGTCCTTAGTAATAGCATCTATCCAGTCTACATCAGGATAAAGATCTTTATCGTAACCAGTATATGTTTTCATGATTTGATCCTTGGTAAACATTCTCTTACTGGGATCAGAACATAAATTATTAAGTAACGTCATATATTCAGCTGCTCCGATAAATTCGGGCAGTTTGGTCGGTTTCGTAATAGCCTGCTCAAATCTGAAGTCAATAGAAGGCTTAGCAACAGAGCCTCGCTTGGTATTGATGATAATGACACCATTAGCACCACGTACACCATACATGGCACTTGCAGAAGCATCCTTCAATACCGAGAACGACTCGATTTCTGCAGGATCTATATCGTTCAAACTACGCTCTACACCATCTACCAATACTAATGGAGAACTACCGCCTGCACCAAAAGTTGAAATACCTCGAATCCAGAACTGCGAGTTGTCATAACCAGGTTCACCAGAAGGCTGATATGCAATAACACCAGCCAATTGACCAGCTAAGTTATTACTCATTGAACGAGAAGAACCCATCTGGAGATTTCCCGGGTCAATTGTCTGAATAGAGCCAATGACCGAAAGCTTTTTCTGATTACCATAACCTACGACAACAACCTCATCGGTACTTACCGCATCTTCTTTCAACTGGATATTAAAGTTAATATCAGATCCTACCTTTACCTCTTGAGGCTTAAAACCGAGATAGTTAAAAACCAAGACACTGTTTTTGTTTGGTACATCGATATAGAAGTGTCCATCCATATCAGTAATAGCAATCGTCTTGGTTCCCTTAACAGTGACTGTTGCACCTATCAAAGGATTGTTCTCATTATCAACAACTGTACCACTTGCCTTAATGCCTTTTTGTTGCTGCTGAACAACATTAGGCAATGCAGCAGATATGGTAGTTACGCCAGCACCTACACCAGGCATCAGCAATAACGAGCATAAAAATGTCTGTCTTACATTCATGTTTATAAATAGGTTATAATTATTTTTAGATATTAATATTTCATTTCTAAAAGAAGTCTAACCACTCTATTAAAAAAGTAGATTTTGGCTTTTACGATTGCAAAGATAGGACTTTTATTAATATGTTATAACGCCATTCACTAAAAATACAAACACAAAAACTTATATAAGCGCTAATAATCAATGTGTTATAAAAATATGTACAACAGAAAAATACAAAGCATATACAATGGCTTTTAGGTAAAATTTAAAGATAATTTAATCAATTTTGACTACTCGTTCTTCAAAATCATCAGGAAAAAGCGAACGCAATCTTATACGTGAACGGTATGAATACACCGTTTGCCGAGAGCATCTCAAAAATGCAGCAATCTTCTCATTCTCACCAATACCAAGACGCATCAAGGCATAGATTCTCAATTCCGTATTCAATCTACCAGGTTTCTTTGGTTCTATCAACTCCTCTTGCTTCATCAAGCCATTGAAAGAAATAACAAAGTCAGGGAAAATTTTAAGGAAAATACGGTCAAAGTCTTCAAAGAACTCCTCTATCTCTTGTTCTACAAGCGCATTTGATTTAAGTTGCTTATAAAGTTCCTGAATTTTTCCCGCAACAGCAAGTTTATTGAGAGAACGGCGATAATCTTCCAACTTATCAATATAAGCCGAACATTTATTCATAAACTCCATGATATAGATGTTCTTGATTCTATTACTCTCAAAAAGTGAAAGATTTGTATCTTGCAAAGTTGCGTTAGTCTCATTCAATTTGCCATTAGCCAAAGAAAGCTGAGAATTCAGGGAATTCAACTGTAAATTCATATCATTCAGACTTTTATTTGAAGTTTCCAAAGCACGACGAGCCTGCGCTATCTTCTTTAATTGCTTCCGTGTAAAATACATCATAAAACAGAGCATTACAACCAATATACTTACTAAAGAAAAACCATAGAGAATATTCTTTTGCTCTGTTTTCTGCATCGACTCATAGGCCTTGTCGATAATCGGCAAGGCATCAGATATCTCTATGATACGAAGACGTGCATTACAAAAAGTCGCATCCTCCATAGACTTTCGCATATAACGATAAGCACGCTTCACATCTCCTTCTTCATAAAGCAAAATAGCCAAACGACGCAAGGATATATATTCTTTCACATTATTCTTCAAGTCTGCTATAGCAGAAATAATCAGATATTGCTTTTCTTTATCTACCTCATTAATTTGGCGATAAATATCAGAAATGGAAAAAGCCACATATCCCATATCACGATCTTCGTAGGACAAATTCTTGTAAGAATCAAAAAGACAATGCAACGCATCAGTGTATTTATTCTGACTGCGAAGAAACTCAGCCTTATCCCAATCAGACTGCTTATCCTTCATGTTTTTCAACGAATCCCGAAACATAATCCTTCTCCGCTCATTCTCCGTACGCTGATAAGCCGTAATGGAAGTTTCACGAAGACCTTCGTAAAGATTTCCATACAAACTAAAATAATACTTACGCATATCGACAGACATCGGTTTATGTTCCAACCCAGACAAAATCTTATACGACTCCACATAATTGCCCGTCTTATTAAAAATATCAGCAATATCCAATTCTGAATAGACACTATCCTCATAATTATGAAGAATCTTGGCATAATACAACTTTCGTTCAGCATAAGCATATGCAGAATCTAACTTAAAAGACTTGTATTTAGTAAACAAATCACGAGAAGCAGCCAACTTATCTTGCGCACTTTTTGCATGAACATACTTAATCTTAAGCATACCAACCTCTTGCTCATACTTTTTGGTATATTCCTTACTGGCGCTGATCACTTTATCCAAGTCATCAAGAGTCGGTTGCTTAGCTGTCGTAATTGTGTTTCCACCCATGCAACACAAGGTATGGAAAGACAATAATATGAAGGTTAAAGACTTTGTCATTATTTGCTGGTTTTAAAGTATTAATGCCCTAAAAGACATTTTTTAAGCTTTTCTAAATCTCGCGACCAACTGCAGGAAACTCGGTATGAGAATGCACAAGGAGAAGCCTACGGCATAATATACCGTCTTCTCATCACCATGGAAGAGGTCGATAAGCTTGCCGTCGCTCTGAGGAAGAAGGTTGGTCAGGATATAAGCCATCGTGTTGTTGACCCAATGCAGCAGGATGCCTGGCACAAGGCTACGGGTGCGATAGTACATCCATCCTAAGAGAAGACCCATGAACAGGGCATTGACAAACTGGGCTGCATTGCCATGCACAGCACCAAAAATGGCAGCCGAAATCATGATGGCAACCCAATGGTTGCGCTTGCTCATCATACCCAGCAAGGTACAGAGGATGGCACCACGGAAGACAACCTCCTCGGTCAATGGTGCCAGGATGCCTACAGCCACATACCCCCAGGGCTCTTTGAGCAGCCCTTCGAATATGAGGCCTGTGGTCTCGTCCATTTCCAGTCCAATTTGCTCATACACAAACTCAAGTGGAATCATGGCACCCAAAGCAAACAAAGCTACCCAAAGAAGAGTGAGCCAAGGTTTGGACAACAGATAGTTGCGAGAGATGGGAGTCCACTTGGTCTTCAGAAAAACGACCAGGGTAATCACACTGCTGAACACCGAGGTAAGGGCAAGCAGCACGGGATTGTGCCCCGAAAGCATGGCTGTTCGCACATCTGCCAGTTCCTCGTGCTGAACAAATGACCAGACAAGCATTCCCAAGAATGAAACTATAAGCTGTACTACGACAAACACAATGCCATACAGCAGAATATCCATAACACCTTTCTTTACCTCTTTCATCGTTTGTATCTGTTTATTTAAATTTGTTTCTATTCGTTCTCTTTGTCTTTCTGCAACAGCGCCACAACGGTTTCCTCGTCTTCACGGAGTTGCTCTGCAAGTTCCTCAGGCGACTCAAACTTACGCTCGCCCCTGATGCGGTGCACAAAGCTCACCAACAGCAACTGACCATAAATGTCGCCATCAAAATGGAAGATATGTGTCTCGATCGTTGTGCGCTTTCCGCCAAAAGTAGGACGCGTGCCTATATTCATCATGCCCCACTTCATTTCCATCCCCTGTTCCAGCCTTACCTTGACGGCATAGACACCGGCGGCAGGAATCATTTGACACAAATGGGAGATGTCTATGTTGGCAGTAGGGAAGCCTAATTTGCGACCCTCATGAAAGCCATTCACCACCTTGCCTACGATGGTATAAGGATAGCCCAAGCACATATTGGCAAGTTCCACCTCGCCTTCGCGCAGAAAGGAACGGATGACCGAAGAGGACACATTGATGCCGTCAAGCTGGAATGCGTCATTGCGAACTACCTCCATGTTCATCTCACGTCCATAGCGCACATAATCATCGAAGGTTTCCTCACGGTTGCGACCGAAGCGATGGTCGTAACCGATAAAGAGTGATTTCACGCTCAACTGATTACACAGCACCTTGCTCATAAACTCCTTGGCAGAAAGCGATGCCATCTCTTTATCGAAATGCAGCACCACCACATTATCTATATCGGTGCGGGAGAGGAGAAGCAACTTAGAGTCGAGAGTACTCAACGACTCTGGCTGATAGTCGCTCTGCAACACCTTGCGCGGATGCTCGTCGAAGGTGATGACCGTTGCCTCAAGTCCCTGGCTGTGGGCTTTCTCCACCAGCTGACGTATGAGATACTGGTGTCCTCTGTGCACTCCGTCGAAAAAGCCGATAGTGGCCACACAGGGCTTCAAAGACTTGATGGCAGTACCGTCTTTCAGCCTACATCCGTCCTGAATAGTATAATATACTGTTTTCATCTTGTTTTCCTATCTTTATTCCTCTTGATGACACATTGCTCGCCTCACAGCACGATACAGTTCGCCTGCCCAAAGAACGAGCGAGGTTGAGCCAATAATGATTGCCCACTCTTTAAGCGAGAGAGGCTGGGTGCGGAACATTTCACCACCGAAAGTAACGATGAGCCACTGACCTGCCAAGACCAGCAGAAGCACCAACTGCATGCCCTTATCCTGGAGGAAGTGACGGAATGCAGACCTGTTGCTGCCCAAAGCCTTGGCATTGAAGAGATTCCAGAACTGCAGCATCACAAACGTGGTGAAGAACCATGTCAGTTCGTGCGTATCGACTCCTCCCCTGCCGCGACGCTCACAATATACCAGGAAAGCAAACATCACGACAAAGAAACTGATGCCACAGAAAAGGATTCCTGCACCCATGCTGCGGGAAATGATAAAGTCGGAAGCCTTGCGGGGCTTTTCCTTCATCACCTCGTGCGAAGGAGGCAAAGAGGCTAAAGCCAAGGCTGCAAAGGTGTCCATTATCAGGTTGACCCACAATATCTGGGTAACGGTAAGGGGCATTTCGGTGCCTATAATCGAACCGCCAAGCACCAGGAGCAAGGCTGCCACATTGACCACCAACTGGAAAAAGAGGAAACGCTGAAGGTTGCGGTAAAGCGAGCGTCCCCACATCACGGCATTGGCTATCGACTTGAACGAATCGTCGAGCAAGGTCATATCCGAAGCTTCCTTGGCTACCGATGTGCCCGAGCCTAACGAAAGCCCAACATGAGCATAGTGGAGCGCCGGGGCATCATTGGTTCCATCGCCTGTTACCGCCACTACCTCGCCATGTTTCTGAAGCATGGCCACCAATCGCTGTTTGTCTGTAGGACGGGCACGGCTCATTACACGGATATTCTGTGCGCGTTTATAGGCTTCCTCATCCGAGAGAGCCTCCCACTGTTCGCCCGTTATCATCTGTACCTCAAGCGGAGTCATCTCGCCATCGGCCCCTATGCTTGTATTGTCTTCCTCGAAGATGCCTATCTGCTTGCCTATCTCGAAAGCCGTAGCTGCCGTGTCGCCCGTCACCATCTTGACTTCTATACCAGCCTTTCTGCACTCCTGCACTGCTGCGGGAACCTCCTTGCGCAGAGGATCGGTAATGGCAACGATAGCCTGCAAGGTCATCTTACCGTCTTCTGCCTTCTGATAGGCAAAGGCTAATGTACGCATCGCCTTGCGCTGGAAGTCAGCAAGCTCTTCCTGTGCTTTTTGCTTTTCCTTATCGTCCAAGTCGCACTTTGCCAGCACGATCTCGGGAGCTCCCTTCACAAAGAGATACTGTGTGCCTTCTGCAAGAACACGGGTGGACATATACTTTCGCTCGGTCGAGAATGGTTGCTGGCTCACCACGGTGCACTGTTTGCGCAACTCGGCATAGTCGTGCCCCTTAGCTTTGAGCCATAGCAGCAATGCCGACTCGGTAGGATTGCCTATACCTCGATCGTTGTCCAGTTCGGCAGTGGTGTTGACGGCTATCGCCAAGTGGAGCAAATGCTCGCTTCCCTGTTTCAGCAAGAGGGTGTCCACCTGCATCTGGTTCTGCGTCAGCGTACCAGTTTTGTCGGTACAAATCACGGTGACAGCTCCCATCGTTTCACAGGCATGAAGCTTGCGCACAAGATTGTTCGACTTGAGCATTCTTCGCATATTGAGAGCCAAGGAGAGTGTGACGGCCATAGGCAAACCTTCGGGCACAGCCATCACTATCAGTGTGACGGCCATCATGAAATACTCCAACACAAGGTCGGCCATATAAAGATAATCCTTGCCTCCCCATACAGGATTGGTCAGGATGTCGTGGCCGAGAAACAGTACAAAAGCGGCTACCGAAACTATTGAGCCCACCTTGGAAATCATAGTAGCCAACTTGTCCAACTGTACATAGAGAGGAGTCTTCACTGCCGTCTGCTCGGTCGACTTGGCCGCCACCTTGCCTATTTCAGTAGCATCGCCTACTGCCGTCACCCTGAATTCTCCACGTCCATTCATCACCATGGTAGAACGCAAAACCACATTGCGGGCATAAGCTCCGTCGCCACCTTCCTCGAGCGATTTCTCTGTCATAGGCTCACCGGTAAGCGATGACTCGTTGATTTGCAAATCGGTACAAGAGAGCAGGACGCCATCGGCTGGCACCTCGTCGCCCACCTCTATCAACACGATATCGTCTACCACTACATCGCGGCGGGGAATCTCTATCACCCTCCCGTTTCGGCGCACCTTTACAGGCTGTTCCTCGCTCAAGGCTGTAAGGATATGAAACTTCTTGGCAGCATCCCGCTCGAAATAGAAGCCCACCGTTGTGGCCAAGAATACAGCCACAAAGATGCCTATCGTCTCCATAAAGTTGTGCTCTATGAAGGCCAGGACCAGAGAGATCAAGGCTGCAACAAGAAGGATTTGGATAATGGGATCGCGATACTTATCCAAATAGAGTTTCCATAATGATATACGACGAGGAGGTGTGAGAACATTGAGTCCACACCTCTTTCTACTTTGTCCAACTTGCTCGTCGGAAAGACCTGAATTACTATTTATTTCTTTTGCCATTTGTCATGAAGCACTTCGAGTGCTATAAGATGATGGTGCAAAGATACGGCATTTTTCTGATTAATCGAAAAAAATGCCCAAAATATTTGGTTATTTAGCAAAAAGCTATTACCTTTGCAGCCGAATTGCAAAATTCACGGACTTGTAGCTCAGTTGGTTAGAGCAACAGACTCATAATCTGGAGGTCCCAGGTTCAAGCCCTGGCTGGTCCACGCTGAGAATCAGCAACTTAGAAGAAATTCAAGTTGCTGATTTTTTCGCTTCGGGAAAACAATGGGAAAACACTGCGATTTTGAAAGCTCCTTGATTTTTTGGTAAACTTGGCATCATATCAGCCTAAGTAAGAAATGTAAATAAGGTTTCTCGGAGTGTCAAATTATGATGGGAAAACAAAAATTTTACTCTTCGTTTATACTCGCTTCATGACTGTCGCATCACCCGAAATGTCGGACGAGCCACATAATTTCGTCTTTTTCCCCATTTCAAACTCATCACCTTCGAACATAGAAATGTTTCCAGAAACAGAAACACTTGATATATTTCAGTCCTTTCAATGGAACAGCAACATCTGCCCTTCTTAATATCGGCATGAATTCGTTTGCATCTTGCGCTATCGTGATATTTAAGCTAGTGAGATCAGCAAGCATATGATACAGAAGCCATTTATCAATGCTTGGATTGTTGACAATGCTAATCTTCATAGTCATCAAACTCGCTATATCAATAGCCATAGGGGGAGACTGTCCAAAAACTCACAAATTAGAAAGCGTGAACTTTCAATTTGCAACCGATGATAGTACTTTCTCTCAATTGAGGAGCTGTTTTGATTTTGTTTGCCGTATAAAACAACAGAATCATGATACTACAGTTTCAGATTGAAAGGAAAAACAAAATCGAAAATAGTTCTCGGACGGCTTGGGGGGGTATTGACTTACCCATCTGCATTGGAACGGACATCTATCGAGTTATTAGGTATGAGGGGTGTTACCATTAAGACAACAAGTAGTGGAAACAAGCAGGATTAGTATCAAATATCATAAAAAAAGTTATAGAAATATTGGTTTTTGATTTACAATTTGTGTAAATCAAAAACTTTTTATATCTTTGCGCCAAAAATTGGAAACGTGTGAAAATATCATTTGGTACAAAGAAACTTGAAGGGTACGCTTCGGATGAGAAAAAGCGTGTCAAGAAGCTCGGTCCTTTGAGGGCTGGCTTATATAAGCAGAGACTGGATGATCTCTATGCAGCCAGTACATTGGAAGAGACCAGATACCTGCCAGGTCATTACCACGAATTGAAGGGCGACAGAAAAGGTCAATGGGCATGTGACTTAGATCAGCCATACAGACTGATTTTCACTCCTACCGCCCGCCCCATACCAACTGATCCTGACGGTAAGTATATATGGATTGAAATTGATAGCATTGAGATAGAAGAAATAGATAACTACCACGGCAAATAACTTTTAAAACAAAAAAAACAATATGGCAACAAAAAACTTATACATCCCGGAAAATGTTTCTCACCCAGGAACAACCTTAGATGAGAAAATAAAAGAAATGGGTATGTCTGTTAAGGAATTCGCAGTGCGTACTTCCAAACCAGAAAAGACTGTTATTGCCATTATTAAAGGCGACAGTTCTATTACCCCTGAAATGGCTGTAGCTTTTGAAAACGTCACAAAAATCCCAGCTAATTTTTGGATGAACAGGCAGCGTATCTATGACGAGTGCGTTGCCCGTTCTAAGCGTCAAGCTCAGATTGTATCTTTTGCGGATTGGGCTAAAAAGTTTCCATACACAGACATGGCCAATCAAGGATGGATTGAAAAGAAAACAGTCCAGAAAGAAAAGACTGCTGTTATTCTGGACTTCTTCGGAGTAAGTTCTCCAATTGCCTGGGAGAATTACTATATGAATCAGCAATTAAAAGTTGCTTTTCGTATTTCCCTTGCTACCACAAAAGAGCCGTATGCCATCTCTGCATGGCTAAGAAAAGGCGAACTTCAAGCATCTGAAATTAATGTTGGAATAGAATATTCAGATAAGCTATTAAGGAGCAAGCTACCTGCTATGAAAGAGCTTATGCGGAAGGACCCCAGTAATTTCCCAGAGCAATTGCAATCCTTATGCGTAGAGTGTGGAATCAAACTCATATACACACCATGTCTTAAGAAAGCTCCAATCAGCGGCTCTACAAGATGGATCAATAACATCCCCTGTATTCAACTTTCAGGAAGAAGCAAAAGATATGATACGTTCTGGTTCTCATTCTTCCATGAAATAGGTCATATTCTTCTTCATGGAAAGAAAGACATCTTCCTTGAAGACATCGAATATAATGAAGAGCAATTGAAAAAGGAGAAGCAGGCCGATGAATTCTCGTCAGATGTATTGTTGACAGAAAAGGAGACCAATATCATCATTGAAGGCAATGATTTCGGAACGACAGCACTGAAGCGGTATGCAGCCCAATTTAACACGCATCCTGCAATCATAGTCGGAAGGTTGCAACATATGAATGTTCTTCCATTTGCTATGCATGTTGAAAGCTTCGAGCTATTCAATTAGAAGGCACTCACAGAGAAATGACACAAATCACTCCAAAAGGCAGGGAATCATCATTGACTCCCTGCCTTTTACATTGCTAATTCAACCCTTTCTTCGCTGTGCTGATGGCCACATGTATATTGCTTTTCTGATTGCATAAAGTTCCTCTATTTGGTCCTTCGAACACTTGTCCTTATCAATCACACACTTTCTCCTGTGGCACTTCCATTGTATAACCTTTAGCCTTGTCCCATATGCTACTTCCAATCCAATTCGTTCAATTTTGTCAAGAAAGGGATGCCTATTTTCCCCCTTTAAACAGATACATTCTTCCTTACTCGAACTGTATCCAAAGCAGAAACGCCTTTATATTATAGCCCTCCATGAGAGAGGAAAAAATCATGGTGCTACAGGACTCGTTTTCATGTTCTGTTTTTTTGTTATGCCTATACATAAAATCACCAAATCCTACTCATTTCAGCCTTTTGCCTTGTCTAAATCTTAAAATGTGTTTCAAAACCATACAATTAAAACTTACTCACTTTTTTGCGTATAGCACTCATAATTCTTCATCGACTTAAACAGACTACCTTTGCCATCGGATTCCAAATCACGGGAGTTCAAAGATGGTTCATGAACCAACAACAAATGTTTAATCGGAATGTCAGGAAGTACAACTGTCGGACCACAAAGCAAGAATTGTATGACAAGACTCGTTACAATAGAACAATTGTTAGAGAAGCCTGTCTGCATGATGTCGGGAGAAGAATTTGTATTGCTCCTCCAAAATGCAGATAAAGGAACGGCAAAGGCATCTGCCGAAGTGGTGCCAGAGAGACATTATGAGCATGGTATTGCTGGAATAGCCAAGATATTCGGTTGCAGCATTCCTACGGCTAATCGTATCAAGAAAAGCGGAGTGATAGCCCCTGCCATCACTCAGGTTGCTCGCAAGATAGTGATTGATGTGGAACTGGCTTTGGAACTTGCCAAGAAAGCAGGTGGCTTTGCGTCTATCAGAAAGTAGTATGGAAAAAGATTGGAAAGACTACCTATCCACTGATGCTAAGGGGAACACCTTGAAGACCATCAGCAATCTTAGGATGATTTTCACACATGATGAGAATCTCCGTCAGATTCGCTTTGACACCTTCTGCCAAGACGACATCTCCTTTTCTCCATTGTTCTGCAACGTCAATGGGAACAAGGTGGATGAAGAATCCGTAGGGAAGATTCAAGACTACTTGGAACAGAACTATGACTTGCGACTTACCCAGAACAAAGTGTTCGAGATGTTGAAGACTACCGCTTCTGAGCGCAATTTCAACCCAGTTCAAGATTATATCCGCAAAGAGGAATGGGACGGCACACCTCGCATTGAGACTGCCATCATCGACTATCTTGGTGCAGAGAACACTCCGCTCATCAGAGAACAGACTAAGTTGTGGTTTGTGGCAGCAGTAGCTCGTACCTTTGAGCCTGGTTGTAAGTTCGACAATGTGCTCACTTTGCCAGGACCACAAGGTATTGGGAAGAGTACATTTTTTAAAGTCATAGGTGACAGATGGTTTAACGACTCTTTCTCTTTCGCAAGTGGCGATAAGGAAAAGGTTGAGACTATCACGAATGGCTGGATTATCGAGATAAGCGAACTGAACGGTATGAAACGAGCCAACGATGCGGAGGCTGCAAAGGCTTTCCTGAGCCGCAGAAGTGACTGTATGCGTCCAGCCTATGGCCGCAAGCCAGTAGAGTATCTGCGCCACAATGTATTTGCAGCCACCACTAACGAGACCAACTTCCTACAAGGCGACAATGGAAATCGTCGTTGGTGGATTGTTCCAGTACAAGGCCATGGTCATGTTTCCGATTGGCTTTCAAACTTGCAATCTGTAGTTCATCAACTATGGGCAGAGGCATACACCTATTATAAGAAAGGCACGAACCTCTATTTGTGTCCAGAATTGGAGGCAAAAGCGAACGAAGTGCAAATGTGTCATTCAAACATTCTCAACGACCCTATCCTTGATGACATTAGGCTCTACTTGGAACGCCTTGTTCCTAAGGCTTACGACACTTGGAGCATTCCCATGCGTGCAGCCTATCAGAAAGGTGCATATGCCGAAACAACGCTCGACAGCAAGCCAGAGTTTCTGCTCAATATGGTCTGCGCAAGACAGATTATCGAAGAATTGCCTAACGACCTTGTACGCAGAAATCCAGCCAAGTACACTGCCCAATACATCAATCGGCTCATGTCGTTGGTGGATGGCTGGGAGCGCAGCGAGCAGGAGAAGGTCAAAGGGTTGCACCCATCGTACTGCGACAAAACGGGACGGACGAAACACCCTTGGGTGAGAATAAGTGCTCAACAAGAAGAACAAAAGGGAAAAGAAGAAAATTGGCAGTCAGAACTACCATTCTGACACCTCCTTTCTTTTGCCTCATGTCCCTTTGTCCCCAATATACTTTCCCAAAAAGAAAATTATGGGATATAGGATAATAAGGAATTTGTGGCTTCAACTGAGGGACAACTTGGGACAGACGCTTATTTGGCACTGCCTTCACCTGCGGCAGGTATCGCCATCTTTCGATGGTATGAGGAATGAAATTCCTTTTCCCTTTCTTTTCATCAGCAATCAATCTTGACAGATATGCCATCGCCAGAGTCCGTGCCTCCATTAGCCGTGGTTTTCGGGAAGTCTAAACAAGAAGTACCAGTGTCAGACGGTTTGCTTCGCTTGCCGCTTCCCTACTGGCATCCTTGAATGTTCGCTGGCTCACAATGGCATTCCTTTTATATCAGAGTTTCAACTTTCAACAACGCATTTACAATGACAGAAGATAAAAACAACAACACGGAGAAAACCTCGCGTAAAAGACCTCCAAAGGACAGAAACATTGATGTCCGTTTTACAGAAGACGAGTTTAACCATGTATTGAAGAACGCCCAATTGTCGGGAAGAAGCAAGAGCATATATCTCCATGATATAGCTCTTGGGTACAAGCCTTCACTGCCCATGACCACAGAGCAACAGAAAGCATTGAAAGGATTAACTGGCGCAAGAGCAGAACTGATTTATATACGCAATGCACTTCATGCCTTGCCACAAACAGAACGAAAGAAACTCTTCAAGAGAGCAGACTTTATGGAGCGTTGGCTTCAAGGTGTCAACGACATCATCAGGGAATGGAGTAACATCAGGAACCGATTTATAGAAATGATATGATAGCAAAGGCATCAGCCATTCAGCATGGTCAGGCAATGACCAATTATGCGACAAAGGACAACCGTGCAGACATCGTTAAGACCAACCATCTTAGCGAGGGTCTTCCTCCTATGGGTATGTGGGACGAAATGGTTCTGCACCAGTCTATGTTCAAGCAGAAGTATTCCAAGAAGCCTATTGAACTTACATCCATACGCTTTGAACTTTCCCCATCCGAGGAAGAAGCACGAAACTGGACGACGGAAGACTGGCAAAGATGCCTTGATGAGTTCATCCATGAGATAGACGATATCTCCAAGGTGAATCACATTGGCAAGAGAAAAGGCAAGGCTGCCACATCAGTCAAGTCTACCAATATTGCCAATTCCCAGTATTTCGCTGCTCTTCATCGTGGCTCCAAGAGCGGTATTCCTCACTTGCATTTGGTGGTGAACCGCATTGACATAGATGGTAATCTCAATGATGTGAAGTTCATCGGTGAGCGTGCAGCAATGGCTGCAAAAGCCGTCAATCAGCATCATGGTTGGAAAGATGCGATGGATATTCGTGAGGAACGCATTGCGAAGATAACCAATGCTTGTATGGACGTGCTACGCTCCATGCCAATAGACTGAGGGATAAGGGATGTGATATAGAGTTAGTCCGTGACAAGACTGGTCAAGCAAAGGTACATAGCTATCGCTTCACGTTTGGCAGAACTACCATCAAGGCATCGGAACTGGGTGTAGGAAGAAACCTCACAGCATCGAAGATTGAGAATACTTTTCGTAGGCTGCACCCACAAGCAACTCCTATTGGTCAAAGGGCTTATACATCTGCTTCTACAGCATTGGATAATAGAAGTCAGATGGTTTCAAGTTGTCAATCTCGCATTAGTGCAGTTGCCCAACCGCAAGTCTCTCCCAAATTCAGAAAGATACTCCAAGTTGATGGCATGCATTACAACATACTTATGCCAACGGCTGCATACGATGCAATGAACAATTGTATCGAAGTTTCTGAAAATGGTTCTGTAAGCCATGATGATATTATGAATGTAGCGATGCTACTCTTCATGAACTATCTTGATGCTGCCACTTCCATGTCGGAGTCATGTGGTGGCGGTGGTAGTCCTGGCAGTGGTTGGGGACGTGGCAAGGACGAAGATGACCGTGACTGGGCAAGACGTTGTGCAATGCAAGCCAATTGGCTCTGCAAACCGATAAATAGAAGTCGTAGAAGATAACATTAAAACACTTATCAGTATGAGAAGAAACAAGAAAGATGCAGCACAGGATGTGCTTAATCTGTACAATCAGATGCAGGAAGATGAGACCGTCGAGAATAGTAAGGATGAAATCCGTGCCACTCTTGCTGAGATTGCATCAGTCAAGGAAGTCCTCTCTTCTGTAATGGCAGGACTTACAGAGGCAAATCAAATGATGGCGTCAACGAAGGTCGCTCTTATGGCTATCCAAGAGAGTACAGAGAATATCGTTGGCGGAATCTGCAATGCCATTGTCAAAGCAGAGCAAAGCAACCTCAAAGTTGGCATCAATGATGAAGGACTTGCCCAATTGAACGAGCGGAACAACACCGCCATTGCAGCCTTCAAGCAGGCCTTTGATGAACATGAAAAGCGGATAAATGTTCTATTCACTCACCAACAGAAAGAACTAAAGCGCATCCGAAACATTGAAGAAGGTGCTTACTTCAATAGTCGCACCTATACTTGGATGTTCGGCTTGGCTTTTGCCTGTTGGGCAATCATCTTCGTGGAGATTACCATTTGGATATGTATCAAACTGTTTTAGCGAACTCTAAACAACACCATTATGACAGACAACGAATATATCAAGACAACCTTAATTCCCCCTCAGTCTTCTTTATGATAAGTTCCTTGCCATGCAACGCATATTGGTTACACAGGTTAGTAAGTCCCATACCGTTTTTTGTTCCAACATAAGACCGCAATTGCAAATTGTTTGACACGGTGATACTCTTCTTGTTAATCATAATATAGATGACAAGAGGCGACTTCATAATGGCTGTGTTATGTTTTATGGCATTTTCCACAAGCATTTGCAGGCTTGCCGGGATGACAGAAAGATAGTTTTGTTCATCGTACCCCCCGCTTATACGGACTTGCAGGACTTCATCGAAACGGATGTTCTCCAAATAATGATAGGCTTCGATAAATTGCAGTTCTTCCGCTAAAGACATAGTTTGACAATCGTGCGTCGTGAGCAGGTAACGATAAACTTCCGCCAACCTCTTGACAAGGAGTTGGTCTTCTCTGCATCCTGATAAGCTAGTGAGGCAAGTACATTCAGGCTGTTGAACAAAAAGTGCGGATTGGTTTGATTCTTTAATGTCTCAAACTGATAACGTATTTTTTCGCGTTCCATTTGGGCGAGATGTTGCTGATTCTCCATCTGTCGCTTCATCTCTGTTCCTGCCAAATGGGTGAGGACAGCAAGGACGCATGTGCTCAGACTATTTACTGACAGACCATACGACAGACTAAATTTGTTCTGACAGCATAACTCTTATGGATTTTCTTATCGTCCCCAGCCCTAGGGTGGGGGGAAGGTGTATCCGTATATGAGCAATTCTGTCTATAATGGCATTATTAAGGCTTCATTGGCCTCAATCTGATGCCTCACGCACGCATAACAATTAAATCGGTTCGACCAAACGAATTGGCTGCGAATTTGAGGATGAGACTGAATTCCTACACGAAGTACTTTTGGAAGACCAAACTCAAGAAGCTTTTATCTTCTACCAATGCTGTCTTGGACGAGATGCGCCCCATAAGAATAATAGAGATATTAGGCATGCAAAGAAGATGACAGCATTTGTTGGAAAGCAACTTGACATATACAAAGCCTTTGGCTTTGAAGTGCCTGATGAGTGTAGTCTCATCTACAAATCAAAGAGAGCAAAGGCTGGCAAACATGGCAGGCCTCGCAAGGTCAAGGTGGTCAGCGAGGCGCGCGAGAGTGTTGATAATACATATAAATCATAATCTCAGATACTCTATCTTGCAAGGGAACTTACGGGTGCCGTCCTTTGGGCGAAATCCGATCTCGAACTATTTGCCCCGACCGTGGAGCTGAACGAGTTGCTACGGGAGAACATAAAAGACGATACGGAGTACAAACGGTACATGGATGCCATGAAGCAGTCCGTGCTGATAGCCTTATATACCCGTCGGAGATAACCAGGACAATCGCAGACGTGCTGCATGAACACGACATCCGCCCCGACCAGGTGCTGGAGAACAGGTCGGACGCGGACATTATGACTTTTGAGAAAGACTTGATGACTGGCAAGATATTGGAGCACCTGCATCCCGGAAAGAAAGTAAGGGTACAGGGCTTCGAGAAGATTGAAAAGCCGTTCATGAACCACTTTGATCTTGCTATCTCCAATATTCCGTTTGTCGATGTGACGGTGTTTATTCCGGAATTTTCGAGCAGTAAGGACTCGGCAAGGCACTCGGCGGCACGGACGATACACAATTACTTTTTCCTGAAAAGTCTTGATGCGGTGCGTGAAGGCGAAATCGTGGTGTTCATCACCTTGCAGGGGGCTAGATGCCCCAACTAACGCGCACATACGCGAATATATGATGAGCCATCCCAATCTGGCGGGCGTTGCCCGTCTGCTTAACAACCTCTTTACGGATAACACGGGTACGGAGGTGGGCAGCGAGACTCTAATCAAAATAATCTATTAAATCATCGGAAAAATCTACAAATCCTACAATATCAGAGAAAGTTTCTTCGTATTTTTTCAATAATTTATCCCTCTCTTTTGAGGAAATAGGCAGATTTAATCCATCGTAATACGAATCTACACATAATTCATGTTTTGGAGGAAAAAAACACTGATCAACATAATATTTCCGCAAGGCATATTTACCAAATAGTTCAGAGTCTATACGTGACAAGAATTGATACTCTACAGATGTATTATAGTGAATTGCTTTGTCTATAAATTCGGCAATAAATGTACCGAATCTTTCCATAGTGCCAAAGTCATTTGGTAAATCTTCATACTGCAATGAAGATGTCGCCCAATTTCTAAGCTCATACATGAGAGCTTTATCTAATCTTTTATCTTCCATGTTTGAATTACCTTAAATTCGCAGCTTAATTACTTGTTATAAATGCAAGTTCTTGACAAACATCTATTTGCAAAGACTTGATATGTCAGGATTTTCACTTAACTTGGTGCCGCAACACAACCGAGTAAGTATTCGCTAGCATATGACAAAGTTACAAATTAAATCCGATAGAATCACATCTTTTGGCGGAATTTATCTGCAAATTTAGGAATGAGAGAACTTGTACACGCAAGAAGGACGTTGAAGGGCTTAGTTGCGGATTTGAGGAAATTAAGAGAGTCCATAACTTGCTGATATTTTCAGCGAAATTATGGACTCCGTATGAGGTCTGAAAAGACGCAGGGTAAACGCATCAAACTTTTTACCTTTTAACATATAGATGTTAATGTTGTATCTTATTGAATATTAACTATTTATATTTGCTTATACCAAAAATATTTTGTATTCTTGTAAAGAATAATTAAACACTTAAAAGTTACAAAATGAGCATAATTAAGTTATCTAAACAA
>OJKP01000446.1_pt1 | contig 30578 bp, 25 predicted proteins | sample 1596521 | NCBI WGS metagenome assembly OJKP01 (sample SAMEA4350130, study PRJEB24818) | metagenome | biome: human; feature: gut; material: faeces | place: Denmark | collected 2013-09
ACGACCAGTTTCTCCGTACCGTACTCATCGCCCAAGGCTCGTTTGCCAACTTCCTGACGGCGAAGGAAAACGAGCGGTACGAACTCCTGGAAAAACTCATCGGATGCGAGGAAACTTATACGAACATCGCTACTGAAATCAAGAAGGCGAAAGACCAGGCGACGGATGCCTACAACCAGATGGCTGCATCGGTGGAAGCCGTAAAACAGAACCTGCTGAACGATGAAGAATTTGCCCAACTGAAGGAGGAAATCGCCCGGTTGGAAAAGGCAGAGAAGGAACTCGACAGCCAGATGAAAGCCATATTGAAAGACCTGCAATGGTTTGAGGAAAACGATAAGCAAATAAATCAAATCGCTATCTGCCAGACAGATATGGAGCAAGCAACAAATGCAATCAAAGCGATGCAAGCCCAGATTCTCCGTCTGCAGTTGCACGATGAAGTACAGCCAGCCGTCAACCTGCTGCAGGAAGTAGAGCGACAGACGCAAAGCATCCACGAACAGGAAGAAAACATCCTGAAAGCGGAAGGGAACATCAAAAGTCAAGAGTCTGCCATCAGCGAAAGCGAGAAAACTCTCGCCAGTCTGAAGGAAGCAGTCAGCAAGGCACAGGAACAGCTGGAAAAGGCGCTGCCGGTCATCACTGAAGCAAGGGCGCTGAAAACAAAAATGGAAGCGGCAATGCCGAATCTGAAAGAAAAGAAAGAGGCATTGGAGTTGGCTCAGAAAGAGAATCAAACTGCCCGGAAAGATGTGGAGGAAAACGCTCGAAACATCAAGAAATGGGAAGCAGAAACGGAGAAAGCAAACCTTGCCCTCAAAACGACCAAGGAAGAGATTGCCAAGCAGAAACAGGCTCTGCACGAAGCGACGCAAGCCGCAGAACAGGCTTGGGAGACGGAAAGAAATAAGACTGCCGGACAGAATATAGAGGAACAGCAGAACAGCAAGACTGTAGCCGACAGGAAACTGCAGGATGTCCAGCAAGCCATCAAGGTTGTGGCTCATCTCGATACTGCCACAACAGAAAAGCAGAAGAATGAAGAGCGAATCCAGGTCTTGAGCAAGAGAAACGCAGAGATAGATGAAGCGCTGGGCAAGTTGACCATCGAGGCGCTGACCCAAGAGACCCTAACGCTGAGAAATGCCTATACCCTCATGGTGAGTGAGAAATGGGAGATTCATCGTGCCAACCTGACCGAAGGCAAACCTTGTCCGCTCTGCGGCAGCACGACCCATCCTTATCATACCGACAACAGACAGTTTGAGGAAGCCACCACAGAACTCTCGCAACTTCTGAAAGCCAAGGAGGATCTGCTGAAACTGCAGCAGAAAGAGGAGAAGGATCTTTCCGGCGAGAGAAAACAGAACGATGGCGAAGTACAGACGCTCCAGAAACAACAGGAAAAGCTGTCGGGAGAAATCGCCAGTTACGAAGAGGAATGGAAGGCGCTCATCGCCCAATATCCAAAGATTCCAAAGGCAGAGGCAAAACTGAAATTGCTCTTGCCTATCTATGAAAACAAGGCGAAAGATGCGAGCAGCAAACTGAGCCTCTTTAACAAGATTCAGAAAGAGATAGAACGGCTGACCCAACTCAAGGATAAGGCTGTAAAGGATGAAGCTGCGTATGAAAGCAAGGCTTCTACTATACAGAACAGAGCTCAAGAAAACACTTCAATCTGCGCCACAAAACTGGCTGAGCAGAAAGCACTTACCATCAACATCACTTCACAGCAAAAGAGCAAGGAGGAGGCTTACGAGAAAGCCCTTCAGACATGGAATAGCGCCAAGAAGGAAATGGAGGAATGGCAGGAGAAATACAAGCAGATTCTGAATGGAGAAGAACCAGATGCGGCTGAACAAAGACTGACAGCAGCAAAGGATGAGGCAACGAAAGCAGCTGATACTCAGAACGAGAATATCAACAAACTGAAGGCGGAACTCGCCAACAGTAAAGGTTCGCATCAAACCATGCTGTCTCAGAGCAAGACGATGAAAGAGAATCTGCAAGAGAAGGAAAAGGAACTCGACCTTTGGATTGAGGAATATAACAAGCAGCTTGAAGAAAAGAGCATCGAAAGAAAAGACTCTGAAGAGGAAGGCATCGAGGAAAGAAGTATCGAACCAAGCCTTATCGAACGAAATATCATCCGAGAGATGCTTCACTCTGCCGAAGACTGGAACGCTATCCGACGGGAAAAGGACGAAAAGGAGAAAGCCGTGGCTTCAACTACCGCCCTTTACCAGAGCGCAGAAAAGGCGCATCAGCAACACTTGGAACATCAGCCAGCCCAAACCCGTGATGCTCTCTTAGCCATTCAGCAGGAGTATCAGGAGAGAAGCCAGCGCAACGAACTGATTGCTGCCAACGCCAGGATGCAGAACCATCAGGAAGCCGTAAAGCTGTTGGGTGACAAGGCTGAGGCTCTGAATCTCGTAACACAGGAAAAGGACGACTGGACAGCTATTACGGATGCCATCGGGGCAGACGGCAAGACGCTGCGCAAGATAGCCCAATGCTATACGCTCAGTTTCCTGATAGCGCACGCCAACCAGGAAATCAGAAAGTTCAACAGCCGTTACGAACTGCAGCAGGTAAAGCATTCGCTGGGCATCAGAGTCATCGACCACGACCGTGCCGACGATATCCGAGACACCACCTCCCTATCTGGTGGCGAAACCTTCATCGTAAGTCTCGGTCTCGCCCTGGGTCTGTCGGCATTATCTTCCCGTAACATCTCCTTCGAGAATCTGTTCATCGACGAAGGCTTCGGAACCCTCGACCCCGATACCCTAGCCACCGTCATCGACTCCCTCGCCATGCTGCAAAGTTCGCAAGGCAAGAAGGTGGGCGTCATCAGTCATACCGACACGATGAGCGAGCGCATCACCACCCAGATAAGAATTATCAAGAATGGCAACTCCGGCAGCAGCCATATCGAGATCTATCCGTAATTACACCTTATTATATATAGGATACATATCCTTATCCATCATACATACCATACGTTTGGCAGTCTTATACCAAATGTATGGTATGTTCTTTACACCCTGTATGGTAGTCTTTTTACACCCCATGTGGTATTGCCCAAGTGGGGAAATCGCAGTACCTTTGCACCCAGAAAAGCGAACAGGGCATCACCATCGATGTGGCTTACCGCTATTTTGCTACACCGAAACGCAAGTTTATCATCGCAGATACTCCGGGACATATTCAGTATACCCGCAACATGGTAACGGGTGCTAGTACTGCCGACCTGAGCATCATTCTGATTGATGCACGTCATGGCGTACTGGAGCAGACCGTGCGCCACAGCTATATTTCTTCGCTGCTCGGTATACCACATATCCTGGTGGCTATCAACAAGATGGATCTGGTTGATTTCAGTAAAGATGTATACGACAAGATTGTTGCCGACTATAAGAAGATGTCGGAGGCATTGGATATCAAGAACGTGGTATTTATCCCTATCAGCGCCAAGGATGGCGACAACGTGGTGAACAAGAGCGACAAGACTCCTTGGTATGAGGGACCTACCCTGCTGAACTATCTGGAGACCGTTCCGGTAGGTCATAAGACGGTGAGCGATTTCTTCCGCTTCCCGGTGCAGTATGTGATTCGTCCTATCAGCAGCCAGTTCCCAGACTACCGTGGTTATGCGGGCAGAGTAAGCGGCGGCATCATCCGTCCGGGCGATAAGATTAGAGTATTGCCATCGGGCACAGAGAGCACCGTGAAGAGCATCGACTTCGTAGAGGAACACCTGGAGGAGGCGTATGCCCCAATGAGCGTTACTCTGACACTGAACGATGACATTGACATTTCGCGTGGCGATACCCTCGTGAAGGCAGATGAGAAGCAGCCTAGCATCGAACAGGATATCACGCTGGATGTCTGCTGGTTCAATGAGCGCCCTGCTGCCGTAAGAAACAAATACGTGATCCGTCAGGCCACCTTCGAAACCCAGGGGTTGATTCGCAGCATCAACTATCGCCGCAATATCAACACGCTGGAGAAGGAAGAAGGAGTATCAGAATTAAAGATGAACGATATCGCCGAGATCACCATCCACACCGCCAACCCATTGGTATTCGATAAATATACGGAGAATAAGGTAACAGGCAGCCTCATCTTCATCGACCCGGATAACGAATGAAACCGTGGGAGCAGGACTTATTAAGTAAGATAATTCTAGTTTCGCAAATAGGTCCCACACGCTCTGAAAGGGCGTGTGGGGACTTTATGGGAAAAACAGATGAGAAAACTTCATTAAAACTTCAGCGTTATGAAATACTTGGAAGAAAGAATCGTGAAAATCTTGATGCTCGAGTCGGTAGGAATTGTGGGCTTCTTCGTGTTGAGCGTTCTCTGGACCATCTTTAGGCGAGGCTTTCCTGTGCTCTCCTGGGAGATGGTGAGCCAGTTGCCTAGCGGCGGATTCTATCTGGGCGGCAAGGGCGGATTCCTCAATGCCATCGTGGGCAGCCTTTATATCGTGGGCGGCTCTACACTGCTCGGACTGCTTATCTCGCTGCCCGTAGTGTTCTATATGAATGTATATCTCAAGCCCAACTCAAAATTCGGATACATCGCCCGTCTGGCTTATGATACCCTCTTCGGAATTCCGAGCATCGTATATGGCTCCTTTGCCTTTACGGTGATGGTTTGGCTGGGCATCAGGGCATCGCTGGGCGGAGGTATTCTCGTCACCACCCTGCTCATCGTTCCGATACTCATCCGTTCGATGGACGAAGTGGCGAAGACGATTCCGCAGGAGATACTCGATTCTTCCTACAGTCTGGGTGCCACGAGAATAGAAACCATCGGCGATTGTGCCGGAGTGATGTTTACGGCAGGATTCTCCGATCATATCCCTCATGGACTGAACCAGCAGGCAGCCACCCTCCCATTGAGCGTGTTCTTCCAGTTGAGCGCCCCGCAGGAGGATGTTCAGAACAGAGCCTACGCCGCTGCTGTGGTACTCACCATCATCGTATTGGTGTTGAGTTTCGGCGGCAGATACATTATGGCTCATTTCTCTAAAAACAAGGTATAAACAGAAATCTAAACAAGGCTCTTCTGGAGTTGGTTTAAGGCTTAGATAAACGTTACGTAAGACTTAAACCAACTCCAAAAGAGCCTTAAACCAACCCCAAAAGAGCCTTAAAGCAAATATGCGTTCCTACGGATTCATCTATCCACAGGAACGCATATTCATTTCTCATCATAGGAGATAACCAATCATTATACGATACTATATCATCCATACGATATTTAAACCTTGTTTCCCTCTTTTGGGAAAACCACGGTAGGCTTGAAGACCTTAGCCTCCTCAAAATCCATCAGGGCATAAGCGATGATGATAACGGTATCACCCACCTGCACCTTGCGGGCTGCAGCACCGTTCAGGCAGATACAACCGCTGCCACGCTCACCCTTGATAATATAGGTCTCCAAGCGCTCACCATTGTTGTTGTCTACAATCTGAACCTTCTCGCCTGCTATCAGATTAGCAGCGTCCATCAAGTCCTCATCGATGGTGATGCTGCCCATATAATTCAGGTTAGCCTCAGTTACGGTCACACAATGGAGCTTACTCTTCAATACTTCTATCTGCATTGTTCTGTTATTACTTGATCTATTACGGATTAAACTTAATAAAGAAATCTATCGAGGAATTATCCCTTATACTTGATATGGTCGATGAGACGGATAGGAGTCTTACCGCAATAAACGGTGATGCAACCTACCACATAGGCGCTATCCTCCCATGAAGCGACATCCTGCAGGCTGTCGCCATCCACAATCTGGAAATACTCTACCTCCAGACCCTCTACAGCATTGATGTCGGCAACCACCTTATCGTGAGTTTCCTGTACGGTATGAGACTTGGCATACTCCACACTCTCCTTCAGAGCCTTATAGATGTTTGGCGCAATGGCACGCTCATCAGGAGCCAGCAAAGTATTGCGGCTGCTCTTAGCCAATCCGTCCTCATCACGGATGATAGGACACTCCACAATCTTCACATCGCTGTTGATATACTTCACGAGCTGCTTGATGACAGCAATCTGCTGCCAATCCTTCTCACCGAAATAAGCACGGGTAGGACAAACGATATAAAACAGGCGGCTTACCACCTGGCAGACACCATTGAAATGGCCTGGACGCTTGGCACCCTCCATCACGGTAGAAACCGGAGGAAACTCGAAGTGGCGAGTATCAGGTGTGGGATACATCTCCTCTACAGAAGGAGCAAAAACATAGTCAGCACCACAAGCCTCGATGAGCTTGCAGTCGGCATCAAGAGTGCGAGGATAACGTTCCAGATCACCCTTGTCATTAAACTGAGTAGGATTCAGGAAAACAGACACCACAGTAACACCGTTTTCCTTTACACTGCGCTTCACCAAAGAGGCATGACCCTCATGAAGAGCGCCCATAGTTGGCACGAGGCCGATTTCCTTTCCCTCCTTGCGACGATCGAAGAGTTCGTTCTGGAGGTCAACAATCTTATTGAATACTTTCATCTTCTTAATTCTGTTTCGGGGTGCAAAATAACAACTTTTTTCTGAAATAAGAAAGAAAAAACCTAAAAAAAAGCGAATAATCGTCGAAAAACCCCTTTTTAAAAGAAAAAATGCCAATATTTGGATTTTTTTTTGTACCTTTGCACGTAATTCGTAAGAATAAAATTTAAGTTTTATGGCAAAGAAAGTACTATTTATCAATCAGGAGGTCGACCCATACGTAGCCGAGACTCACATGTCAATCATGGGACGCGAACTACCTCAGAAGATGCAGGAAGCAGGTTTTGAGATTCGCACATTTATGCCTAAATGGGGCACAATCAACGAGCGTCGCGGACAATTGCATGAGGTGATCCGCCTGTCTGGTATGAACCTTATCATTGATGATTCTGATCACCCTCTGATCATCAAGGTAGCATCTATACCAACAACACGTCAGCAAATCTATTTCATAGATAACGACGACTACTTCAACCGTCGACAGATGAGTACCGACGAGAAGGGCGTGGAATACACAGACAATGGTGAGCGTGCCATCTTCTTCGCACGTGGCGTACTGGAAACAGTCAAGAAGCTGCGCTGGCAGCCAGATGTCATCGTTTGCCAAGGATGGGTAAGCGCAGTGGTTCCTTTCTATATCAAGACTGCATATGCTGAAGAACCTTCATTTGCTGATTCAAAGGTGATTTGTGCTATCTACCCTAGCGAACTGAAGGGCTCATTGGGTCACAACTTCAAGCAGTGCGTGGAGTACCGCGAAGCTACACCAGACAAGCTCACAGAATATGGTGACAACTTCGACTTCGTTGAACTCGCCAAAATGGCCATCGACTACAGCGACGGCGTGGTAGAAGCAGCAGAAGGCGTCAATGCAGAGCTCATCAAGTATGCAGAAGACAAGAACAAGCCTTTACTCTGTTTCCCTGGCGATGACTTTGCAGAACCATATGCCAAGCTCATCAACGAGGTATGCCCAGACGAAGATTAAAGTTTAGGTATTAGTATACAATTTATCAAGGATAATGAAAATTCTTAGATTATTTACGGTTATGATGATAGCAGCGATAACTTTCGCTGCATGTGATGACACCACCGAGAACATCGGTGGTAGCATCACTAACAATGTAGACAACATCAACATCTCTAACGCTGTTTTCGATGTTGCTACCAATTCTCTAGTTGCAGGTCCGGTGCTCAACAGAAGCAACTCCGGCTTGATAGGAAAAGTAAAGGACCCGGAGACGGGTACATACGTTTCGGGCGATTACATGAGCCAGTTTGGCGTACTTCCTGATTTCGACATCGATACCCTGCAGTATATCCAAAATGCCAACGGTGGCAAAATAGAGGCAGACTCCTGCTACCTGCTCGTCTCTTACAGGAGCACATACGGCGATACCCTCGCCCCTATGAAGGTGACGGCTTACGAGATGACCAAGGCGATGCCGGAGAACTCCAACTATCTCTCCGACTTTGATGCCTTTGCCGATGGATATGTCAACAAAGACAATTTCCAGGCAAGTGCCACCTATCAGCTCAGCGATTATGTAACTAACTTCAAGATTTATCTCAATAAGCCATATACCAAGGACGGCAAAACCTACAAGAACTACGGTTCTTACATCATGCAGACCTATTATGAGCATCCTGAGTATTTCGAGACCAGCTACCGCTTCATTCACAACGTATGCCCAGGCTTCTACATCAAGAGCGTGGGCGGTGTAGGCAACGTGGCTAACATCTGGAACACCGAGCTTCAGTTCTATTGGACCCGCAAGAAGCAGATCAAGGCTTCTGATGGCGTTACTGACAGTACAGCCGTAGGTCATGGCTATCATCGTTTCGATGGAACCGAGGAGGTATTGCAGCTGAACAAGATTACCAATGATGCCAGCAAGCTGGCTAAGTTGGCTGCTGAGGAGTCGTGCACTTACATCAAATCACCTGCAGGAATCTTCACCGAAGTCACCCTACCTGTAGATGAAATCATGAAGGGACATGAGAAAGATACGCTCAACACAGCTACCATCTCATTCCCACGACTCAACAATACTGATAACAACAACAAATATCAGTTTGATGTGCCTTCTACCATCCTGATGGTACAGAAAGATAGTCTGAACAGTTTCTTCGAGAAGAACAAGATTACAGACAACCGTACCTCGTATACAGCCAGCTACAGCAAGACCGGTTCTACCGTGAACAATGCCTTTACATTCAACAACATCAGTAACCTCATCTCTGTGATGTACAAGAACAAGGGCACGAGCGACAACTGGAACAAGGTGGTACTGGTACCGGTAACGGTAACAACCAGCACACTGAACAACGCTACTGTAATCACCAAGATCAATCATGACATGGCACTTACCTCTACCCGACTCCAGAAGGGTACGAAGCAGAACAGCCCTATCAAGATCAAGGTAATCTATAGTAAGTTTAAGGAAGAATAATCAGACGATATGGCAGACAATTTTCTTGAGCGACATCGCGAGGACTACGAGAAGCGAAAGGCAGCATGGCTTAGAAGGAAGAAGCACCTTCCCAAGATAAAGCAGCCAGCCCTTCAGCGACCTGACGATGAAGCACTGTAAAATACAAAATCACATTCAACATTAAAATGAAATCCCGATAGGCGATTACGAGCAAGGCTCGCAACTGCTTATTGGGATTTTTTGTTGTTCTTATCTTCCATCCCAGATGTCATTCTTTCCCTATTCATGATATCAGTTTTTTCTATATATAATAAGGTGTACGTACACAATTATACGACATTAACCTTTACGAAAAGTTAAAAAGGTGACTCTTTTCTACTTTTTCTTCATTTTTTCTATCTTTTTGTTGGTTATTCCAAGAAAAAGCTATATCTTTGCAAACAGAAATAGGAAAAATAGATTTAAACACAATAAAAGATAAAAAGATTATGAAAGCATCTGAAGTAATCGCGAATCTCCAAAGAAGATTCCCAAATGAGCCTGAGTACATTCAGGCAGTTAGTCAGGTTCTCGGTACTATCGAGGAAGAGTACAACAAGCACCCTGAGTTTGAGAAGGCAAACCTCATCGAGCGCCTTTGCATTCCAGATCGCGTGATTGAGTTCCGCGTATCATGGGTAGACGACAAGGGCAACGTTCAGACTAACATGGGTTACCGCATACAGCACAACAACGTGATCGGCCCTTACAAGGGAGGTCTTCGCTTCCACAAGTCTGTAAACTTGGGTATCTTGAAGTTCTTGGCTTTCGAGCAGACATTCAAGAACTCTTTGACTACTCTCCCTATGGGTGGTGCAAAGGGTGGTTCTGACTTCTCTCCACGTGGCAAGAGCAACAACGAGGTGATGCGTTTCTGCCAGGCTTTCATGACTGAGCTTTACCGTCACATGGGTCCAGACGAGGACGTTCCTGCTGGAGACATCGGTGTTGGTGGCCGTGAGGTTGGTTATCTCTTCGGTATGTACAAGAAGTTGACTCACCAGTTCCAGGGTGTCTTGACCGGTAAGGGTCAGGAGTTCGGTGGTTCTCTCATCCGTCCTGAGGCTACAGGTTACGGTAACGTTTACTTCCTCTGCAACATGCTCGCTACAAAGAACATCGACATCAAGGGCAAGACTGTCTTGGTTTCAGGTTCTGGTAACGTAGCTCAGTACACCATGGAGAAGTTGCTCCAGTTGGGTGCTAAGCCTGTTACATGTTCTGACTCTGACGGTTACATCTACGATCCAGACGGTATCGACCGCGAGAAGCTCGACTACATCATGGAGCTCAAGAACGTAGAGCGTGGACGTATCAAGGAATATGCTGAGAAATACGGCGTTAAGTATGTAGCGGGTGCTAAGCCTTGGTTTGAGAAGGCAGACATCGCTCTCCCATCAGCTACTCAGAACGAAATCAACGAGGAGGCTGCTAAGGCATTGGTTGCCAACGGCGTTATCGCTGTAAGCGAGGGTGCTAACATGCCAACTACTCCAGAGGCTATCAAGGTATTCCAGGATGCTAAGATTCTCTACTCTCCAGGTAAGGCTGCCAACGCTGGTGGTGTTGCAGTATCAGGTCTTGAGATGAGCCAGAACTCTGAGCGCTTGAAGTGGTCTCGTGAGGAGGTTGATGCCAAACTCCACGATATCATGAACGATATCCACGCTAACTGCGTGAAGTATGGTACAGAGCCTGATGGTTACATCAACTATGTAAAGGGTGCTAACGTAGCAGGCTTCCTGAAGGTGGCTAAGGCTATGATGGCTCAGGGAATCGTATAAAATAGAATACATAAGAGAGATTAAGGCCAAATCATCAACATAAAACAGTTGGTCAATAAATAAATAGATAGAAAAAAAGGATAGTAAGTCGCAAGACTTACTATCTTACGATAAAAGCTCCATCTGCACATTGCAGATGGAGCTTTTATTATTTAGCAATAGAAGTTTCCTATTATACCGGAGTATCCTCTGGACTATCCTTGAAGAGCTCATCGATGGCAGGGATTTCATCCTCATCAAACCATCTGGAAAGCTTTTCCTGTGCTTTCTTCTTGGCATCCTCTGACACATCGCCCCAAACCTTATGGAGCACATAGAGCAATACAGCCAGATCATCGCCCAAACCAGCGATAGGAATGGCATCAGGAATCACGTCCAACGGACTAATCAGATAACCCAAGGCTGCAATAATAATTGCCTTATCCTTCAAAGCCACCTTATCGCTCTCCAATGTATAATACAGAATGAGTGCGGCATATACCATCTTGGCACCCGCACGCTTAGCGATATGCGAAATCTTCTCGACAAATGCACTCTGAGTGAACTTGTCCTTGTAATCCATAAAATCTGGTAATGTCATGTTAATTTATAATTATTAATTAATAATTTATAGTTTTTACAAGGCTATGCTTTCGGCTCGTAGAAGAGTACAGCCTTGATGTAAGTTTCCATCTTTGCCTCCTTGTGCTTGTTGACACGGAAAAGGATGATCATCTGGAGAAGCGACTTGGCAAAGCAAGCCAGAAGCAAGCCGATGATGATGGCAATGACGGTGGTAAGCGCCTTTCCATTCTCATAGATAGGCGACTTATCAGGGAAACATGACAATATCAATACAGGAATCACGGTGATGAAACCACCCACAGTGAGCTGGGTACGCTTGGAGCCACCCATATCCAATATCGCCTGCTTATCAAAAAGGTAATCGTCAAAATCCATGCGGGTGATGCCGTAATTCTCCAACTTAGGGAAATCAGGCTCATCGCCATACTTGTCAATCTTTCCAGTCACCTTGTGTTCAAAATCATCTAATATCTGCTTCTCCGGTTCTTTGAGTTCCATAATCTTGTTAGTGTTTTAAATTGTTTGAAATACTACATCATACTTGTTATTATATAATAAGGTATTACACCTTCAGATATAAACAGGCAATGATGCAAAAGAACTAAAATAAAGAAAGCAGTGCCCCTATAAGCCGAGTTCTGTACCTGCAATAAATGGTAAGAGAACAAAGAAATGCAGGCGCTTGTCATTTATCTAGTCCCAGAGTCACCCCTGGGCTCAAGCACTCTACCCTCCACAGCAGTTCCCGAAGGAACAATCGGACGAGCCGCCCTCAATCTGCGGTATACATGAGCTTACAGCTCCCAGATGGTACAGCCTGACGATTACCCGCCAGCTGGTGGTCTCTTACACCACCTTCTCACCCTTACCCGACACTAAACCACGATGAAGCAAGCTTCACCGCTACGGAATAAGTTTCGGGCGGTTATTTTCTTCTACCGACACCTACTGTCACCAATAGCTTCTAGTTTCGGAAGTGGGATGCCCTATGCTGCCCGGACTTTCCTCTCGCACGCCAATAACGGAATGCCAGCGACAAGCCGGAGCACTGCTTTCGATATGCAAAGGTAAGAAAAAAAAAGAAGAAAGGAAAATTTATCTCCATTTTTTTTATCTCTTTTGCCTTTTTTGCCTCTCTTTTCGAACAAAGAGAACGGAAGGAAGGGGAAAGAAGCTCAAATAAACAGAGATTTCTGCGTGTTCTAATTTGCAAATATTAAAGTATTTCTATTTTTTAGTTTTGTATACAGAAGTAAGAAAAACTACAGAAGTACTGAATATTTGTAAAAATAGGGCATTCCTTGTTTAACAGCCGTTAAAGTGTTAATTTTAAATGTTAAAACCGAATAAAAAACGAAGCAGAAATGAACGTATATCAGAAAATGACTCTATATTTGCAACCGAAAAGCAACAGCTATTGTCACAGAAACAGATTGGCACACTTTTAGCTACTGCTTAAAACAAAGAATAGAAAATTAAAAAAATAAGAGACATGAAAAAAGTAACAAATTACGTAATCGCTGCATTGTGCGTAGGTTCACTCGCATTCTCTGCAGGTTCATTCATGAAGGTTAACGCAGCAACATCAGCTACTGCAACAACTCCTGGTCAGCCAGTTGACTTGACATTCGCAGCAGAAAAGGCTCTGCCTGCCGTGGTACATATCAAATACGTACAGAACTCTAAGGTAAAGACCGTAGACGTTGAAAGCGATCCGTTCGGAGGATTCTTCGACCCATTCGGCTTCTTCGGAAATCCAGGTCAGGGAGGCACACGCAAGCAGCAGGTTCAGACCCCTAAGCGCGAAGCTACCGGTTCGGGTGTCATCATCAGTACTGACGGCTATATCGTGACCAACAACCACGTTGTAGAAGGTGCTGACGAATTGACAGTAACATTGAACGACAACCGTGAGTTCTCTGCCCGCATCATCGGAACCGACAAGACTACCGACCTTGCCCTGATCAAGATTGAAGGCAAGAACCTCCCTACTCTTCCTATCGCCAACAGCGATAACGTAAAGGTTGGTGAGTGGGTTATTGCAGTGGGCAATCCATTCGGCCTCAATAATACTGTAACAGCAGGTATCATCTCTGCCAAGGCACGTACACTCGGTGCCAACGGCGTGGAGAGCTTCATCCAGACCGATGCTGCCATTAACGCAGGTAACTCAGGTGGTGCTTTGGTTAACACTAAGGGCGAACTGGTAGGTATCAATGCCATGCTCTACTCCCAGACCGGTTCATACGCAGGTTACGGTTTTGCCATCCCAACCTCTATCATGAACAAGGTGGTTGATGATATCAAGAAGTATGGCAGCGTACAGCGCGTCATGCTGAGCATCCAGGGCAGCGATGTCCTCAATTACATCAATGCACAGAAGGAGAATGGCAAGGAAGTGGATCTCGGAACCAACGAGGGTGTATATATTGCCAAGGTAGACGAGGACGGCAACGGTGCAGCTGCCAACTTGAAGGAAGGCGATGTCATCACCAAGGTAGACGGCAAGAAGGTAACCAAGATGGCAGAGCTGCAGGAGGCTCTCAACGGCAAGCGTCCTGGCGACAAGATGAGCATCACCTACCTGCGCAACAAGAAGACCATCACCAAGACCATTACCTTGAAGAATGCCCAGGGCAATACTTCAGTCATCAAGAGCGCAGACCTCGATGTTCTCGGTGGAACCTTCCGTCCTGTCACACAGAGCATGAAGGATCAGCTCAACATCAAGTATGGCGTAGAGATAATGAAGGTGAGCAACGGTGCTCTGAAGGATGCCGGCATTTCACGCGGATTCATCATCCAGCGCATCAACGACAGCAATATCAGTTCACTCGATGACCTGCAGAAGGCAGTGAAGAGTGCTTCAACCAGCAAGGATCCTGTGCTCTATATCCAGGGCATCTGGCCAACAGGCAAGAAGGCATACTTTGCAGTTCCATTGCAGAAAGACTAATCATTGCAAAGAGTTTTTAGAAGAAGAGATAAGTTTTTACCTCTTCTGAAATGATAAAAAATGACAAAATAGCAGGTATTTTCAAAAATATCTGCTATTTTTTTTGTTATTTCAAACAAAAAGCGTACTTTTGCAATAACATAAAATTAAACTCTACCATGAGACAGCTTAAAATAACAAAATCTATAACGAATCGTGAAAGCGCATCGTTAGAAAAATATCTCCAAGAGATTGGTCATGAAGAGCTTCTTACTACGGAACAAGAAGTAGAATTGGCTCAGAAAATAAGGAAAGGTGATAAAAAAGCGTTGGAAAAACTATGCAAAGCTAATCTGAGATTCGTGGTTTCCGTAGCTAAGCAATATCAAAACCAGGGCTTGAGTTTGCCAGACCTTATCAACGAAGGTAACCTTGGTCTCATTAAGGCTGCCGAAAAATTTGATGACACCCGCGGCTTTAAGTTCATTTCTTATGCTGTATGGTGGATCAGACAGAGTATTCTGCAGGCTATCGCTGAGCAGAGCAGATTGGTGCGCCTGCCCCTCAATCAGGTGGGAAGCGTAACCAGAATCATGAAAGAAGCGTATAAATTTGAACAGGAATACGAACGCAAACCTAGCATCAACGAGATGGCTGAACGCATCGACATGCCGGAAGATAAGATTGCGGATGCCATGAATGCCAACAGCCACGAAGTCAGCGTGGATGCTCCTTTCGTCAATGGCGAAGAAGGCAGTATTGTTGACTCCATGACAAACCCAGACTATCCCACAACGGACAATGAGCTGGTCAAGGAATCACTCAGAACGGAAGTGGAGCGAATGATCAAGCTTCTCGGTGATAGGGAGCAGAAAGTCATAAAGGCCTTCTTTGGTATCGGTGAACCCGAACTGACACTGGAAGAAATAGGCGTAAAATATAACCTGACCCGAGAGCGCGTGCGCCAAATCAAGGAGAAGGCCATTCGCCGAATACGTCATAATACGAAAAATAAACTGCTGAAATCTTACTTGGGATAAGCATGAGAAAGGCTGAATCCTATAGAAGACAGCATCTGAAATAGGAATATGAAAATGAATATTAGAAAATTAGCTTTAGCAGCAATGGTAATGGCTGTGGGGTTTTCGTCCATGGCCAACGCTGCAAAAAATGATCCGAAAACCGCATATATCTTCGGTTTCGCATCATCATTCAATGATTCTACAGTATACATTACTGGAGTTCAGCAAGTAGACTCAGCCTACTTCGTAGGAAAAGCAAATTTCCTGGTAAGCAGAGACAACTATTCTTTCCAGTTGAGAGACTATCTGGAGCAGCAGGGTGCCGGATACAGAACCTGCGCTGTCATCTATGACATCAACAAGAAGAAAGCGGAGAAGAAATGGCTGAAACTTTACAGTAAATATACTCGCAAGCCAAAGGCTCAGCGCCTGAAGAGCGGTGAGAAGCCAAAGGATCTACCTACTCCATGGTTGGTTAAGACCATCGAAAAGGAGGATTTCCATTTCGTAGGTATTGCCCCTACTTCCTTTGAAGAGCCTAAGACCAAGGCTGAAATCAAGGCAGAAAAGCTGCAGGCAAAGGCTGAAGCTAAGAAGCACAAGGCTGACATGAAGAAGCAGAAGCAGAAAATCAAACAGGCTAATGCTGAACTGAAGAAAGCCAAAGCTGAGGCAAAATTGGAAAAGAAAATGCAGAAGAAAATGCAGAAAGAAAAGAAATAATAATAACAATATAGGAAAATGAAAAGCCCAGGGTTCTTTACCCTGGGCTTTTTTGTTTTACCCCATTCGAGGCGCGCTTACTTCTGCATATGCTGCTTAAACCAATTGCAAATCTGGCGCAACAGATGATTGCGGGTATTGCCACCAGAGATACCATGGTTACGGTTGGTATACCAGATTTCCTTGAAGTCCTTGTCTGCCTGAACCAATGACTCGGCATACTCGAAGGTATTCTGTGGATGAACATTATCATCTGCCAGACCATGACAAATCAACAAGGCTCCATGCTGCTGGGCAGCACGCTCCATCGGATTCACCTTATAGCCATCCTCATTCTCCTGTGGAGTGCGCATATAACGCTCGGTATAAACACTGTCATAGTAACGGTAACAGGTAGGAGGCGCTACAGCCACACCTGCCTTGAATACAGGGCGACCTTCACTCATACTCATCAAGGTATTGAAACCACCATAACTCCAACCCCAGATACCGATATTATCCTTGTCTACGTATGGCAGACTGCCCATATAGAGAGCTGTCTCAACCTGGTCCTTTGACTCCAGATCACCCAAACGGAGATAAGTACACTTTTCAAATTCAGCACCACGGCCACCGGTACCACGACCGTCAACACATGCTACGATGAAGCCCTCCTGAGCCAGGTAATAATCGAAGGCGCCACCGCTACCCATACTACCGGTACTCCAAGCATCAAGAACCTGCTGACTGCCCGGACCAGAATACTGGAAGAGGATAACAGGATACTTCTTGCTGGCATCAAAATCTACAGGCTTAACCATCCATCCATCAAGCTTCACGCCCTCGGAAGTGGTGAAAGAGAAAGTCTCACGCTTACCCCAGTTATACTGCTTGGTCTTTTCGAGGAGTTTCTTGTTATCTTCCAACATCTTGATGACCTTACCCTTGTTGCTGCGAACCGTGAAGACATAAGGATGGGCATAAGAGCTCCATGTGTTCACGAAGTAACGGTAATCACCAGAGAAGATAGCGGCATTGGAACCCTCTGCATCAGTAAGGCGCTCAACCTTGCCATTCTTATGAGCCACATAAACCTGACGGTCGTGAGCGTTCAACTTGGCTGCCTGGAAATAGACATCGCCAGTCTTCTCGTTCATACCATAGATACTGGTTACATCGTAGTTACCCTTCTCTACCTGACGAATCAGCTTACCGTTCATATCATAGAGATAGAGGTGCATATATCCATCGCGGTCGCTAGGAAGCAGAATATTCTTCTTGCCCACGATACTGTTCTCTACCACTTCTTCCTTGACAAACTTAGGCACGCTTTCCTTAATCAGCTGCTTACTCTTGCCTGTGAAAGGATTCACGGAATAGAGACGCATATCGTCCTGATGACGGTTCATGGTGTAAACAATCAGACTGTTGGCATCAGGAGATGTCTTGATACGTGGATAATAGCCGTCTGAATCAACAGGAACATCGAGCGAAATCACCTTACCGCTCTTCAGATTATAGCTCCAGAGACTCACCTTGGAATTGTCCTGACCAGCCTTAGGATACTTGTAGGAATACTCACCAGGATAGGCATGATACTGTCTGTTGGTAGGATGACTGCCCTCGAAGAGCTGCAGGGAATAAGTCTTCACATGACTCTCATCAAAGCGGATCCATCCGATAGAAGTACCGTCAGCATTCCATGCAAAAGCACGGTTGAAGGCAAACTCTTCTTCGTAAACCCAATCAGGAATACCATTGATTACCTCGTTAAACTTACCGTCCTTGGTAACCTGAACTTCCTTCTCTCCATCCGAGATAAAGATGTTGTTATCCTTGACGAAAGCGATATGGCGTGAATCAGGCGACCATGTAGCTACCTGCTGTTCAGCACCTTCTGAGAGTTTCTTAAAACTCTTGGCAGCCACGTCATAAATGAAATATTCAGCCTTGAAAGAACGGCGATATACCGCTTTTCGGTTTGTCATCACCAGGATTTTCTTGCTGTCTGGGCTCATCACGTAGCCGTCGATATAATTGAAAGGAGCATTGGAAGCATCCAGATCGAGCAATACAGCTACCTGCTTACCAGTCTTGAATGAATAACTTACTACCTGCTTGCCATTACTGCTGATATTAGCATACAAGTCGGTGCCCTCAATAGGGTTGATACCTGATACATAAGCAGGATTAAATGCGCCGGAAGTAATTGACTTCAAATCCAATTTCTCGGCTGCCTGCAGGGCAGATACCATCATGATTGTTGCGATAAATGTTGTTATTTTCTTCATTTTAATCTTTATGTAAAGCCTCGATAGGCGAGTAATCCTCGTCTTCGAGCAACTGTTTCACGGTTACCTTTGGATAACGTTTTGTAAATGAATTGATCGTTCTTACGTATTTTGACTGAAATACCGTCTTACCCATTGCCTTATTCACTACCCACATGATCTTGCCCATATGCAAGTCACGGTCTAGCTGCGGACGGTTATCAAAGTTTGCCATCGGATACAGACTGAGCAGATAGAACGTCAGACAGTCGGGCACGATATATTCTCTTGTCATCGTACTGCGCTGCTGCACAGTATAGTATTTCTTATAAAGCGGATAGTCACTTCCCATATACTTATCGAGCGAGATTCCAACCGAATGCTCACCCACGACGATGCTCTGGTCCAACGCACCTATCTGTGAATAGAAGATAGGCGGTTGTAATTCGGGAATCCAATGTCGCAGACGCTCGAAAGAGGAAACCAGCTGCTTGTTGATATCATCCATATTGGCATAGGCTGCCTCGGCATCAGCTATCAGCGACTGAAGGGTGGAATCCTGATAAAACATCAGGAAACGGTTGCTGATATTGGCATCGGTAATGGTACCTAGCTGCAACATCTTCTCTATAAGGGTACGGGTTTCTATCGGATAGTCGGTATTCATCTGCTGGAGTGCAGAGAAATCACCAGTAGTCAGATATCGGCTTTGCAAACGGTCATAGCGGTGCACCGTGAGCGGTGCAGCGTCACCCTCCTCGTTCGACTTGAACTTATATTCACAAGCCGAATGCAGAAGCAAAATTGCTAATATGACAATATAATAAAAAAATCTTTTCACTTAAATTCACTGTCTTCTGATTACGTCTGCAAAAATACTAAAAAAAATGATAAAAACCAAGCGTTTTAGCTAAAAAAATAAAAAGAAAAGCCAATAATGGGCAAAACGCTTACATTTTTACCCATTATTGGCTATTTGTGCAACATTCCGGCTATCGGATAGTGCAAGATACAGAAACCTTAACAGGTTCTTCTATCTGCTTCTTCCAGTCTTTCAACCACTGATACCATTCCTTTTCACCCTTGAAACCATAGGTTTCATTGGCACTGGTATAGGCTAGCTTATAGCTCAGGCGGTTGCCTGCTGGCTTTACTACCTGGGTATAAACATCCTTGTTGGCAGGCTCCTGACTGACCAAAGTCGTCTGAGGAACATAGATGCCCAAGCCTACCGTTTCCAACTTATGCTTGCCATCGTCCTTGCCTGTTGGCCAGTCGCTGCCATAGCATCCTCGCAACCCCTTATTGTCAGAAAACTCGCTAGAACCCTTCACATTGATAAGTCCCGTAGCAAAGAGATAATCAGAGGCATCCTTATTGAAGAATACATCCACATCGAAATCGCGATGACCCGCATAGATGGTATATCGGATGGTTGCATTCACCGGCTTCAATCCCGGAGCCGGAACCCATCCATTATCTACCACCTCTACGATGGCACGAAGCGGACCCTCGGAGATGACACGCTGCTCCTGATATTTCACATCGTTCAGCAATACCTGATTGGTTCCATCCCAACCACGCAAGGCACCGAGTCCGTAGGTATTACCAACCCAGAGACAGTCATCACCCGAACCGGCAGCCAACTGTTCATCGCTTGGATAGAACTGGGTATCATAAACTACCAATCCCTTATTGATCTTTCCATAGAGGTCGATGGTCTGGCGGTTATCGAAATAAACGCGCATAGCCACCAGATCGCTCTCAAAGCAGACACCATGAGAATGAACATAGTGATAGCAATCCTTGGTTTTCTTGTCAAAGGAGATACTACGCAGATAGATGTCCTGCTTGTTCTTGGCAAGCTTCTTGTTCTTGCTAGGCAGACAGAGTTCTGCAAAGGTACGGGCTGGATACTTCGCCTGCACCCCCTCCTGGAAGAGCTGCACCTGATAGGTCTTGGTCTCTTTCTTGCCGAGATCAACCAGGAAACAGAGTTCATCGTTGGTACAATCACGGTTGGTATCATCGAGCTGAGAAGGAATCTCCTTACCGTCAACGGTTACCACGGCACGCTGAATATCACCAATAGCTCCCAACTTACTGAGGTCAATAACCACCGGAGCATCGGTCTTAGCCGACTTGGAAGGATTGGATACCGACACTTCAAAATTTGCCTGCGCCTGGACAGATAAGGCAAAGAGCGATACCAGCGCCAGCATCATTTGTTTCTTCATTGTTTGTTTCTTCATCATAGATTCTTATTTTAAGTTTGTTTATAATTCCGTTTATAACTGCGAGAAGAGCTTCTTGCCTCTGACATAGTACTGCCACAGAATAGAACAGTCCAGAATCTGAGGAATATTCTCCTCCACCCTGCTCTCCTGAATCTTCTTTCGGTCCTGGTCAAAGTCGTGCTTCCATGCCTGGAAAGCCTTTCGCGCCTTGAAGATTGCCTTGCAGTCACCCAGGTTACGATTCAGGATAAGCGTCTGGAATGCAGCGAGATAATCCAGGAACCAGCGCTTACGCATTACAGTCTTCAATTCCCTATCACTCAGGTTCTTATAAAGCATCGTTAAATTATTTCTGAAATTCAGATAGGTCTTCATCGGATTGCTTTTCGGCAAGGTTCCACCACCTACATGATACACCTCGCTCTCAGGAATACAGTATATCTTTCTGCCCATCAGGCGCAATCTCCAGCAGAGATCAATCTCCTCGTTATGAGCAAAGAATCTGCCATCCAGTCCACCGGCATTCCAGTAATCTTCCGAACGGATCATCATGCAGGCTCCCGTAGCCCAGAGTATCTCCTGCTGATAATCATACTGTCCGTTATCACGCTCTACGGTATCAAAGATTCTACCCCTACAGAAAGGATAACCCAACTTATCGAGATAGCCACCACATGCACCGGCATACTCAAACATATCCTTATCATATTCAGCAAGCAACTTAGGCTGGCAAGCAGCCACCTGAGGATGGGCATCCATAAACTCGATGAGCGGAGTAAGCCAATGATGCGATACCTCTACATCACTGTTCAAGAGAACATAATAATCAGCCTCTATCTCTTTCAAGGCACGGTTATATCCCTCGGCAAAACCGAAGTTCTGCTCCAGGACGATGGTCTTAACATGAGGAAACTGAGTCTCCAGGAGATGCATGGATTGGTCTGAAGAACAGTTGTCGGCTACCCATATCTCAGCATCCTGCCGCGAATACTCCACGACATTAGGCAGATACTTAGCCAGCATCTTCTGCCCATTCCAATTTAATATAACGATTGCTACCTTTGCCATATTTTATTGTAAACTCTTTAACTTATTATTCAGGAGATTGGTGAACTCATAGTTCTTGAGTCCCCATTTGGGAGCGATAAGCAGGTCTTTAGGCGATTGACTGACAAAGCGTTCCAATACCAGATCCTTCCTCAAGAGTCGGATGTACCTGACGATGACATCAATGTACTCCTCCACCGTATATACATGGAAAGGATGCTCGGCATACTCCTGCGCCAATCGGGTACCCTTGATAATCTGCATCTGATGAATCTTCAGGATATCAAGAGGCAGAGAAGAAATGACAGGTGCCTGCCTGAGACTTTCCTCCGCATCCTCTCCGGGCAGTCCGATGATGATATGCCCGCCCGTCAGAATGCCTCTCGCATGAGTCCGCTCTACCGCATCACGGCAACAGGCGAAATCATGACCGCGATTGATTCGCTTCAAGGTCTCATCATTGGCACTTTCGATGCCATATTCCACAAGTACGAAGGTATGCCTGTTCAGTTCCTCCAGATAATCCAGGAGTTCATCGCTCACACAGTCAGGACGGGTACCAATCACAATGCCTACCACATCCTCTACCCGCAGCGCCTCCTCATACATTTCCCGCAGAAGTTCCACCTTGGCATAGGTATTGGTATAAGCCTGGAAATAAGCCAGATACTTCATATCCGGATATTTTCTACTGAAGAAGGCCTTGCCCTCCTCCAACTGTTCCGTTATCGACTTTCTACGGTCGCAATAGCTTGGATTGAACGTACGGTTGTCACAATACGTACATCCACCGCTCGAGATTTTTCCATCCCTGTTAGGACAGGAGAAACCTGCATCTATCGAAATCTTCTGAACCCGGAAGTCAGGAAACTGCTTCCGGATCCAGGAGCCAAAATCATTGTAGTACATTGAACTTTGAAGTTTGAGCTTTGAACTTTATGATTAGCCCTATTAACTATAAACTATCAACAAGCTCTGCTTTCAATGCCGTCTTGTCGTGATTGAAATCACCCAGGCGAACCTTGATGAGCTGATTGTCATATTCTTCCTTGGCGAAAGCTGGCGAAAGCTCCACGCGCACATAGTTCTTGGTAAAGCCGTGCATAGCCTTGCCTCTTGGCGCCTTTTCGAAAAGCACCTCAGCCTCAGTACCGATATACTGGGCATAGAATTCCTGTGTCTTCTGGTCACTCAACTCCAGCAGACGCTTAGAGCGCATCTTCTTCTCCTTCTCGTCTACTACGTATGGAATCTTCAATGCAGCTGTTCCCGGACGCTCTGAATATGGGAAGACATGGAGTTGGGTAACAGGCAGACTCTTCAGGAACTCATAACATTCCTCAAAACACTCTGGAGTTTCACCGCGACAGCCCACCATTACGTCAACACCGATGAAGGCATCCGGCATCTTCTCCTTGATCAGATTCACCTTATGGGCAAAGAGCGCCTTGTCATAACGGCGATGCATCAGCTTCAGCACCTCATCGCTTCCGCTCTGCAACGGAATATGGAAGTGAGGCATGAAGGCACGGCTCTCTGCACAGTAAGCAATGAGATCATCATCACAGAGATCCGGCTCCAGACTGGAGATGCGATAACGCTTGATACCCTCCACCTTGTCCATCGCCTTCACAAGATCCAGGAATCGCTCATGGGTAGTCTGACCGAAATCACCGATGTTCACACCGGTGATGACAATCTCCTTACCTCCCTCAGCTGCAGCCTGCTCACACTGAGCCACCAATGACTCGATGCTAGGATTACGTGAATTGCCACGGGCGAAAGGAATGGTACAATAGGTACAGTAATAATTGCAGCCATCCTGCACTTTCAGGAAGTAGCGGGTTCGGTTGCCGCGGGAACATGAAGGCTGGAAGGTTCTGATTTCCTTCGTTTTCACGCTATGATGCTGATGAAGGGCAGAATCCGACAGCTCCTGAGCTTCGCCATTTGTAGGCAAGCCATTCTCAGCAGCAAACTTCTGCGCCCAGGCATCACTGAGATATTGAATCAAGTTCGCCTTCTCATTGGCACCCAACACCAAGTCTACTCCCTCTATTTTACTCACGTTTTCTGACTCCAGCTGTGCATAGCAACCGGTGACGATGACAAAGGCACCAGGATTCTGTCGCACCATGCGATGAATGGCCTGTCGGCACTTATGATCGGCAACCTCAGTAACGGAGCAAGTATTGATGAGACAAATGTCAGCATTCTCCCCCTTTTTGGCAGTAATCACGCCCATATCTTCGAGCATCTTGCCAAAAGTGGAAGTTTCAGAGAAGTTGAGTTTGCAACCTAAAGTGTAATAGGCTGCCTTTTTGCCTTGGAAGGCACTTGAATCTATCATATATTTATCTTATTCTTTGGTTTCTTTAAAGCTTCTGCCCTTTCAGGGCGTATAGGGGATGCAGTTGCTACTGGTCTTTACCTTACCCTTCGAGCAGCGACCATTGGTTTAGGGAGTGTAGCTAGCAGAAAAGGCGTTCACCTCCCCCAAAACTCTAGGTCTATAAAACGAAAAAAGCCGCTAGACCAAGGTCCAGCGGTTGTTTCTCTCATTTCTGTTCGTCAGTAATTCTAAATTACTTAGCAGAATCAGCAGCAGCTGTATCAGCAACAGTTGTATCAGCAACAGTTGTGTCTACCTGAGCTGTGTCAGAATCAGCAGAAGCTGTGTTCTGAGCTGTTTTGTTACCACATGATGCGAAAGAGATAGCTGCGATAGCTACGAACATAAAAACTAATTTCTTCATTTTCTTTGCTTTTTAAATCTGTAAAACAATCATTCGTTTATTAAAACTGATGCAAAGGTAAGCATTTTTTCGATATGTTGTTCTTTTTTTTGCGACTTTTTTTAGGGGTATTTTGTAACAAAATCACAATCGCCTAATAATCAACAACTTACAAAGTGCTAACAAAGGTTAAAGTTTTTGGCGTGCTCGGAAACACCAAGATTTTAACACTTTTCATGCATTTTAAGTGCATTTTCAAGATGCCATACTCCCATCCTCCTGAAGCCCCAAAATCGTAAAATGTGTGCCCGAACATCGATTTTTTCCTGTCCAGGCTCTTGACTATCGAAAAATTCTGCATATATAATAAGGTACGCGCGAGGGAAAGCGGGAAGAACGCATAGAAGAATATACAAAGGAAATGGCATAAACAGTCAGCAGATTTTTGAGAAAAGAAAAAGTTTTCGTAACTTTGCACTATGTTTCAGAGGAATTTTCCCTGAACACAAACAGATTCCGGAACAGAACAGAAGAAATAACTGAAAGAAAAATGATACAACTGAAAGAAAACAATGGAATACCTCGCAGCCTCTTACTGACGATGGCTGTGATAGCAGGACTAACTGTAGCCAACTGCTACTATAATCAGCCCCTACTGGAAATGATACGCCATGACCTGGGCATCAGCCAGCATAGTGCCAACCTCATCACCGTAGCCACACAGATAGGTTACGCCCTGGGCCTATGTTTCCTCATTCCCATGGGCGATCTCTACTCGCGTCGCCGCATCATCGTTACCAACATGACGGTGGCAGCCATCATGGCCATCATCATAGCCTTGGCACATAACGTATGGCTCCTCTGGGGCGCTTCCCTCTTCCTTGGAGCCTGTTCGGTGATTCCGCAATTCTTCATCCCTATCGCCGGACAGTATTCTGCGCCCAAGAACAAAAGCAGGAATATGGGAATCGTACTATCCGGACTCCTCACCGGCATCCTGGCTTCACGAGTCATCAGCGGTTATGTAGGCGACTGGCTAGGCTGGAGAGAAATGTTTCTCATCGCAGCTGTCGTGATGCTGATCTGCATGGCACTCACCCTCAAGATTATTCCAGAGATGAAACGCAACTATATCGGAAGTTACAAGGGATTGATGGTTACCGTCTTCGAAATCTTTGCCTATCATCCCCGCATCCGTCTCTACTCCATCCGTGCCGCCTTCGGTTTCGGCAGCATGATGGCTATCTGGTCCTGTCTGGCTTTCCATCTGGCTCAGGCACCTTTCTTTTCAGGTAGTGAGATGGTAGGAACATTGGGTGCTTGCGGTATCGCCGGAGCCCTTGCAGCCAGCGGTATCGGCAAACTGGTTCCACGATACGGCATCAGAAAACTGAGTCTTTATGGAGCAGTACTCCAGATTGTCGCATGGAGCATTGCCAATCTCTACGGAGATACATACGCAGGTCTCATCATCGCCATTATTCTGGTAGACATCGGTCTGCAATGTCAGCAACTCAGCAATCAGAGTGGCTGCATCCAGGAAATCCCCGAAGCAGCCAACAGAGCCAACACCATCTTCATGACCACCTATTTCATTGGTGGATCATTAGGAACCTACTGTGCCGGCATTGCCTGGACCCAGATAGGATGGCTGGGAGTCTGTACAGTAGGAATGATCTTTGCCATCATCTCGCTCTGCATCTCCGTCTGCAACAGAAAATAAAAAAAATGCAATAGCAGATAGAAAAATTCTGTCTATCTGCTATTGCAAACAAAGAAGTTTAATTAAGAATGGTATACTTCGCATATTTCAGGAGCAACTGCTTGACACCGGAATTCTGAAATTCTACAGTAGCCTTCGCATTCTCGCCCTGACCTTCAATCTTCCGGACAATGCCTACCCCGAAACGCTGATGCTCTATCTTGCAACCTTCCTTCAAAGCACCGAAAGAAGAACCGGCAGAAGAAGACACCGAAGAGGTTGAAGATACCGATGAACTTCTGTTATTCCCCAATATGCGACGAGCAGCATCCAAAGCTCTTACCGACTTGAAATTACCGGAAGATAATGACTCTCGGGAAGAAGATGATGACGATGAGGTATCCGAAGCCGGTTTAGGATCCGGACGGAACTGCGATGTCACACGCTTCCATTCCGGAACATCCTCATCTCTATCGCTTATTCTGCGCTTCTGGTCCCAAGGCATCCGTTTGCCATATCCACCGCCATAAGAAGAACGTTCACCACAAGAAGCACTTCTATCATAAGAAGAGCCACCACCAAAGTAAGAACCACCCATTTCATCCTGTGCCTCTATCAGACTGGAATCAATCTCATCAATAAACCGGCTAGGATTATCAAACTCCATCTTGCCATAACGGAAACGGTTCTTGGCATTTGTCAGAATACAATGTTTCTCGGCACGGGTGATTGCCACATAAAGCAGACGGCGCTCTTCCTCCAGTTCCCTGACAGACATGGCAGCCAGCGGACTCGGGAAGATATTCTCCTCCAATCCTACAATGAAGACAGTAGCAAATTCCAGGCCCTTAGCCGCATGAACGGTCATCAGGGACACACGAGGTTCATCCTTGGCTCCCTCACTATCCGCATCCGTAAGCAATGCCACATCCTGCAGATAATCCGTAAGAAAGGCTTCATCCATTCTACCCTCTTCCCTGCGCTCCTCGACGAAGGCAGACATACCGCTCAGGAATTCCTCCAGGTTCTCCTGTCTTGCCAGGTCATCGGCATCTCTGCCACTCATGATATCCTGACTGATGCCACTCTCCTTGATGATAGCATCACCCAGTTCATATACATCCGTAGTATGAGAACGCTCGATAAACGAAGAAATGAGCAGTCGGAAATTATCCAGTTTCGTCAATGTACCCTTGTTTACATTGAGTCCATAATGAGCAGGCTCGCCTATCACCTCCCAGAAACTCACCTGGTTCTGATGCGCACAGTCAGCAATCTTCATCACCGTTGTTGCGCCGATACCGCGAGCCGGATAGTTGATGATACGCTTGATGGCTTCCTCATCATCCGGATTAGCCACCAGTCGGAAATAGGCAATGATATCCTTGATTTCCTTGCGCTGATAGAAACTCAATCCGCCATAGATGCGATAAGGAATGCCCTGCCTTCTGAACTCCTCCTCGAAGCTGCGGCTCTGGGCGTTGGTACGATACAGAATGGCGAAATCATGATATTCGCAATTATCCTGACGCTTGATGCGCTTGATGTCCTTAGCCACGATTACCGCCTCTTCCTTGTCGCTGTAAGCCGGTTTGTACTGCAACTTCTCGCCTACCGCATTCTCGCTATATACATCCTTCTTGATCTGATTGCGATTATTCTTAATCAGACTGTTGGCTGCCTTCACGATAGTCTGGGTAGAACGGTAGTTCTGCTCCAGTTTGAAGAGCTTTGCTTTTTGTCCTTTTATATCTTTAAACTCTTCACAGAAATTCAATATATTATTTACTTCAGCTCCACGAAAGGCATATATACTTTGCGCATCATCACCCACAACACAAATTCTCTTTTTAGGCATTTCCTCAAAAAGCAAAGATAGAATTTTCTGCTGTAATCTATTCGTATCTTGGTATTCATCTACCAGAATGTATTTAAATACAGAAGCATAATGTCGACAAACCCCATTTTCCTTATTTGCGAACAGAACATAAGTATAATAAAGCAAATCGTCAAAATCCATAACATTCGCCAAGCGGCAACTTTGCACATACTCTACATATATATTATATAAGGATTCGTAATTCAATCCTTGGATTTTGTCAAATTCTCCAGAATGAGCACTCAGAAACTTAGCAGGATCTTGTAAATTATTTTTAGCTTTAGAAATAATACTATGAACAAGAGCTGGTTTATACGTTCGCTCATCTAATTTCAAGCTTTTCACAATAGCTTTAATTAAAGAACGAGAATCCGTTTCGTCATATATTGTAAAGTTACTATCATAATTTCTGATATCTAGATTTTCCTTACATTCTAAATGCAAAATTCTAGCAAATACACTATGAAATGTTCCCATATAAGGCTGCCTTCCGACAAAGTCATCTCCCAACAATGCAGAAAATCTCCCAACCATTTCTTTAGCTGCCTTGTTAGTAAATGTCAAAACCAACAAAGAATGTAAATCTTCATTTTTTTGAACAAGATAAGCAATCTTATAGGTTAGTACACGCGTCTTTCCCGAACCAGCACCAGCAATCACCAGCGATGGTCCGTCAATATATTCTACCGCAGCTCGCTGCGCTTCATTCAAGTCGTTCAGTAAATCCATTAATCAATATTTAGCCGGAAAAAATAATCACTAAAAACTAATCACTACTCACTCATTACTTCCCCCTATATCCTCCTACAGCCGTACCCGGATCATAGTCCTCACCTTCTTTTGGAAAGGAAGGAATGAATCTCATCTGATGCTCTATCTGACGCTGACGCTTCTTCATATAGGCACTCGGATGAAGAGAACTGAATTTGCGGGGGTTAGGCAATGTTGCAGCAATCAGGGCGCACTGGTCACGGAAAAGATCCTGCGCTTTCTTGTCGAAATGATACTCAGCCACAGCATCCACACCATAGATTCCAGATCCCATCTCGATACTGTTGAGATAAACCTCCATGATGCGTTGCTTGCTCCACATCATTTCGATGAGAAAGGTGAAATACACCTCGAAGCCCTTGCGGGTCCATGATCTTCCCGGCCAGAGGAATACATTCTTTGCTGTCTGCTGACTGATGGTACTGGCTCCATGCACCTTTCCGCCACGGGCATTATTCTTGGCTGCACTCTCGATGGCATTGAAGTCAAAACCGTGATGCTTCAGGAACCGGGCATCCTCACTCGCCATCACAGCCACAGGCATATGGGGAGAAATCTTGTCCATCGAAACCCAATGATGATGCAAGGTAATACTCTCACCATCAGCTACTTGCTGAAAGCAGCGGATAAACATCAAGGGAGTGAAATACACCGGAATGAAACGATAGGCTACAACAGCAAGAATGGTGGTACTGAAAAACAGCACCACCACCCATCTTACTATATTTCTAATCTTCTTGAGTATCATTATTTCAATGTACCGTTGTTAGCAGCATTTACCATTGCCTGAGAAGCATACATGTATACCTCTACACGACGGTTAGCCTGACGGCCAGCTGCTGTTGAGTTGTCAGCAACAGGATTAGAAGAACCGAAACCCTGAACAGACTTGATCTGAGAGTTCTTTACACCACAAGACATCAAGTAGTTGTATACAGACTTAGCACGGTTCTCGCTTAAAGGCAAGTTGATACCATCGTTACCGGTGCTGTCAGTATAACCCTGGATAGAAACCTCGCAGTCTGTATTATTCTTCAATACGGTAGCAAAGCTAGCCAAATCGTTCTTGGCATTGGCATTGAGAACATACTTGTTGGTCTGGAAGAGGATACCAGAATCGAAAGTAACTTTTACTGCAGCCAAACCGTTGGCATCAGTCACAGTCTCAACCTGTGCATTCTTCACCTGCTCAGCCTCAGCCTTCACCTTATCCATGTGCTTACCAATCAGGTTACCAGCAGTACCACCTACAGCTGCACCGATAGCAGCGCCTACAGCAGCACCTGTTCCACGATGGCTATTATTCAACAAACCACCAACGATTGCGCCCAAGGCAGCACCTGCACCTGCACCAGCAGCTGTACCTGTCTTCTGACTTGTTCCACAACTTCCCAAAACGAGCAGCGCTGAAAGTGCTACTACTGTAAAATTCATCTTTTTCATTACTTATTCTCCTATATTTATGTTATTTAAATGCAAAGATACGTATTTTTTCTCCAATAAGGAGAGATTTCTAATATTTTTTTGTATTTTTGCATGCAAAATTAAAGGTATTTGTCCAAACAGGGTAAGGAAATCTCCTATTTTGGGGTGGAAAATCCCTATATATGACAAAAAAAGATGATACCTTATTATATAATATAGAAGAATAAAAAAATAAAATATAAAATAGTAATATGGCTAAAGAACTTAAGAATTTGACCAAGCGCGCTGACAACTACAGTCAGTGGTACAACGACTTGGTAGTGAAGGCTGACCTCGCAGAGTTGTCTCCTGTTCGTGGTTGTATGATCATCAAACCATACGGTTACGCTATCTGGGAGAAGATGCAGCAGCAGCTCGACAAGATGTTTAAGCAGACAGGTGTACAGAACGCATACTTCCCTCTCCTCATCCCGAAGAGTTTCTTCTCTCGTGAGG
>OJKP01000449.1_pt1 | contig 30474 bp, 24 predicted proteins | sample 1596521 | NCBI WGS metagenome assembly OJKP01 (sample SAMEA4350130, study PRJEB24818) | metagenome | biome: human; feature: gut; material: faeces | place: Denmark | collected 2013-09
GCTTCCAGCCGGTCAGGTTCCTTCGTTTGTGTTCTTCTGTAACTTGCCGCAATGGATCAAAGACCCTTACAAACGTTTCCTGGAAAACAAGATCCGGGAAAACTGGAACTTTACAGGGACACCAGTCAATATATTTATTCGTGAAAAGTAAAATGAAAAAAGCGCCGGTTGGCGCTTTATAATGAAGTGTGAACCGTGCCGGATTCGAACCGGCGACCTCTGCCCTGTCAAGGCAGCGCTCTAAACCAGCTGAGCTAACGGTTCTGATGTTGTAAAGATAAAAGGAATCCCCGGGAGTCATGTGCTCTCCGGGGATTTTTTATGATTTTTTGGGAAAGATACTTGTTGATACTTATAGTGAGTTCAGCAATATGTTTAGTTCGTTCACCATTTCGGCTGCCGACTGTTGAGTTTCGGACAGGCCTTCCGGAGTGAATTTGGCGACTGCTTTGTTCAGTTTGTCCAGTTTACCTTTTGCTCCTTGGGCTGTCAGTTCTTCGCGGAGGATACGGATTTTTTCGCAATCTTGGATACCTTCGACCAAACGTTCGAAGCGGATCGAACTACGAGGACCCGGATAGATACTGTATGTGTCACCAGCTGCCCAAGTACGGAAACGTGAGTCGCGCAGAGGGTCGGCTGTCCAGCTGTTCACAGCCCAGCGCAGGTAACCGTCATAACCTCCGGCGATGGCATGCAGGACTGTCCAGGGAGCTTCGGCTGGATCGGAGAACGTGAAGGTATTCGGGAATGCTTCCGCACAACATGTGTAGACCGTACTGATCTGTCCTTTGCGTTCGCGTTCAGCTTTTACATCCTCCGGAAATTTGTGACCGTAAGGAATGCTCAGGTAATACAGGTCGGACTGGATTTCAGGATGATAGTTGCCGGCCAGTGTGATTTTGAATGCAGGATCGGCCTGCTTGATGACTTTGATAGCTTCGCGCATGGCTTCCATTGGACGTTCATCCATCGAGATGGCTGTCTTTTCAAACCAGCCTTTTTCACGCAGGTGGCGGGAGAAGTCTTTCAGGAACGATCCCCAGTATTCGGAGTATTCAGCATCCCCCGGTTTGACATTGACAAACTGTACCCGGTTGGTTGCTTCATCATAATAATCGAAAGTCAAAGCCCAAGGGATCATGGTGTAGCAGCTGATCAGGTCTTTGATTCCCACTTCGTTCATCATGAATTCTACCCATTTGTCGAATACGTCGTAGCTGTATACCCATGTCCCGTCGATCTTCTTGATACGGGTAACCATGCTGTCGAAATGGTCTTCCGTCTGTCCGGCCCAAGGTTTATGCATGATGCTGGTCGTGATGGACCGTTGTCCGGCATTCGCCAACATCTTCATGACGGGGCGCATGGCATCGAAATGTTCCTTGCTCCAAAGGGGAACCTGGTAGTAGCGGGCAACGGAATAAGGATTTTGCCACAAGTCCAGATGGAAAGCCCAGTCTTGCGGAGCCGGCAGTGTGCGGTTCAGCACATCGATTTCGAATTGAAGTTTCATATCCTGGAAATTCTTTCCCGAAACGGTCAACGTCCCTTTGTATTTCCCTGCGCGGGTATCTGATGGAACCCATACGTTCAACCAGATTGGTTGCGTCGTACAGGCTTTGATATCCTGTATTTTTACAATATCCAAGACATCGGCTACGACGGACGAATCCCATTCGGCTTTGTTGTCACGCTGTCCGCAACCGCCTTTGCGGTCCTTGTTCAGTTCGTCAGTCATGACATAACGTACGAAGTTTGTCGTAACGGCAGAAGCCGGGATTACGGCAGAGCCGCTTTTCAGCTCGCTGACGGTGATCGTAGCATCGTCCAACGCTTCTTTTGTCCACAGCACAGCTTGTGCATTGATACGTTCCCCTTTCCAGGCCTTTCCTTGCCAGCGGGTTGTCTTTTTAATGTCAGGTACATTCAGCTTTTTGTAGCGGATATCCGTTGTTCCCCAACTGAGGCTGGTTGGCGTTGTCATTTTGTTCCAGACTTCCGTGCCATCGTGCGGCTTGGTGTCTGTAAGTTCCTCATAATTGCCCAAAGGATACTTTTCTGTCTGTTGAGCGAAACAGACTGGCCCCAGTGTCAACAAGGCTGATAGGATAAGAGCATTTTTCATGAAATGATTGATGTTTTTTAGTTTACGTGGGTAAAGATAGGAAAGAATTGACAATTGACAATGGAGAATTGACAATTAGGGAGGGAAAGAAATTATCAATTGTCAATTCTCCGATAGTGGCAGGTGATCAGGTTACCGTTATCGTCGTGGAGGTGCATGCCGCTCCCTTCGCAATAGCGGAACATATCGCAATCAGCACACACGCCTTTCCGTGCCCATCCCCGGTTGCGATATTCCTGAAAGCCATTGTTCCATACATCAACGAAGCTGTCTTTGTAGATGTTCCCTTGGTGGAAGTTGGCACGGATGCTCGGACAGCCGGATATAGCTCCATCGATCAGAACCGATGCCGTGCTGACACCCGCATTGCAGTGAAAAATTTGGTCACGGACTTCTCCCTCGTAATTGCCAAGGAAACCTTCGCAGGCAAAGCTTGTATGTATCTTACCTTCCGCGCGGCAATGGCGGATGAACTTGAGGACCCAGGTGAATTGTCCGTTGTCGATTTGCAACTCCGGAGTCTCAGCCGCCCTTCCAACCGGGAAAATGGTGAAGATACGCCAGTTCTTGACTCCCAGCTCGATCAGGAAATTCTTGAACAGCATCAGGTCTTTGAAGTTTCTCTGGTTGACGCAGGTCACGACATCCCAGACGATCTCCTTCTCTTCCGCCAGCATCGCAATGGCATTGACAGCGGCTTCGAAGCTCCGGCGGTTTCCTCTGAGCCAGTTGTGTGCCTCTTCGAACCCGTCGAGGCTGATGGAGATGGAATGCATTCCGGCTGCCAACAGCGAGTCCAGCCGTGTGCGGTTAAGTAGCAATCCGTTGGTGACGATTCCCCAAGGATATTCACGTCTATTCAGTTCCCGTCCGCATGCTTCGATATCTTTACGGACCAATGCTTCTCCTCCGGTAAAAGTGATCATCACCTTGTGCGGGTCTACATAGGGCGTGATTTCGTCTATCACTTTCAGGAAGTCCTCGACCGGCATGTCCGGATACTCAGACGAGACATGACAATCGCTACCGCAATGGAGGCAGGAGGCGTTACAACGAAGCGTGCACTCCCAAAAGAGTGTACGCAATTCGTGTATCTTGGCCCGGTTCTTCCGGATGCTTCTGAATAGTTCTAATGCAAGGCGTTTGCGTAATCCTGGGCGTTTATTCATCGTTTTTCTTTTCTTTTGAGATTGAAATTTATTTCTTTTTCGACAGAGCCATTAAACCAGTCTCCTTTGTCCCCCTTATAATCATCACTGGAAAGAGCAAGGTCTGTGGAGTCCTTTTCGTATGAACCGTTTCGGGTACCATCGATGTCTGTTGCTATGATTCGCAATTTGTCGGTTGGAAATTCTTCAAACTGGCAAGAGAAAGTGCCTGTAGGACTTGTTGAAACAGGCGGTATTGTATCGAACTCGCTTTTATTATCGCCCTGATGTCCTACCAGACATGTTATTTCAATATCCGGGATCGGCATGTTTTCTTCGTTTACAACTTTACCTTTGATCGTAAAATTAGCGTGAGGAGTGCCATACATATCAGTCGATACCTGGTCGCATGAAGAGAACCCCAGCAGCATAAGTATGCCGGTTAATAAGCAATTGACACTTTTCAGGATGGAGGCAGATATTTTTTTCATATTCTTATAGCATTTGTTTATACTATAATATTGATGCAAATATAAAATATATAGTTGCATCTTATATCATTTTCTTTCAGATATCTTATCTTCTTCTATGGTATATATTCTATTTTGAGTAACTTGCGCCCCTAATTCAATCGATCGATCAAACATGAAGGATTTTCTGCGTATACTGGGGCGCTTCGTGCCTCCCTATAAGAAATTTATGGTGTGGAATGTGATATTTAACGTCTTGTCTGCCATATTGAATCTATTTTCTTTTGCATTAATTATTCCGATTCTGAATATTTTGTTTAAAATCAGTGACGAAACTTATGCTTATACAGACTGGACCTTCGCCCCATTCTCGCTCGAAGCCTGGAAAGCGACTCCCGAATTGCTGAAAAACAACTTTTTCTGGTACGTCTCCGACATGATCGAGACGAAAGGCGGTTCATTCACTCTGATTATATTGGGCATTTTCCTGATTGTGTCCACTTTCTTGAAAGTCGGGACAATGTATATGGCTTTTTACACGATGATCCCGATCCGTACGGGAGTCGTTCGTGATATCCGCAACCAGATCAACCGTAAGATAACCGAACTTCCTTTGGGCTTTTTCTCGGAGGAGCGGAAGGGAGATATAATCGCTCGCGTTTCGGGAGATGTGAACGAGATAGAGACCTCGATCATGAGTTCGCTCGACATGCTCTTCAAGAACCCGATCCTGATCCTGATCTACTTGATCGGGATGATTGCTATCAGTTGGCAGTTGACGCTTTTTGTTTTCATTCTGTTGCCTTTCGCCGGATACGTGATGGGCGCTGTCGGGAAGAAGTTGAAACGAAAATCATTCGAAGGACAGCAGCAATGGGGCTATCTGATGAGTCAGATAGAGGAAACCTTAGGCGGCTTGCGCGTTATCAAGGCTTTCAATGCGGAGAAGAAAATACAGGATCGTTTTGAAAAGAGTAATGAAACGTTTCGGCGGCTGACAAACCGCATTTATCGCCGCCAGCAGATGGCGCATCCGATGAGCGAGTTCTTGGGGACGGCCACGATCGCAATCGTGCTGTGGTATGGCGGAACGCTGATCTTAAGCAGCAACAGTCCGATCGATGCCTCTACATTCATCTATTACCTGGTGATTTTTTACAGCATCATCAATCCGGCGAAGGATCTGAGCAAGGCCTCTTATGCCATTCAGAAGGGACTTGCCTCTATGGATCGTGTGGATAAGATTCTGAAGGCGGAAAGCGATATTAACGATCCAGAAAACCCGAAACCGATTGCTCTGACGAAAAGTATTTGTTACCGGGATGTCTGGTTCAAGTACCAGCATGAATGGGTACTGAAAGGCATTGACTTGACAATCCCGAAAGGACACACGGTCGCGTTGGTCGGTCAGTCGGGGTCGGGAAAGAGCACACTGGTGGATTTGCTGCCTCGTTTCTATGATGTGGACAAGGGGAGCATAACGATCGACGGTACGGACGTGCGTGACGCGACCTTGTATGATCTGCGCGGTCTGATGGGAAATGTCAACCAAGAGGCGATTCTTTTTAACGATACGTTCTTTAATAATATTTCTTTCGGAGTGGAAGGGGCTACGCTTGAACAGGTCCAGGAGGCGGCCCGTATCGCCAATGCGCATGATTTTATCATGGCGAGTGAGGAAGGGTATGATACCAATATCGGCGATCGTGGCGGCAAGTTGTCGGGTGGACAACGTCAGCGTATCAGTATTGCACGCGCTATCCTGAAAAACCCGCCGATCCTGATCCTCGATGAAGCGACTTCTGCACTCGATACCGAATCGGAACGCTTGGTACAGGAGGCTTTGGAGAATCTGATGCGTAACCGTACGACAATCGTGATCGCACACCGGCTCTCGACGATTCGGGGTGTAGACGAGATTTGCGTGATGCATGAAGGGGAGATTGTAGAGCGCGGACGGCACGAAGAGTTGATAGTGTTGGATGGATATTATAAGAGATTGTGCGACATGCAAAGTTTTTGATAAGAAGTAATAGCCCGAGTAGTGACAATCTAAAATATAATAGTTTTATGAAAAAGAGAGCATGGTTGATTAGTATTTGTTGTCTTTGTTATATGTGTGGTGTTTTTGCACAGGAAAAGAACAATTTTTCGGTTAAGAGAGGAATCAATATCAGTCATTGGTTATCACAAAGTAATTCAAGAGGTGAAAAGAGGGCTGCCTTTTTTACAGAGGATGATGTTAAATTTTTGTCAGAAGCGGGATTTGACCATTTGCGCTTACCCGTGGATGAAGAACAAATGTTTACCCCCGATGGCAGCAAAGAAAAAGAAGCTTTTTCTTTGCTGCATAATGCTCTGTCATGGTGTCAAAAGTATCGGTTAAAAGTAATTGTGGATTTGCATATATTGCGTTCTCACCATTTTAATGCGAAGAAAAAACCACTCTTTACAGATCGGAAAGAGCAGATTCGGTTTTATGATTTGTGGAAGCAATTAAGCCAGGAACTGCATACCTACTCAGTCGATTTTTTAGCTTATGAATTGATGAACGAACCGGTAGCTGACGACCATGAACAATGGAATAATATTGTTGCTGAATGTGTTCGGACCATTCGTCAGTTAGAACCCGGACGGTCGTTACTTGTAGGGTCTAATAGATGGCAAGGATATGAAACGATGCGATATCTGAAGATACCCGAGAATGATCCGAACTTGATTATAAGTTTCCATTATTATAATCCTTTCTTGTTGACCCATTATAGAGCCGGTTGGACGAACGTAAAAGACTATACCGGAAAGGTGCATTATCCGGGAAAATTGATTGCCGATGAAGATTTGAAACAATTGAAAGGTGAATTGTATGACAAGTTCGCTTATTGGAATAAAGTGGAATTTAACAAAGAGGTGATCGAAAAACATTTCAAAGAGGTGGTCGATTTTGCTCGTATACACCAACTCCCGTTGTATTGTGGTGAGTTCGGTTGTATCGCCGCAACTCCAAAAGCCGATAAAGAACGTTGGTATCAAGATATGATAGAGCTGTTTGATAAGTATGGAATTGCAAGAGCCAATTGGGATTACAAAGGAGGCTTCGGAATTATAGAGAATGGCATGCCGCAAACAGCTTTGATAGATATACTTACTGGGAAAAATATCAAATAATTGTAATTATGAAATATAACGCATTTGTTTTTCTGTTTATGATTCTGGTTGGCTGCAATATGCCGGAAGTGAAAACGGGCAAACCGTTGTCTTATCATTTCGATGCTCCGGCCGGAATATGGGAGGAGACGTTCCCATTGGGTAACGGACGCCTTGGATTGATGCCGGACGGAGGTGTCGATACGGAAAAGATTGTTTTGAACGAAATCTCCATGTGGTCGGGCAGTAAGCAGGAAACGGATAACCCACAGGCTTACTATTCGTTGGGAACGATCCGCAAACTCCTGTTCGAAGGACGTAACGACGAAGCACAGGAGTTGATGTACAATACTTTCGTCTGTAAGGGCGAGGGGAGCGGACAAGGGCAAGGAGCAAATGTCCCGTATGGCAGTTACCAACTGTTGGGCAATCTTGTTCTGAATTATGATTATCAAGGCAGTTCCGATTCGATCTCCGGGTATAGACGTGAATTGAATCTGGACAATGCGATTGCTACAGCTTCTTTTAGAAGAGGAAAGGTGACGTATGACCGTGAAGTCTTTACCTCTTTTGCCGATGATCTGGGCGTGATCCACCTGACTGCCGATGCGGATAGGGCACTGAACTTCTCGTTGGGTATGAACCGCCCCGAACACTGTAAGGTGACGGCTGACGGGCATGACCTTCTGCTGCAAGGGCAGTTGCCTGACGGTGTCGATACACTGGAGATGAAAGGCCTCCGCTATGCATCGCGTGTTCGTGTCATCCTGCCGAAAGGGGGAAATGTGACTTCTGGAGATTCGACTGTTTCCGTGCGGAATGCTTCCGAAGCAATCCTGTTGGTGAGCATGGCGACCGATTATTTCGATAAAGACTTGGAAGGAAAAGTCGCTTCCCTGCTGGCTAATGCCGAAAAGAAAGATTTCGCCTCTTTGAAGAAAGGGCATATTGCTGCTTACCGTTCCCTGTTCGGCCGTGTGGATCTGGATTTGGGACATTCTTCTCGTGAGGATCTGCCGATAGACGAGCGTCTCGCAGCTTTCAGTGCCGATCCGGACGATCCATCTTTAGGGGCGCTCTATTTCCAATTTGGCCGTTATCTGTTGATCTCTTCTACGCGTGTAGGCTTGCTTCCTCCCAATCTGCAGGGGCTTTGGTGTAATACGATCAATACCCCATGGAACGGTGACTATCATCTGAATATCAATCTTCAGATGAACCATTGGCCGGCCGAAGTGGCGAACCTTTCCGAGCTCCATCTTCCGCTCGTGGAATGGACGAAGCAGCAGGTTGCCAGTGGCGAACGGACGGCTAAAGCCTATTATAACGCCCGAGGCTGGGTGACACATATCTTGGGAAATGTCTGGGAGTTCACCGCACCGGGCGAACATCCGTCATGGGGGGCGACCAATACTTCCGCCGCCTGGCTTTGCGAACATCTGTACATGCATTATCTCTATACATTGGATAAGGAATATCTGAAAGATGTATATCCAGTGTTGAAAGGTGCTTCCCGGTTCTTCGTGGATATGTTGGTGGAAGATCCACGCAACAAATACCTGGTGACGGCTCCGACAACTTCGCCTGAAAACGGGTATAAACTGCCGAACGGCAAGACGGCGCATATCTGTGCCGGTTCGACGATGGACAACCAGATCGTTCGCGAACTGTTCACCAATACGATCGAGGCTGCCAATATCTTAGGGGTCGATTCTGCCTTTGCCGGTGAACTTGCTGCCAAACGTGCCCGCCTGATGCCGACGACAATCGGCAAGGACGGGCGTATCATGGAATGGCTCGAACCGTTTGAAGAGGTAGAGCCGCATCATCGCCACGTCTCCCATCTTTACGGTTTGTATCCGGGCAATGAGATATCGATAAAGCGTACGCCTGAGCTTGCCGAAGCAGCCCGCAAATCACTGGTGGCTCGTGGCGATAAGAGTACGGGATGGTCGATGGCTTGGAAGATCAATTTCTGGGCGCGTTTGCATGATGGCGACCATGCTTATAAGCTGTTTGCCGACTTGCTTCGTCCGTGTGTGGACCGTAAAACGAATATGACGAATGGTGGCGGGACATATCCGAACCTGTTCTGTGCGCATCCTCCTTTCCAGATAGACGGTAACTTTGGTGGTTGTGCCGGTATTGCCGAAATGCTGGTACAGAGCCAGACGGGAGAAATCGAGCTGCTTCCCGCCCTGCCTTCCGCTTGGAAAAACGGAAGTTTTAAAGGTCTTAAAGTCCGTGGAGGTGGCGAAGTGTCTGCCAAATGGAAAGAAGGCCGGTTGACGGAAGCCGGTTTGAAAGCCCTGGTTACCGGTTCGTTCCGTATCAAGCTTCCCGCCGACTCCGCAAATATGAGCATCAAGCTCAACCAAAAAGCCGTATCTCTCCCGGTTGTAGACGGCATGTTGAAAGTAGAATTGCAGGCAGGGGATCAATTGGCTCTGATGTTCTGATCAATACAACGGCAATTTGTATATGAACCCTATCGACAAGCGCTGTGTGTTTTCAATGAAAGCACACAGCGCTTTTGCTTTTTCCGTCAGGTTGTAAGAGCGGGCTGTTCCCGTGAAGAAGATATGTAGGTTTTCATCCGCCATCGGATAAAATTCGACGCCGGCCTGCAAGCCCCATGCTGTGCGGTATTTCCCGTCAGGAAGTTCTCCCTCTTCATTTCCCGCTTTATAGACCGACCCGGTTTCGTACATTCCTTTGGTAAAGGCGTTCCATTTCGGATGAAAGCGGTAATTTATCTCCGCTACGAGTGAAAGATACTGGACGTTACGTAAGCAGACAGGCCCTTCATCATTCTCGCCGGACGGAGGAACCAACTCGGTCAGGATACCCAACGGATCGAGTGAGCCGCGTGTGTACATCACATCGAAATAGCCATCGAACGGACCGGTGCAAACGTTGTGTCCAGCCCATGCCATATACATCCATTTCCCTTTGGCCTGTTCTCCGGCCGTGGCGGAGTAGCGGAGGTTCAGAACCTCGTCCAAATAACTGCTGTTCCAGTTAAATGTGTAGAAAAGCGGAGCACGTGGCTTTTCGATTCCGGCAGGAAGCAGGCCGTAAGTGTCCTCCATGCTCCCGATGCGGTTGTCTGTTACTTGCAAACGTAGTTCTTGGGAAGGAGTCGGCTGGTAACCGAGCGTAACCCCTGTAAAATAGCAATCCATGTATTCGTTCATGTCGCTGTATTCATATATCGAATACGGGTCGAGGTCATATTCGAACCCTCCCCAGACTGCATCCTGTTTTCCTAATGTGACCGTGAATTTATCGTTGAGGCGATAGCCGATCATCGCATATTCGATTGATTCCGGCAGGTTCTCCAGATCCATGCCTTTATTCCCCTGGTTGAGGTTTTGGCGGTACCAGTAGAAAAGACGGTCGTTTATTTCGCCGGTCGCTTCGAGCTTGATGTGGTTGAAACGGAAAGCGGCTTCATCCAGCTTGTGCTCGGTGAAAAAAGTATTGAAAGAAGCATGCATTTCCAGATCCAGGTTGAATACATTATTGCGCTTGGGTATTTTCGTTGTATATTCAAACAGGGAAATGTCGGTGGAATCCCGTTCGGGAATAAATGATTGCGCCTGTATGGGAACAGTGCATAAAAAGCAGGCTGACAGCCAGAATGCCGTTAGTCGTTTCATTGTCGATTACGATTATGTTTGATTCTGGCTGCAAAGATATTATTTTTCTTCCGTTTTGCCGATGTGCTTCATCACCTTCGCATCCAGGTAGAAGATCAGTTCTTCTGCAATATTGGTGCAATGGTCACCGAAGCGTTCCATCTTGCGGATGACGCCTGCCATGTAAAGGCCGGCAAGTGCACTACCCGGATGTGCTTCGATATATTGGGCGATCAGAGGAGTCGAATCGTGATTGATCTCGTCGATGATATTGTCTTTCAGGAAAATGCGTGACGCAATCTCGGAACTTTCCTTTTCAAAGGCCTCCTGTGTCAATGATATCATGCTAAGCAGTTCGTGCAACATTTCTTCTACGCGGGCGATCTTCACCAGTTCCGGATCGATCGGTTCCCCTTCCGGCAGGTTGACGGAGAAGCGTGCGATGCTTTCAGCGAAGTCACCGAGGCGTTCCAGGTTCGTGTTGATCTTGTACATGGCAAGTACGAAGCGGAGGTCGATGGCCACCGGTGCGTACAGGGCGATGATATCTTCGCAATCGCTGTCGATCTTCAGCTCGAATGCATTCACGCGGCGTTCACGGCTGAGCACTTTATAGGCCAGTTCCTTGTCTCCGGTCAGCATCGCTTCACCGGCATTGTATATCTGCTGGTGGACGAGTGCCCACATCTCGTTAATCGTATTCTTTAACGCTGCTATTTCTTGTTCAATAACCTTCATGTTTTGATTTATGATTTATAATTTATGATTTATGGATTATGAATCTTCTCACCCAAATCTCCCTGTAATATAATTCTGTGTCGATTCTTTTTCCGGATTGGTGAATATCTTACGTGTTTCACCATATTCGACCAGTTCGCCCAAATAGAAATATCCCGTCTTGTCGCTTACACGCGCAGCTTGCTGCATGTTGTGTGTGACGATCACGATCGTGTATTCCTTTTTCAGTTCATGGATCAAATCCTCGATCTTGCCTGTAGAGATCGGATCGAGGGCAGAAGTTGGTTCGTCCATCAACAGGATGGAAGGCGAGATAGCCAATGCCCGTGCGATACAAAGGCGTTGCTGTTGGCCGCCGGAAAGAGCGAAAGCCGAATCTTTCAGCTTGTCCTTGACCTCATCCCAGAGAACGACCTGTTTCAGGCTTTTGATTACGGTCTCTTCGATATATTCGTTGTCCTTAACGCCGTTTACGCGTAGGCCGTAAGCCACATTTTCGAAGATTGTTTTCGGGAACGGGTTCGGTTTCTGAAACACCATTCCGACATTTTTGCGGAGCGTGTCGACTTTTTCCCCTTTGCTGTATATGTCCCGTCCGTCGATGAATATCTTTCCTTCCAAACGTGTGTCGGGGATCAGGTCGTTCATACGGTTGAACAAGCGGAGGAAGGTAGATTTACCACAACCCGACGGGCCGATAAAGGCTACCGAGGTGTTGGCTTCTATCTGCATCGAAATGTTCTTCAACGCATGAAAGTCACCGTAATAGAAATCTACATTTTGAGCATCAATCTTTATCATAGATAATTATCAATTAATTCATTTTTACTTTCTTAGCGAAATAATTGCGCAATAGATTTGCCAGCAGGTTGACAACCAAGACGATGGCAATCAACACCAAGGCTGTTCCGTATGCCATGCCGCGGGAGGCTTCTATATCTGTCCCACTCGTGGATATGACATACAAGTGGTAAGGCAATGCCATGCACTGGTCGAAGATACTTCCCGGCAATTGAGGAAGGAAATAGGCCGCCACGGTGAACAGGATAGGAGCTGTTTCGCCCGATACACGTCCGACTGACAAGATCAGGCCGGTGATGATATTCGGGAAAGCCATCGGGAGCACGACACGGCGGATGGTCTGTAGTTTCGTTGCGCCTAATGCCAAGCTGCCGTGCCGGAACGAGTCGTCTATGCTTTTCAGAGCCTCTTCCGTCGTGCGGATAATCAGAGGCAGTGACATCAATGCCAGTGTAAACGAACCGGCGATGATCGAGTCGCCCCAACCTAACGCGTTAACGAACAGCGACATTCCGAACAAACCGAATACGACCGACGGGACTCCGCTCAGGTTGTTTGTCATGATACGGATGAAACGGACCAATTTGCCGTTTGTCGCATATTCGTTCATGTAGATGCCACTCATGATCCCGATCGGGAAACTGATGATACTGCTTCCGGCGATCAGGTAGAAAGTCCCGACAATCGCCGGGAAGATTCCACCTTCCGTCATGCCCTCTTCCGGTGCTTTCGTCAGGAAATCCCAGCTGATCACGCTGCCTCCTTTAATGATGATGAACCCTAAGATCACGAACAAGATCGCCACGACCAGATAACTCAACAGGGTGAAGAATCCGAATGCAAACTTTTGTGAGGTTCGTTTCTTCAAATCTATATTTTCTAACTTTTGTACAGGTGCCATAATGTGAATCAGATTTTTCTTTTAGATGAAATATATTCGACGGAGATACTCAATATCAACGTGATCAGGAAGAGAACGGCGCCGAGCAGGAACAAAGCTTCGTAGTGTGCGCCTCCGGCGGGAGCTTCCCCCAGTTCGGCGGCGATTGTCGCGGGGATGGTCCGTACCGGCTCGAAGAAGGAAGTCGGGATGACGGCCGCATTTCCGGTTACCATCAGGACTGCCATCGTCTCGCCTATCGCACGTCCGATACCTAACACGATTGCGGATGTAATGCCGGAAATGGAGTACGGGATGATTACTTTGTAGATCGTCTGCCATTGGGTCGCACCCAGGGCGAGGCTTGCCTCTTTCATGGCACGGGGCGTTGTCCGCATGGCATCTTCTGCAACGGTGATGATCGTAGGGAGTGCCATGATTGCCAAGACCACGCTGCCGGCAAAAGCCGTTTCGCCGACAGGCAGGTCAAATGTCTTCTGGATGAGCGGCACGATCACTGCCAAACCAAAGAAACCGTAGACAACAGACGGAATGCCCGCGAGCAATTCGATGATCGGTTTCAAGAGGCCGCGTGTCCGCTTATTTGCAATTTCAGCCATGTAAATAGCCACCGCAATCCCGAAAGGAAGTGAAAGGACGATTGCACCGATACTGACCAGTAAAGTGCCCAACAACAAAGGAATCAATCCGAATATAGGGGCCGGTGTCGAGGTCGGATACCATTTCGTCCCTCCGAAGAACTCCCCTAATGTGATCTTCTCTTCCGGCAGTACCTTTCCCTGAAAATCGTTTTCCAGTAAATACTGTTTGGGGAAGAAAGCGATGATACCTGGTTCTTTCGCCACCAGTTCGCTGATCTTTTGCGGGACGTATTGAAATTCGTCACCCAGTTCCTCCTCCGTATAATAGTTGGTCAGATCGGAGAAACGGAATATCAGGATATCCTGATCCATCCCGCTGATATCTTTCCAGTTGGTAATATTACCGTCGAAAATGTCCATGATCATCTCCGGTGATAATTTTCCGACATCGTTGCTTTTATTTACGGCAAGAACATAACCTTCTTCTGTGGCCGGAGTATTGAAAAGGCCGCCGGCCTCTTTGAACAGAAAGAACACGATCAGCAAAATCGTAAGGCTACTGACGCTTCCGCTGATGAGTAATCCTCCTTCTACAATCTTTTCGAAAAACTTTCTCACTTTGTTTACCTTTTTATTTCTACCGGCAAAGGAACGAAACAAATGTTACGAAGTGATTACATGAAATTGAATGGAGTGTTACGATATTGTTACGTTAGTATTTCAAAAAATGACAATGTAGAGGCGGGGGGGCTACTCCGTCTAATGCAATCAATATTCCTCTATTGAATGTCAATGGGCAGAGCAGAGCCCTGCCCCTACGAGATGGCACTATGTGTTTTCGAATTTAATATTATAATACTAAAGTATATTGAATTAAAAGTTCAATGTTGCCGGTATCCCTGTGAAGAGAGAATGTATACATCTAAAACAAGCCCCGGAGATGAAAAACATTTTCGAGGCTTCGTTTCGCTATACCGATTGGTTTTCTATCGCAATTCGCAGTGATTTGTAAACTTATCACTATATTTGTCCAAAATCTTTCTAATTATTCAATCATGAACAAACTTTTAAGTTTATCTGTGTTAGCGACCACACTGTTATTGTCGTCTTGTAGTAATACCCCGCAGGAGGAGCCTCTTGCAAAAGTGATTGACCGTGGTCTGAAAGCCTCGACCGAACAGGCGCTGCTTATGGCCAAAGACCTGGAACAGCAGGAAGGCCGGCTGCCTAAGAGTATCAAAGATGGTAAATTGGAGACCAGCGATTGCTATTGGTGGTGCAGCGGTTTCTTTCCCGGCGAACTGTGGTACCTGTATGAAAACAATCCTACTCCCGAATTGAAGAAGTATGCCGAACTTTTTACCGGACGTTTGGAAAAAGTACAATATGTGACGAATAATCATGATGTCGGGTTCATGCTTTATTGTAGTTATGGCAACGGCTACCGCCTGACGCAAAATCCCGATTATAAGAATGTATTGGTGACCGGCGCCGGTTCGCTCAGTACCCGCTTCAACCCGATGATCAAGGCGATCCGTTCCTGGGACTCTACCAATAACGGCAAATGGCAGTATCCGGTTATCATCGATAACATGATGAACCTTGAGCTTCTGACGTGGGCAAGCAAAGCTACCGGTGATAATCGTTTCCATGATATCGCGGTTACGCATGCCAATACGACGATGGAAAATCATTTCCGTGATGATTATAGCAGTTATCATGTCGTTTCTTATGATACGATCACGGGGAAACCCCATATCAAAATGACGCATCAGGGATATGCCGACGAATCGGCTTGGGCACGCGGACAGGCGTGGGCGGTCTACGGTTATACGATGATGGCACGTGAAACCGGCAGTCCCGAATATCTGGCACAGGCCAAGCATATAGCCCGTTTCCTGATGAACCATCCGAATATGCCGGCCGATAAGGTTCCGTATTGGGATTTTAACGCTCCTGATATTCCGAATACGCCGCGCGATGCCTCTGCTGCCGCTATCATGGCTTCCGCCTTGATCGAATTGAGCCAGTTGGATAAATCGGATGAAGCAAAAAGCTATCTGGACTTTGCCGAACAACAGGTGCGTTCTTTATCATCCCCTGAATATTTGGCGGAGAAAGGAACAAACTGTAACTTTGTACTCAAGCATTCGACCGGCCATTTGCCCGGAAACAGCGAAGTGGACGTGCCGCTTAGCTATGCCGATTACTATTATGTTGAAGCATTGACGAGACTGAAAAAATTAATTGAATAAACCATGAGAAAATCATTGAAAATCAACGTACTGATTCTGTGTGCGATCTGTCTGTCTTTTACCGGTAATGCCCAGCAAACAACAGGCAAGGATGATCGTGCGTTCTGGGTGGAAAACCTGACGCGCATAGCCGATCCCGTACTTGTCAATCTGAGCAATAATACGTTGAAGAAGAATATGCCTTACGAATCGTTGGGCGACCGTCGTCGTTTCTCGCATCTGGAGGCGGTAGGTCGTCTGGTCTGCGGTATCGCTCCTTGGCTTGAACTGGGGCCGGACAATACGCTTGAAGGCAAGCTCCGTGAGAAATATATCAACCTGACGGTGAAAGGGTTGAAGAATGCCGTTAATCCTGATGCTCCCGACTATCTGGTTTTCGGTGAACCGTCTCAGCCTTTGGTGGATGCTGCTTTTTTAGCGCAGGGATTATTGCGTGCTCCGAAACAGCTTTGGGGGAATCTTGATCCGCAGGCAAAAGAGTGGATGATTACCGAATTGAAGCGAAGCCGTAACATCAAACCTTATGAAAGCAATTGGCTGCTTTTCGCTTCGACTGTCGAAGCTGCTTTGTTGGAGTTTACAGGAGAATGTGACATGGAGCGGATGTTGTATGGTGTGAAAAGATTTCGTGACGAATGGTATAAAGGTGATGCCATGTATGGTGATGGGGTTGATTTTCATATGGATTATTATAATAGTTTCGTGATTCATCCGATGCTGACAGATGTGTTGATCGTGATGAAGAAACACGATATCGAAGGCGCTGATTTCTTGGATACACAGTTGAAACGTCATGCCCGTTATGCCGAGATACTGGAACGTTTTATTTCTCCCGAAGGTTCTTTCCCGGTTGTCGGTCGTTCCATCTGCTACCGCTTCGGTGCTTTCCATGCGTTGGGACAGGCGGCTTTGATGCATATTTTGCCCGAACGGGTGAAACCGGCACAGGTGCGTTGCGCTTTGACTTCCGTCATCCGTCGCCAGTTGAAGTCTCCGGCAAATTTCGATAAGAACGGTTGGTTGCGTGTAGGCTTTACTGGTGAACAAATCGAGATCTCCGAGTCTTATATCAATACGGGGAGCGTCTACCTTTGTGCTTTTGGCTTGGTGCCTCTGGGACTGCCGGAAACGGATGAGTTCTGGTCTGCTCCTTATACGGAATGGACGAATGTGAAAGCCTGGAACGGAGAGAAGGTACAGGCTGACCATGCGGTTAAGTGATTGACAATTTGGAATAAAAACATGATAATAAATAAAGAATAAGAAGATGAAAACAAATTATGAATTGCGTTATGCTGCGCATCCGGAAGATGCAAAGCAATATGATACGAAACGTATCCGTCGTGACTTCCTGATTGAGAAAGTGTTTGCTCCGAATGAAGTGAATATGGTCTATTCGATGTACGACCGTATGATCGTTGGCGGTGCCATGCCGGCCGGTGAAGTGCTGGTCCTGGAAGCGATCGATCCGTTGAAAGCTCCTTTCTTCCTGACTCGTCGCGAAATGGGTATCTTCAATGTGGGCGGACCGGGTGTCGTAAAGGCCGGAGATGCTGTCTTCGAGCTTGATTTTAAGGAAGCTCTTTATTTGGGTTCCGGAGACCGTGAAGTGACATTTGAAAGCAAGGATACCCAAAATCCGGCTAAATTCTATTTTAACTCTACGACTGCACATCGCAACTATCCGGATAAAAAAGTGACGAAAGCAGACGCTGTTGTTGCCGCTATGGGCTCTTTGGAAATGTCCAACGACCGTAACATCAACAAGATGATCGTCAACCAGGTTCTTCCTACCTGCCAGTTGCAGATGGGTATGACGGAACTGAAACCGGGCAGTGTCTGGAACACGATGCCGGCACACGTGCACAGCCGCCGTATGGAAGCCTATTTCTATTTCGAAATCCCTGAGGACCAGGCTATCTGCCATTTCATGGGCGAAGTAGACGAAACCCGCCATATCTGGATGAAAGGCGATCAGGCTGTTTTGTCTCCCGAATGGTCTATCCATAGCGCTGCTGCCACTCACAACTATACTTTCATCTGGGGTATGGGAGGTGAAAACCTGGATTACGGAGACCAAGATTTCTCTTTGATCACCGACTTGAAATAATATTCGCACATTAAATACATTATTATCATTATGGTAAATTTTTCATTGGAAGGTAAGGTTGCACTTGTAACAGGTGCTTCTTACGGTATCGGGTTTGCGATTGCAACGGCGTTTGCCCAAGCCGGTGCAACTATCGTCTTTAACGATATCAAACAGGAATTGGTGGATAAGGGTCTCGCATCCTATGAAGCCAAAGGGATCAAAGCTCATGGTTATGTTTGCGACGTAACGAATGAAGAGCAGGTGAATGCTTTCGTTGCACAGGTGGAAAAGGAAGTTGGCGTAATCGATATTTTAGTTAATAACGCCGGTATCATCAAACGTATCCCGATGGTGGAGATGACGGCTGCCGAATTCCGGCAGGTGATCGATATCGACTTGAACGGTCCGTTTATCGTATCCAAAGCTGTTATCCCTTCCATGATCAAGAAAGGACACGGTAAGATTATCAATATCTGCTCTATGATGAGCGAACTCGGCCGCGAAACCGTATCGGCTTATGCTGCTGCCAAAGGTGGCTTGAAGATGCTGACTCGCAACATCGCTTCCGAATATGGAGAATACAACATCCAGTGTAACGGCATCGGTCCGGGTTATATCGCGACTCCGCAGACGGCTCCTTTGCGCGAAAGACAGGCAGACGGCTCACGCCATCCGTTCGATGCTTTTATCGTAGCCAAGACTCCGGCTGCCCGTTGGGGAACTCCTGAAGACTTGATGGGACCTGCCGTGTTCCTCGCATCCGATGCTTCCGACTTCGTAAACGGTCATGTGCTGTATGTCGATGGTGGTATTCTGGCTTATATCGGTAAACAACCTTGATCATGTCACGCTGAAGATTGTTGCCCTTTGGCATTTAAAAGAGTCCTTCCGGGAGAAATTCAGATTTCTTTCGGGAGGACTCTTTTTTGGGGGTAGGACTCTAAATTGGAATTTGATTATGTTATGACGGTTATTATAAGATAATAATTATCTTTACGTAAAAAGAAAACAACATGACATTGTTAAATAATCCATTCGTTACAAGCGGTTACATTGCTCCAGAATACTTCTGTGACCGGGAAAGAGAAACGGAAGAGTTGTCTCGTTGGCTGATCAATGAAAACAATGTGGCGATCATATCTACTCGCCGTATGGGAAAGACCGGATTGATTCGGCATTGTTTTCAATTGGATGAAATCTTCCATTATTTGGCTGTGTCAGACAAACCTTGTATTGTTGCTATCGATGAGTTTCAACAAGTTGCTCAGTATCCGGAGAAGAATGCAGAAGCTTTGTTGCGTACTTATGTCCAGCATTGCAACAAGGCTCATTTCATATTTGCCGGTTCGCAGCGTTATTTGATGGGAGAAATGTTTATTAGCCCGGCCCGTCCTTTTTATCAGAGTGTATCCATTCTGCATTATCGGCAATAGATAAAAATAAATATATGGAGTTCGCACAGCATCATTTCAGAGTAGCTTAAAAAGATATTGATGTTACAATCATTGACTCTTTGTATGATCGCTTTGAAGGAATCACTTGGTATCTGCAAAAGATATTGAATATTCTTTTTGCAATGATACCGAAAGGGGGGAGGTGCAGTGGCGAGATGATAGAACAGGCAGTGGACTTCATCTTGGATTCTTATTCTTTTGCTTATTCCGAATTACTTTACCAGTTGCCTGAAAAGCAAAAAGAATTGATGATTGCTATTTGTAAAGAAGGGAAAGCTACGGCATTGACTTCCGGTAAATTTATCCGGAAATATAGTTTGCCGTCAAGCAGTTCGGTTCAATCGGCTTTGAAAGGATTGTTGGAGAAAGATTTTGTTACGAAAGAAGGAGCTTACTATATGGTTTATGACTGCTTTTTCTCTTTGTGGTTGAGGCGGAACTTCTAAAGAAAAGGAGGGTGTAAAAAAACAACCTCCTTTTCTGTATGGTGCGAGACAACGGTTTATTTGTTGTATTTGCTCCAGTCAACATTGTGCATGTCGCCGCTGGCAGCCAATTCTTCGTGGAAAGCGAAGCAGCATTTCAGGTTCTGGGGAGTGTGTCCCTTGATGCCCATTGCCAGGTATTCTTCCAATAACGGTTTGTAATCCGGGTGGACGCAGTTGTCGATGATGCAACGTGCACGCTGGATCGGAGATTTACCGCGCAGGTCGGCAACGCCATATTCCGTGATGATGATTTTAACGGAGTGTTCGCTGTGATCCAGGTGGGAAACCATCGGGACGAATGCGCTGATCTTACCTTCCTTCGCCGTAGACGGAGTTGTGAAGATAGACAACATGGCCGAGCGGGTGAAGTCTCCGGAACCGCCGATACCGTTCATCATCCTTGTTCCGGAGACATGAGTGGAGTTGATATTTCCAAATATATCCGCTTCCAGAGCCGTGTTGATCGCGATCAAGCCCAGGCGGCGGGCCACTTCCGGGTTGTTGGAGATTTCCTGCGGGCGAAGCAGAATCTTATCTTTGAAGAAATCCAAGTTTGCGTAGATGTCGCGGATCACTTCGTTGCTGACAGACAGGGAGCAACCGCTGGCAAACTTGACGCGTCCTTCCTTCATCAAGGCGATGACAGCGTCCTGAATAACTTCCGTATAAACGTTGAATGCCGGAATGTCCTTATTCTCGCCCATGCAGCCCAAAACCGCATTGGCAACATTGCCTACGCCGCTCTGCAACGGAACGAATTCTTTCGGCAGACGGCCGGCTTTGATCTCGCCGACGAGGAAGTTGGCAACATTCTGGCCGATAGCCATCGTCACATCGTCCAGCGGGGAGAACTTGCCGCCTTCGTTCGGCTCGTCGGTCTTGACGACTCCGACGATCTTAGCCGGATCGACCTTCACACAGTCGCTGCCGATACGGTCGGATGGAGTGTAGATAGGAATTTCGCGGCGGTAAGGGGGATCGGCCGGTTCGTAGATGTCATGCATTCCACGGATTTCTTTCGGGTGGCGACAGTTCAGCTCGACGATGATACGGTCTGCCATGCGGCAGATTGTCGGCAGGATACCGACACCGCTTGTCGGCACGATTTCGCCGTCTTCCGTCACATCTGCCGCTTCGACGATCGCCACGTCAATCTTGCCCAAGAAGCCGTAGCGCAGGTCTTGTGCCAGCTCGGACAAGTGCATATCGAAATATTGTGCTCCGTGAGCATTCAGCAGGGCACGCAAGTCTTTGTTTGATTGATAAGGAGTACGGAATTTGATTGCGTTGGCACGGGCCAGTTCGCCGTCCAGCTTGTCTCCTGTCGAGGCGCCGGTAAACATACCGATCTGGAACGGATTTCCTTTTTCATGTTCGGCAATTGCTTTTTTTGCAATGGCGCCCGGCACGACTTTCGGACATCCGGCCGGAGTAAATCCGCTAAAGCCGACATTGTCGTCGTGATGCACGAATGAAGCAGCTTCTTCAGCTGTAATAAATTTTAAAGCCATGATATTATTTGTTGTTACATTAGTAATTCATTATTCAGTTAACAGTGCAACGCAAAGGTATTAAAAAAGAATATAGATTAATACTTACGGTTAAGTATTTCAGTGTAAATAACCGCTTTTCGCAGTTCGGCGGCATTGTCGAACTCGATCTCCGTAAGCGGGCTTTCCTCTTCGGCCGGAGGGGTGGCAAGGCGATTCCTGGCAGAAGACTGCCTGTCTGCCATTTTCTCGCCGGCGAGAAACGGCTTGGGAGCAGCGGCTGGTTGCTTTACCGGTTCCGGCTTTTGCATTTCTTCCAGAATTTCCCAGAAACCTTTGGCAGGAACTTCTTTTTCACTCGTGACAATTTCCTTGTCCGGTTGTCCCAATATCTGTTTCGGGCGTTTTTTCTTGTTCTTGGAACTGAACAAGCTACTGATCCCTGCAATTGCCAGGAACACAATATATAGCCAATCACCTGCGTTATCCATAAACTTTGATTATTTTTGCACTCCAAATGTAAGAAATATTATTTAGAAGTGAAAGAGAGGAAAGATATAATAGGTATAAAAGTAAATAAGGGTAACTTCACAGCCACCCTTATTCGATTTAACCAAAACCTTAACTATGAAAAAATTTACGTTTTTCGATTACAAATATAGGCGTAGGATTTTATGTATGCAAGTGTTTGGTGAATTATTTTTCAAGAATATTTATATTTAACAGTAATTAGTAAACAAGATGACAAATCAAGAAAATGGCGCGGACTTAAAATCCGTAGCCGGAATGGAAGAAAAGAAGTTGTTTATCGAGACCTACGGGTGTCAGATGAATGTGGCAGACAGCGAAGTCGTCGCTTCCATCATGAAAATGGATGGGTATGCGGTGACCGACAAGATAGAAGATGCTGATGCTATTTTTGTCAACACTTGTTCGGTGCGCGATAATGCCGAACAGAAAATCTACGGACGGCTTCAGTATTTCCAGTCTTTGAAAAGAAAGAAAAAAACGTTAGTGATTGGTGTGCTCGGATGTATGGCGGAGCGGGTGAAGGAGGAACTGATCAAGGTGCATCATGCCGATTTGGTTGTCGGTCCGGACTCCTATATGGATCTGCCTAACTTGGTGGGGGCGGTCGAACACGGCGAAAAGGCGATCAATGTCGAGCTTTCCACGCAGGAAACCTATAAGGACGTAATCCCGTTGAAATTGGGAGGCGTGCATATTTCGGGTTTTGTCTCCATCATGCGCGGATGCAATAATTTCTGTACCTATTGTATCGTACCCTATACCCGCGGACGTGAACGCAGCCGGGATATCGAAAGTATCTTGAACGAGATACGCGACATGCGCGATAAAGGTTTCAAGGAAGTGACCTTGTTGGGGCAGAATGTAAACTCTTATCTTTTTGAGAAGGATGGAGAAAAAATCTCATTCCCCGTTTTGCTGAAACGTGTCGCCGAGGAAGTGCCTGAAATGCGTGTCCGCTTTACTACTTCGCACCCGAAGGATATGAGTGACGAGACCCTGCACGTGATCGCCGAACATGATAATATATGCAAGATGATCCACCTTCCCGCACAATCGGGGAGTTCCCGCATCCTGAAAGTGATGAACCGCAAATATACGCGCGAATGGTATCTGGACCGTATTGCCGCTATCCGCCGTATCCTGCCGGACTGTGCTATCTCGACCGACCTGTTTTGCGGTTTCCATTCCGAGACGGAAGAGGATTATCAGGAAACGCTTTCCCTGATGCGCGAAGTGGGCTACGACAGTGCTTTTCTGTTCAAATATTCTGAACGTCCCGGAACTTATGCGTCCCGGCATCTTCCCGATACGGTCAGTGAAGAAGAGAAAGTCCGTCGCTTGCAAGGCATGATCGACTTGCAGAACCGGCTTTCGGAAGAAAGCAACAAGCGCGATATCGGCAAAGTGTTCGAAGTGCTGATCGAAGGCTTCTCCAAACGTTCGCGCGAGCAACTGTTCGGCCGTACCAGCCAGAATAAGGTCGTGATTTTTGACAAGAAGAATTATCACGTCGGGCAATTCATAAAGGTACGCATCAACCGCGCCTCTTCCGCAACTCTGTTCGGGGAGCCGGTGGAATAAATATATATGAGTAAAACGGGTTTGCACACAAACCCGTTTTACTTTTGTAATAGTTTCTCGGATATGAATTGCATCTCCTGGTTAAATCCGTTTGAATTAGCCGATATTCCCTGATAGGTGGGTAGGCTGTTCTGTAATCGGTCCAATTGATAGACAGAAGCTTCTGGTATCACATCCCATTGGAGCATTGTCCCGAAATTGAAAGAAAAGATGGGACTCCCTTTATGCGACATGTCGATATGAGGTTTTAGTCCGTTTACAGGGAATAGCTTGTAAAACTCCGTCCCGTTTTTTAATGTCCGGATAAACAATGCGTCAGCATCGGAGGCAATGGAAACGAACATAAGCGGTAGGTTTTTGACTTTCCCGTTTTTATATGCATATTTCCTTTTTTTGGATAGAATGGTTTTAATGGCGACTTTGTTCACATAACCGTTTTCATATCCGAGCACAAAATAATGGTCCAATTCATGTTCTTGTATGGCTATTGTACATAGAATCCCACTCATGCGCGGGTAATCGTCTGTGATGATATATTCGTTGGTTTCCAATATGGACCAGTAAGCAATATTGTTGGCGGACATATCATCGCTGTCTGACGGATTTGCCCGTAACATAGAGGTCGGTATCGAGTAGCCTGCTTTTCGTTCGTTTTTTTCTTTTGTTTCAGCCTTGGAAACCATTGGCTTGGGGTTTTCGGCTTGTTGTGCTTTTGCCTGTTCTTTTTCCTGCTGCTTTCTTTTTTCCAACAGGAGTAGAGACATGCCTTCTATCATCCGGGTCTCATTACCCTGTCTCTGCCAGACAATTCCGTCCAGTGATACGAGTTGAGGATAGTCGGGGACACGGATCTCACAAATCATCCGGTTTTTGTAAGTGACGAATTTGAATGTTATCTGTCCATTGATATCTTTCCCGAGAGAATGGACAATGCGCGAGCGAAGTGATCGTTCGTACTCGTCTGCTCCACATTTCAGGTATTCGAAATCGGATTTAAGGCCGATCACGTCTCCTGTATCGTGAACACCGAGAAACAAAGTGCCTCCTTTGGCATTTAAAAAACCGGTTATTGTCTTTAATATGGTTTTGGTTTGCAAACTCATGTTGGGCGAGTGGCTGCTCCCGGCAGGATAGACTAATGAGGTTTTGAATTCTTTCTCTCCGTCTTCCAATCCCAGGTTAACCAATTTTTCTTCCTCTTTTTCTTTTTCCAAGATATGGTCACTCTTGATATCCATATTCAACAGATGAGCAATCTCTGCTTTCAAGGCAAGAAGCGTGTTTTTATCAACTGTTGTGTTTTTTAGCATATTATGTGAAAGCACCAGACGTGATAATGCAGAACTTAGGGGATTTTCGTTATTGGTCTGTGCATATAACGTATTTTCTGTTTCCGGATTATCCCAGCAATTTAGTATTTCTATGATTTGCATCCAATGCTTCATGACCGGGAAGCTCTCCTTTGCGTGGTCTTCCTTTATCGTAAACTTGAGAGGTGTGGAGATAGTGGCGGGGTCATATAAAAAATGGTATAAAGCTTCTTCATAATTCATATATTGTTGGAAGAAGTCCATCTGGCTCTTATATCCGGCAAGTTGAGACAGTAGCCTGGCTGTCGCTATATATTGATATCTTTCTACCGGATCGCTCAGGCAAGAAATGGAAAGGAAGTTCAGAAAGATCAACTCTTTCAAGAATTCCGTGTTGATAAATTGCGAACAGTTGTTCTTCTCGATTTCTACATTTTTTCTGTTTTCAAGCTCTTCTGCCTTTTTTCTCGATTCATCGGCTTGTGAATAACTTATGTATTCTTGGATAATGGATTTTAATGCCTCGGTTTCATCTATTTCAGCATCCGTCTCTTCGATGAATGTGGCTAAGATTCGATTGTCGGCCATGATTCCGTCAATAAGCAATTCCGCAGATATGCCTACGTGGAATTTGTAATCCTCTGTTTTCTCCGTATAGAAGACATATCCGTTGCGGTTGACCCAAATGAGATTGTTTTTGTAGGTACGTACCAATTTCGCTGTAACATGATCGCCGGGAAGCAGGTTGGAGGCTGCTATTTGATCGAACTCTTCTAATAGGCTGAATTGGATTTTTCCCTCTTTTGCACTGGATACTGTTACCCGGAATTCGTCGTTCGGGAAAAACATGTTCCCCAAGCTCGGTATGTAATATCTGGCGATATTGGTTACGTGCAAAACACCTGTCCCTTTGTATTTCTGATCCACAATGTCGGCAAAAACCATCAGTGGGTAGTTCTTGTTAAATCCCTGTATCCGTACGAGAACAGATGTTCCCGGTTGAAGTTCCTCTTTGGCTGTTGTAGCGGGGGGAGGGGTGTATTTGAATAGAGAATGCAAGAAATCCCATTGAAGCCGTTGCTTCCCTAAATCGGATGTTTGCACCCAGCTTTTTTTCTCTTTTTTAGGAATACAAAAACCGACCTGGTTTTCGTATAAGGTGACGGCCTCGGATAGAGGGGAAAATGCATATTCTCGCGGATAAATGGTTGTTTTCTGTGAATTGATTTTTATGCATCCGTACGGAGAAGTGAATAATTGTTCTCCATCGAAATAGGTTTCTTTTGAGTTAATGAATGAAGAAATCTTGGCTGTGAGAGACGTGTGATTGTAATGAAGGATGTCGCCCCATTCGAATTCAGGTGAATACCCTTCTGTCGCGAATAAAGCATTTATACTTTTACGAATGAAGGCCGGCCGGTTCTCCGGTTTTTCTAAAATGGTGAGATACCGGTATAGCATGGAGCGTAGGTAGCGGATATCTTTCCCTTTTGTCCCTAATAAAAAGGAGGCGGCGATATAACGAACCACGATCCATATTTGAGCAACGAAATCTTTGTCTATGTTTTCAAAATTCAGGAACACGTTCATATCTCCACCTTTCTGAGTGATGAATTTGTTGATGATTTTTTGGACGGATTGGATATGGTCTTTGTTTTTCCCTTTAGACAAATAGTAGGCAAAAAACAAAAAATCTTCCGGATGGTTGTCAAGTAAATCCGGCAGGAAATGGAGTATTTGAAATATGGTTTTGATTCTTGTCTCTTTGTTACATAGGTATCCGGATACTTTTATTTTGTTGATGATTTTTGAAAAATACTCTTCGCCTTGGTTTGTCTGAATCAGGTTGAATGTATAGATCTGCAATTTGGACAGCTCTAATTCTTCCTCTATCTTTAAATGTAAAGAGTCGATCATATCTGGAGAATAAACCGAAAGGAAGTCGGAATTTTCGATTACCCATTCCGCTATCGAACAGTACAGGAGATTCAGCTCGTTGACCAACGGATAATTCTCTTCGTTGATTGCTTTTCTCCTATTGCTGGTGATAATAGACATGTAGCTGATCACCCAAAGTCCGTTGGCCTGTTCGTATTGTACGAACAGATTGTTTATTTTCCCGTTTTCTTCTCTTTTTTCTTTCAAGGCCTCAAGAGAAATCTCGTCCGAAGTGTCGGTGAGCCCGATATTTTGGAGTAGTTGTTCGTATGGAAGGAAATTACTTTTTAGAAAGACGTAGCCTGCTTCCGGTTTTAATTTGATCGATCCGTTATTGTAAATTTCCATTATTTGGCAACATATTCTTTGGTTCTCTTGTATGTATTCTCTTTTCCATACCGGCAATTTGAAGGAGAAGCCATAATTGTCGTATAAAAAATAGAAATCATTCTCACTGTGCATGGATTCGTTTCGGTTCCCGACTCTGAACGAATATATTTCTCCTGTTTTGTAGAGAGTGGATAACAACCGGTATCTGTCCTGTTCGAATATCGGAGAACCGTCTGCTTCGAAAGCCGTGACTTTGCAGAATATGGTTGATGGTTGCTTTTGTTTTTTTTGAAAATCAAATAAACGAACCTTGTATCTGGTTTCTGTGTCCTCGACAATATAGAAATAGTTTTCATTGTCAATATAGGTATTGATGACTTTCAATTCATAGCACAGGGATTTGTCGTATTGTTTCATGGCATTTTATTTGTTGATTGTTATGTTTTCGAGAGAAAATTGTTCTTTTTAGTGAATAGTCTGCATATTCCGGTTGATACCTGTTCCGCAATTCCTGGATGCCCGTTCACTCCGTTGGTAACTTCCTGTATTACTGACAAAGTTAATATTATTTTCGTAGGTTCTCTCTAATAAGGCGAAAAACATGTATTAGCACAGTTACCTTTCTTATTTTCATTGGTTGAAACAAAAATGCCTGCGGTCGAAACAATAGTTTCTGCGGTCGAAACAAAAGTTTCAACCGAGGAAACAAAAGTTTCGACCGATGAAACTTTAGTTTCAAAAGCAAGAACTGTTTGAAACTTTAGTTTCACGAAAAATATTTGCTGAAACTTTTTACCAATCGAAGCTTTCCCTGTATGAATTGAAAACAGGTTCTTCGTTGATTCCGTTTTGTTTAAAGAGTTGTTTGATGAAATTTTGATGTTCGGGCAATAACTCGTTTTCCTTGCGCAAGAAACGGTAATAAAGTGTTTTCCCGAAATGAGCGACCATCTTCCTTCTTAGATGCAAAGCCATTTTGTGCGGTACGTTATCGAGTAGTTTTGTAATCCCCAAAGCAATTTGTTTTTTGATTTGCGTTTTGAAGAAAGGACAATCGTCTCCTTCCTTCGGATAGCAGGCGGGATTCACGATCGGGAAAAACTTGCGGATGGATGTACTGTTGGTTGCTGCCAGATGGCGCAAACAATTGTCCGCCTGCGTGCATCGATCATTGAGGCAATGAGCAAAATCGTACGGAACATTTTGATAATCAATTTTATTTGTCATAATGCGCAAATGTACGGATTATATTTGAATCCGTATCTTGTTTTTTGCTCGTTGTAAGAGTGTTTTGCAAATGAAATTGTGAAACGGTTTGATTATGGCAAAATAACATTTTCAGAGACTTTACGGAGGCAGCCTTGCTTGCAGGATAGGCTAAGCGGGCCTTTACAAGTTGTCGAAACACTACGTCCTTGATTTTATTGAAGCCCACATTGTTAAATACACGGTCAAGAATCAAGTCGGCTCCATTTATCCAAAGAACTTCGTAATGGCAAACAGCGGAATATTCTCCATCCAACCCTGATCTTGATAACCCATCATGGAGATACGCAGTCCTTTCAACTGGTAATCGGGATGATTTTTAATATATTCTGACATGGAACGCGCATGTACATTCTCTTCGGCTTTCACTTCCACCGGTATCACGCGATGCTCCGTCTGTACCACAAAGTCAATCTCCGCGGGTGTTTTGTCGCTGCTCCAATAATAGGGCGAAAAGCCTTGGGCCACTAATTGCTGCAAGACAAACTGTTCGGTAAAAGCGCCCTTGAACTCCTTGAATACATTATCTCCTACCAACATCTGGCTGGCTGGCGCTTCAGTCATACAACCAAAAAGACCGCAATCAAGCAGGAATAATTTGAAGGCACTCAGATCTTCGTAAAATTTGACAGGCATCTGCAGTTCTTTTATCCGGCAGACTTTATACACCAGACCTGCATCCATCAGCCACTGAATGGCGAGTTCATATTCCGTAGCTCTGGCACCTTTCTTCAACACATTATAGATGAATTTCTTGTTCTCCTTAGCCAACTGCGAAGGCAAGGATTGCAGCACTTGTCCGATACGCATACTTTCAGTAGGTGTCGTATGCTTGGAGATGTCCCGCCGATAAGCATCCAAAATTTCAGTCTGTTTGTCACGTACCTCCTGCAAGTTTTGATGCTGAAAGAAACAATCCACCACTTCAGGCATGCCACCTATATAGTAGTATTGACGAAGCAAATCAATATATTTTAAACTGAGAATTTTTAAGATTTCCCAATCGGGCTGATGTAACAAGTTGCACAAATCTGTTTCACCGGCAGCCATCAGAAATTCTTCAAAATCCATCGGATGTAGATGCATTACATTTACCTTACCCACCGGAAATGACTGACCTTTCCCCAAAGTAATCCCCAACAAGGAACCGGCCGCCATCACATGATATTCAGGCGCATTTTCCTGAAAATATTTCAAGCTATGCAATCCCCGTTCCACTTCCTGCAACTCATCGAATACAATCAACGTTTTTCCTGCTTCAATCTTCGTCCCTGTGATAGCCTGAAGTGTCAGCAGAATACGGGGGATGTTATAGTCGGCTGCAAATAACTCCTTGGCCAGTGGCTCTACATCACAGTTGATGTAGGCTACATTCTCAAACTCAGTCTGACCAAAATATTTCATCACCCAAGTTTTACCAACCTGACGAGCACCCAACAGTATCAAAGGTTTTCTCGCAGGATTATCTTTCCAAAGTTTCAACTGTTGTATAATTTTCCGTTTCATCGATTCCTTATAAAATAAGAATTATCCACTTGCTTTTTGCAAATATACATTTTTTCGACGATAGAAACTGATGAGAAACACACTTTTTCGATGATAATTTAAGGAAAACATCACATTTTTCGGCAATTACAATGCTTACCGTACTTTTGTGTCTGTATTGCAAAAGCGAACAATTGTTACGGCCTGCAGAAAAAGTAACACTTTTTTCTGTAATATCCTGAATTTAGTTGTTTTGCCGGTCTTTTCGAACAAAATCAATGTGGAATATATTTGTGCTATCGGTTTGATCCTCTGTTGTTTGTGATTTTATATGATGTACACGCGTACATCTATATTAGAAGCTTGGATTTGTATGTTTTTGTTCTTGTAAACGATTGAAAAATAAAGGAATAGGAAGGATTTTCAAAATGACTAAAGAAAACGTACGTTTTATTTGTCATTTCCACAGCACAAAAATACAACTACTTTTTGAACCGGCAATCCTTTATCCCGATTATTTTCCTTTTCTATATTCTTTCTTATCAATTAGATAGCTTAACCTGTACGAAAAACCCTCTTTTCGATACAAACCTTTCCGAAGCTCCGAAAAATGACTAAAAAAAACGTACGTTTTCCCTCGTCAAAAGACAGAAGTTTAGTTAAAAGACGAAAACACAGGGATATACGTAGTGCTGATTGAAC
>OJKP01000451.1_pt1 | contig 30427 bp, 29 predicted proteins | sample 1596521 | NCBI WGS metagenome assembly OJKP01 (sample SAMEA4350130, study PRJEB24818) | metagenome | biome: human; feature: gut; material: faeces | place: Denmark | collected 2013-09
TGGGCATCTTCGATATCAAGCAAGACCCACAGGGCAACATCTGGATAGCCACCATGGGCGAAGGTCTCTTCTGCCTGCAGAAAGACGGAAGCCGAAGGAACTACAAGGCTAAATATGGTGCAGATAACAACCTCAAGGTCAACAGCCTGCCCAACGATTACCTCGTCAAGATGGCCTTATCAAAGGATGGCAACCACGTGTATATAGCCACCTCTGTGGGACTGGCGTGCCTCGACCGCAAGCGAAACAGCTGGGTTTCCACCTTCAAGGGTATCAACTGCCTGAACAAGAACCGTTTTTCGCACTGCGTGTTTGTAGATAGCAAAGACCACGTATGGTATGGCACCGAGGATGGAGCCTTCTGCTTCGACTTCAGAAAGGGAATAGAGCCTAAACATTATTCCACAACCCAAGGACTCACCGACAACGGTGTGGCGAGTATCACAGAAGACAACAAGGGTAAAATATGGCTGGGTACCAACAGCGGACTCAATATGCTGAACCCCAAGGATGGCAGCATCATCAGGTTTTATACCGAAAGCGGACTGCAGAGCAACGAGTTCAGCGATGCTTCCGTATGCACCACCCAGGATAAGAAGGTGATTCTGATGGGTGGCTCTGGCGGAATCAACTGGTTCCAGGCCGACCGAGTAAAGCAGCACCCATGGCAGGCAAAGGTGGTTATCTCGGGCTTCGTGGTCAACAACAAGACAGTGACCCCAGGCATGGAGTCGGGCAGCTATACCATCACGGACAGCTGGGTAACAGTGGCACGGGAGTTCAATCTCTCGCACGATGACAACACCTTCTCCCTGCAGCTCTCTACCTTCACCTATAATAATGTGGAGCAGATAAGATACGCCTACAGCATCAACGGCGATGCCTGGCGCACCGTGCCAGCCGGACAGAACGAACTTGCCTTCTCGCACATGGCTCCCGGCAGCTACAAATACCGCATCAAGGCCATCTGCAACGGCTACGAAACACCGGTAAAGGAGTTCACCATCATCGTTCACCCAGCCTGGTATGCCAGCATCTGGGCAAAGCTCTTCTATCTGCTGCTCCTCATAGCAGCCATCATGCTCTACCTGCGCCACCGCAAGCACCAGATGGAAGACCAGCTCATCCTGCAGCAGCACATCCACGCCGAAGAGATGGGCGAGGCGAAGATCAAGTTCTTCATGAACATCAGTCATGAAATCCGCACGCCGCTCACGCTCATCATCACGCCGCTGCTCTCGCTCATCAAGGAAGACAAGGAGCCTCACCGACAGGGCATCTACGAGATAATCCGAAAGAACTCGGAACGTATCCTCCACCTCATCAACCAGATGATGGACCTGAGAAAGATAGACAAGGGACAGATGGTGATGCGCATGTGCCAGACTAACATGGTGGCGTTCATCAACGAGGAATACGAACTCTTCAGGCAGCAGGCTCTGGCCAAGAACATCGACTTCGAATACCAGCACGACAGCGAAGAACTGCCCGTATGGATAGACCGAAACAACTTCGACAAGGTGATTATCAACATCCTTTCGAACGCCTTCAAGTTCACCCCTACGGCAGGCCACATCCTGCTCTCGCTCACCCACACCGACCACCATGCCTACATCAGCGTCAAGGACAGCGGCATCGGTATTCCAAAAGATAAGCTGGAAACCATCTTCCAGCGCTTCTACCAGACTCCTGCCGACCCTAGCGACCGCAACGTCGGTACGGGCATCGGTCTCGACCTCACCCGCTCGCTCGTGGAACTGCACTACGGCTCCATCTCTGCCCGCAACAACGAGGGCGAGAAGGGAAGCAAGTTTGAGCACGGCAGCGAGTTCATCATCCGCATTCCGCTGGGCAAGGACCATCTGAAACCCGAAGAACTCATCGACGAAGAAGAGGTGAAGGAAGAGCAGAACCTGGAACTTGCCGAGGTGAAACAGCTGGAACAGGAGGTGAAAGAGACGGAAAATGCCGAAAAAGCCGAAAGCGCAGCCGGCACAACGGATATGCAGGGCAATCTGCCAGCCTCAGCAAGGGGAAACAAGGCTGAAATTGTGATTGTCGAAGACGAGGAGGATATCCAGGACTATCTGAAGGCACAGCTCTCCAGCGACTTCAAGATACGCACCTACCCTAACGGAAAGGTGGCACTCAATGAGATTCTGAAGAATAAGCCTGACCTCATCATCAGCGACATCATGATGCCGGAAATGGATGGAACCACCCTCTGCGCCAAGCTGAAATCAAACATCAACACCAATGATGTGCCTATCATCCTGCTCACGGCAAAGAGCCGTGAAGAAGATCAGCTGGAAGGATTACAGACCGGTGCCGATGCCTACATACTGAAGCCATTCAATATGGACATCCTGCGCCGCAACATCATCAACCTGCTCACCGTGCGCCGCACTCTGCGCAACAAGTTCACGGGCAATGAAAGCCAGAATCACCAGGTAGAGCAGATCGAAATGCAGACACCAGACAATTCCCTGATGCAACGGGTGATGGAGGTAATCAACGAAAACATCAACGATTCCGACCTGAGTGTGGACATGATTGCACAGAAGGTGGGCATCAGTCGCGTGCACCTGCACCGCAAGATGAAAGAGCTGACCAATCAGACGCCACACAGCTTCATCCGCAACATCCGTCTGCAGCAGGCAGCCAAGTTGCTGAAGGATGGCAAGCAGAGCATCACCGACGTGATGTACGCTTGCGGTTTCTCCAATTCCGCAAGTTTCAGCACCATGTTCAAGAACCTCTACGGCTGTTCTCCTAGAGAATACATGCAGAATGCCATGAAGAAATAAAGATGATACACAATAGAAAAAAGAATATGTAACAAAAACAAAGCTTTATGAAACTTTGAAAAAAGTCTTGGTTACATTACACAATGAAAGATTGCAAATAAAACCGTAACTTTGCAGCGGAAAAACCAGTATGGATTCTCATCCCTGGTTTTCCGCTGCATTTTTTTATCTTATTGTATAATCTTTAAAAATCAACAATCATAATGAAGAAATTAGCAATCTTATCGCTTTCGATGATGCTTGCTGCAGGAGCGCAGGCACAGACCGCAGACTTCGACTACTTCAAGTATGCCGGCAATGATGCCCGATTCAATGCCCCGATAGACAAGAAGCATCAGTACTACAACCCAGTATTGGCAGGATTCTATCCAGACCCATCCCTCTGCCGCGTAGGTGACACCTATTATCTGGTGAATTCATCCTTCACCTTCTTCCCAGGTGTGCCTCTCTCTACCAGCAAGGATTTGGTAAACTGGACTCCTGCCGGCCATGTGCTCACCCGCCAATCGCAGGTGCCCCTGAAGGGTCAGCAAGTATCAGCCGGTATCTTCGCACCAGCCATCAGCTATAACAAGAAGAACAAGACCTTCTATATGATCACCACCAACGTGGGAGCCGGCAACTTCTTCGTCAAGTCCAAGAACCCATCCAAGGGCTGGAGCGAGCCTATCTATCTGAAGAAGATTGACGGCATCGACCCTAGCTTCTTCTTCGATGACAACGGAAAGGGATATATCGTGCATAACGGTCCGGTGGTAGGCGGTGCCGACTATGAGGGTCAGCGTGCTATCCGCTGCTTCGAATTCGATGTGAAGGGCGACAGCATCAAGGGCGACTTCAAGGAGATTCTGCGTGGCGGAACCCATGTTGAGGCCCGTCCTATCTGGATTGAGGGTCCACACCTCTTCAAGAAGGGCAAGTTCTATTATCTGATGTGTGCAGAAGGCGGTACAGGCGGATGGCACAGCGAGGTAATCCTGCGTGCCAAGAATCCGATGGGTCCATGGGAGGAATGCCCTAACAACCCTATCCTTACCCAGCGCACCGGTCTGGACCCTAACCGCAAGGACCCAGTATCCAGTGCCGGACATGCCGACATCGTAGAGGATGGCAAAGGCAACTGGTGGGCAGTGTTCCTGGCTTGCCGCCCTTACGAGGAAGATATGTACAACACAGGTCGCGATACCTATCTCCTGCCGGTAACCTGGAAGAATGGATGGCCAGAGATTCTTGCCAAGAACACCCCAATTTCTACAGTAGGCGAAAAGGCAGGCTTGAAGCCAGCAGAGAAGAATGAGTTCTCTGGCAACTTCAGCTATGTGGATAACTTCGATACAGCCGACAACGGCGTAGGTCTGAAGGATTTGAACCCACGCTGGATGTTCCTCCGCGACTTCGTTGACTGTTACAAGGTAGAAAACGGCAAATTGAAGCTCAATCTCCTGCCTGGCAATATCTACAAGCGTGAACCGATGTCTGCCATCTGGGCTCGCCAGCAGCACGGAACCTTCACTGCCGAGACAGAAATCAACTTCACTCCTCGCAACGACAAGGAGATAGCAGGTTTGGCACTTCTCCAGAAGGAAGACCACAACTTCGTGTTGGGTAAGACCATGAAGAAGGGCAAGCTGATGATTACCCTGACCCGTGCCGAGAAGAACAACGTCACCATCGCCTCAGCCCCTATCAAGGCAGGCAAGCTGAAGCTGAAGGTTGAAGGTCATGATAGATACTACGATTTCTATTATGCAGAGGAAGGCGGCGACTGGCAGCTGCTCGCCAAAGGCGTGGATGCCAGCAACCTGAGCACCCAGAAGAGCGGCGGCTTCATCGGTGCCTGCATCGGACTCTATGCCTCTTCCAACAAGGAATAACAGATATCATTATAAAACATAAAAATACAAAAAGACTCCCCGAGCTTTTCGAGGAGTCTTTTGTATTTTTCCTTTGTATAAGTTTTATTTATTCTTCACAATATCCAATGTCATTTTACCTACCCAGATGGCATTCTTGCCATTCTGATCTACCGGAACAGGTTTGCCATCGAGATTGTTCAGGTATTCCAGCTGCTTAAAGTAGGTGTGGCTATGACCACCCAATATCAGGTCGATGTTGCGGGTAGCTGGTGCTACTTCAGAATCGTCAATGCCATCAATCTTCCATCCCAGATGAGAGATGCAGATAATGACATCACACTTCTCCTTGTTCTTCAGAATCTCCGTCATCTCCCTTGCTTTTTCTATTGGATCGAGATACTTGATGCAGCCGTAGTTCTTCTCAATTACCAATCCCGCCAGTTCCGGACCAAGACCGAAGACGCCAATCTTCAAACCCTTGCGGTTGATGATTGCATATGGCTTGACGATATCGGCAAGCTCTGTACCCGTAAAATCATAATTTGAGCATACTATTGGGAACTTCGCCATCTTGAAGAGACGAACCATGTTGTCGATTCCAAAATCGAATTCATGATTGCCGATGGTAGCAGCATCATACTTCATCTCATTCATCAAGCCAACCTCTACATCGCCCTTGAAGAGAGAATAATAAGGTGAACCCTGCGAGAAGTCGCCACTGTCAAAGAGTAGAAGATCAGGATTCTGCTTACGCTCTTCCTTAATCATAGCCACACGACGGAGGAAACCGCCACGATTGGCTGTCGCTGTATCTGCCAGGTTGGGATTGATAGGCATCACGCAGGAGTGGGTATCATTGGTATGGAGCACCACAAGCTGCTTGACAACCTTCGCCTCCTTCTTAGCCTTAGCCTGTACAGTAGCTGGCTGCATCGCGAAAGATGCCAAAACCAGACCGATATATAATAATGTATGTTTCATCTGAATTCTCAATTATAAATTATTCATTATCAATTATTCATTCACCACCACGCAGCGGCCTTCAATCTTTGATTCCACCTCTTTGCTCTGCGCCATCATCTCACGGAAGTAATTCATGATGATATATCTCACGTTGTTCTCACGCTGCATGGGAGCCAGTACGTCAGTACCGCTCTTGAAAGCCACGAGTTGGTCGTTACCCTCAGCCAGGTAATCAAGCGTAGCAATACGATAACTCTTCTGTGGGTCAACAGGTTCACCATTTATGGTAACGTTCATCAGCTTACCTTCCTTAGTTATCACCATTCTCACAGCGCTGCTCAAGCCTTCACCGCCACGATGCGCTATCTGCTGGAAGAGTTCGAGCACCTTGTCTCCGGTCAGAGTGAGGAAACAGATCTTGTTCTCGAAAGGAGCCATGTCGTTCACATCACCCACAGTAATCTTACCCTTGGCAAGATTGCTCCGGATGCCACCCATATTATAGACAGAGAATACCGGCTGCTCATCAAACTGCTTACCGCCCCAAACCAGGATGTCGCAAAGCAGGTTGCTGAGCTCGCTCTCAGGGCGATGACGGGTCATATCATGAGCGATGCTACCCACCACAGGGCCCATGATGCTATCCACCTTGCTCTTATAAGGGGCAAGAAACCCTGCAGCCTCAGCATCAGGCTGAGCATCCCATTTTTTATCTACCAATATACGGGTTCTCTCTACCTTTGCCACCTTGAATTTCTGTGCAAAAGTAGGACTTGCCATCAGCAGCATGGTTGCAGAAGCAAGCAAAATCTTGATACTATTTTTTTCCTTCATACTTAATACAATAAATACTTTTAGAGTGCAAAGTTACAAAATAAATCTACGAAATCTGCGAAATTTGCGAAAAAATTCAATGACAGTAGTAAAGAAAACAAAAAAACTGCGAGGAAATCGAAAGAAAGTATCTGAAAATTTGCGAGATAAGAGAAAAAGTCGTAACTTTGCACCCGCTTTTCGGCGTAACCGCTGTTGTCTGGGTAGAAGTGTTACCCGTCCATGTTGCGTTGGAACGACAAACAATTTTTAATTTTATACAAAAAATGGATTTGATTAAAGTTGCTGAAGAAGCATTTGCAACCGGCAAGAAGTTCCCTGAGTTCAAGGCAGGTGACACTATCACAGTCGCTTACAAAATCGTCGAGGGTACTAAGGAGCGTATCCAGCTCTATCGTGGTGTAGTTATCAAGATCTCTGGTCATGGTGACAAGAAGCGTTTCACAGTTCGTAAGATGTCTGGTACAGTAGGTGTAGAGCGTATCTTCCCTATCGAGTCACCAGCTATCGATTCTATCGAGGTGAACAAGCACGGTAAGGTACGTCGCGCTAAGTTGTATTACTTGCGTAAGCTCACAGGTAAGAAGGCTCGTATCGCTGAGAAGAAGACCATCGCTAAGAGCGCTGAGTAATTTTCTTAGTTACCTATTAAAATTAGAATTTGAAAAGGGCATCCCATCTTCCGATAGGATGCCCTTTCTATATTTCTATATCAATTTTACATCAAGAAAATACCCTTCAACCTGAGTGAAGTGTTTTGCTTATTCCCCGGTGCTATAATTCGTCAACCCATCATCGGTACCATGCAATGCTCCCTGGAAATCCGCCCAACTTTGGAAGCCGGCAAGTAATGCCAAGCGGTTGAGTGTCTGCGCCGAAGGTTTTTCCTTACCCTTTAAAATATCCCACACCTTGTGTAGCACTTTTGTCTTACTATGCTTCTCATCGTGCTGTACGTGTGCCTTGCCGAGCTTCTTCTCTAAAGCTACAGCGAGAATTTTCAAATCATTCTTCATTGTGATTTTCCTTTCTCAAATTCTCAATTTCTCTATTTCTCAAATTTCATTTATTCTAACAGGGAGCAAAAGTACATAATAAAATCGAAACAAGGTAATGTTTTCCTGATTATTTTTGTTTTTACCACAAAAAAGTTGTAATTTTGCAGCAGAATTCAATTATATTTCTTACAAGATGAAAGAATTAGCACTTAAGTACGGATGCAATCCGAATCAGAAGCCTTCTCGCATCTATATGGATGACGGAAGGGAACTGCCTATCGAAGTTATCAACGGCCGACCAGGCTACATCAACTTCCTGGATGCTTTCAACTCTTGGCAATTGGTCAAGGAACTGAAGGCTGCTACAGGAATGCCTGCTGCCGCTAGTTTCAAACACGTTTCTCCTGCCGGTGCTGCCATCGGCTTGCCACTGAGCGACACATTGAAGAAGATTTACTTCTGCGATGACGTAGATTTCGAACTTTCTCCTTTGGCTTGCGCTTATGTTCGTGCTCGTGGTGCAGACCGCATGTGCTCATACGGTGACTTTGTTGCCCTGAGCGATGTATGCGATGAGGCTACTGCCCTCCTCATCAAGCGTGAGGTAAGCGATGGCGTGATTGCTCCAGGCTTTACCCCTGAGGCTATCAAAGTGTTGAAGGAGAAGCGCAAGGGTACCTACTGCGTCATCCAGATTGATCCTGACTACGTGCCAGCTCCTATCGAGCACAAGCAGGTATTCGGTGTTACCTTCGAGCAGGGACGCAACGAGGTGAAGCTCGATGATCCAGCTCTCTTCGAGGATATCCCTACCAAGAACAAGAACTTCACTGCAGAGGCTAAGCGCGACCTGATTATCTCGCTCATCACCTTGAAGTATACTCAGAGCAACTCTGTATGCTACGTGAAGGACGGTCAGGCTATCGGTATCGGTGCCGGTCAGCAGAGCCGTATCCACTGTACCCGCCTTGCAGGTTCCAAGGCAGACGAGTGGTGGTTGCGCCAGTGTCCTAAGGTGATGAACCTGCCTTTCAAGGAGAAGATTCGCCGTGCAGACCGTGACAACACCATCAATGTCTACATCTCTGATGAGTGGGAAGACGTATTGCAGGATGGCGTTTGGGAGCAGTTCTTCACAGAGAAGCCTGAGCCATTGACCCGCGAGGAGAAGAAGGCTTGGATTGCACAGAACAAGGGTGTAAGCGTTGGTAGCGATGCTTTCTTCCCATTCGGCGACAACATCGAACGTGCTCACAAGAGTGGTGTGGAATACATAGCAGAAGCAGGCGGTAGCATCCGTGACGATAATGTTATCGATACTTGCGACAAGTACGGCATTGCCATGGCGTTCACTCACGTTCGCCTCTTCCATCATTAATTTATATAATATAAAGGTATATGAGCGATATTGACGATATTATCATGGGTGGTATGGTCTTCAAAGGCGGAGGCGGTCCCAAGAAGGACGACGACGACAAGGTGAAGACTAAGGCCAAGAAAAAGAAGTATATTACGGGTGCTCACGGCAGCGGCTCTGCCCGTCAGAAGGCAAAGTATCGCCAACAGAGAGCCAACCGTAAATCGCAGAAGAAGAAATAATCTCTATCTCTCTGCATACAGATAAAACATTCGCCCGTGCGCTGTTGAGATTTCAACAGTACACGGGCGAAGTTTTTTATCTGTTCTGTTTCAAATCAATCCTTGATTTGGTCTTTATCAGTTCTTTACGCTTTTCACGCCTTTTCCCGTGGTAAGATGCAAGGTAGCGGCTTTCAGCTTATGGTTACTGTGGTCGAAGATGATGGCTGGATCCAGGCGCTTGCCGCCGAAAGACACCTCGAAATGGAGATGCTCTGTGGTGGCCCTTCCGGTACGGCCCGTAAGACCGATTACCTGGCCTGCCTTCACCTTATCACCCTTCTTCACCATGTTCTTACTCTGATGGCTATAGAGCGTTTCCAAGCCATAGGCATGCTTGATGCGGATGCAGTTGCCATAGCCGTAGTAAGGTCCCGAGGCAACCACCTCGCCATCGAAGGCGGCATAAATCTCGTCGTTAGGCTTGGTCTTCAAATCCACACCCGAGTGACGGCGTGCACCTCCGTATGGACTGATGACACGGGCATCAGGCAATGGATATGACCATGCCTTCTCCTCTATCTTCTCCAAATCGAGACGGAAGGTGTTAGTGATGGTAAACGGATCGTTCACCTCGTCAGGGTCGAGAGTCATGCCATGATCGCCAGCCCGGCTGCCCGACTTCTTATTTGCCCCCTTATCATTTCTATCACTCTTATCGTTTCTAGAAACGGAGGAATCCTTGCCGCCTATCACCGTGATGTTGATGCGGCTGCCTATCTTGCGGAACTGCACGGTCTGTCGGCGGAGCTTATGACTCTTCAGTTCGATGATGGTTTCCGGGTTGATGCGTGCACCATTCACCATGATGGAGAAATCGCAGTAGGTCTCACCCTCCTTGGTACCCACGATGGCGATGGTTTGTCCGGCATCCACATGCTGTCCCACCTTCATCAGGTTCTCGGCATTGTTGGCATACACGGTTTCCAGACCATTGTCGTGACGGATGACGATGACATTACCCATCGACTCGGTTTTGCGCGAGAGTCGCACATAACCTTCAAACATCGCCTTGACGGCGTCGCCCTTCGAGGTTTCGATGCGCATCACGCTATTGCCATTGGTAAGGCTAGCCTTGCCCACAGGAAGCGGGAAGGAATATTCCTTGGCACGGAATATCTCAAAGTCAACATTGAAGGCTTGACTCTGGGCAAAGAGGCCTGGCGTTGCGATGCTCACCTGCTGTTGCTCGGCGGCAGTAAACTCATTTTTGGCAGGCATGAAACTGCTCAGGGATAGCATCAGCATGCCCGAGACGGCTACAAGCCCCAATCTCTGTCTTAATCTACTCATTATCTCTATCGTTCTAAATCTCTAAATAAATTATAAACTATTAACTGTAAATTGAAAAACATCCACTTCTCCCTCTTCGTTCATAGAAAAGACAGAAATGGATGTTATCATGAAAAATCTTATTTATTTCTCCAGGAGGATGGCAGTATAGATTCTGCCGCTCTCTGTGCCCAACTTGCGAGCAGAGAAATACTCGTCGCTATGCTGGAAGGTACAGATGCCACAATCCTGAATGTTTTCCTCGGCTACACCACAGTGCAGAAGAATCTGCTTGTTGCAGAGCGGAAGATTGATATGCCACTTCAGGGGCTGAACGATATTACCTTCGGCAGCCAGGCGATCACGCTCAGCAGGATCTGCAGAGAAGGCAGCATTAGGGCGCTGCTCTGCAATCTCTTCCATCGGAAAGGCAGCCTGCTCAAAAGCCTCATATACCTCATCTCCCACCTCAAAACTGTCGAGAGAAATACCAGGACCTATCACCGCCTTCAGCTTCTTGGGATCTGTCTTATAGGCAAAAGCCATCTCCTGAAGAGTCTTGTGAACGATACGAGCCAAGGTCCCTCTCCATCCGGCATGGATGGCGGCGGCTGCATGATGCTCCTCATCATAAAGAAGCACCGGAATGCAATCGGCAGTAGAAACGCCAATGCATACACCAGCCTGATCGGTCATTATAGCATCTACGCCTTCAAGTACCATCTTACGGATATTCTCAGGCATGGTAAAAAACTCATCTGCGATATTACGCACCTCTACTCCATGTACCTGATGCGGCATGATGAGATGAGCTGTATCAATACCCAACTCTGTGGCAAGACGCTTGCGGTTTTCAGCCACATGTTCTGCATTGTCACCGCAAAACTCATTGATATTAAATTCGCCATAGTTGCCCTGGCTTACTCCATCCTTACGGGTAGTAGAGAAAGCCTTGACGCCAGCGGCTATATTATATTCCTTTATCATTTAATGTTAAGTGTTAAATTAGGCTTACGCTCACGAAACAAATGAATTGGCTTTCCCTGCGGTCGCCGAACGTTGTTTCTTCACTCTTCGTTCTTCACTCTTCACTTAAATCTACTCATATTCGAAATCATCGAGGTCATCAACATCCTCGATTTCATCCTCATCGATATATTCAACGATGTCCTCACCCTCAGCTTCAAGTTCCTGCTGGAAGCGGGACATGTCCTTATCACGATGCACGAGGGTATCCTCGGCAGTAATCTCCTGCAGCTTATTGCTCTCAGAGTTCAGTTCCTTCCAGAGTACATCCTTCAAATCCTGAATACCCTGTCCGGTAACAGAAGAAATGAAGACCACAGGAAGGTCGGTAGGAAGAGTATCCTTCAACATCTCGATGAGCTCATCATCCAGGAGATCACACTTGGTGATGGCAAGCACACGGTGCTTATCGAGCATCTCTGGATTGAAATTCTTCAACTCGCCCAGCAATACCTCATATTCCTTCTTGATATCATCTGTATCGCCCGGCACCATAAAGAGCAGCAGGGAGTTGCGCTCGATATGGCGCAGGAATCGCAAACCTAAGCCCTTTCCTTCGCTCGCACCCTCGATGATGCCAGGAATGTCGGCCATGACAAAACTCTGGTGATCACGATAATCCACGATACCCAGTGACGGTTCGAGCGTAGTAAACGGATAGTTGGCAATCTTAGGACGAGCACTTGACACAGCACTCAGCAAGGTAGACTTTCCGGCATTAGGGAAACCTACCAGACCCACATCGGCAAGGAGCTTCAACTCCATGATGATGGTCATCTCCTGCATAGGTTCTCCAGGCTGTGCATAACGAGGCGCCTGATTAGTGGCAGAACGGAACTGGAAATTACCCAATCCACCGCGACCACCCTTGAGAAGCAGCACTTCCTGACCATCGTATGCGACATCGCATACAAACTTGCCGGTCTCGGCATTATACACCACGGTACCGCAAGGCACATCAATATAGATGTCCTTGCCATCGGTTCCATGACACTTGTCACGTCCTCCATTGCCACCATGCTCGGCGAAGAAGTGGCGCTGATACTTCAGATGCAGCAAAGTCCAGTAGTTGTGGTTGCCGCGAAGATAGATGCTTCCTCCACGTCCGCCGTCGCCACCATCAGGTCCACCATTAGGTTGGTACTTCACGTGGCGCAGGTGCATGGAGCCTTTACCACCCTTACCAGAGCGGCAGTTGATCTTTACATAATCTACGAAATTGGATTCAGCCATTTATTTTTTTCTTTTTAATTGAATGAATAAATCTTCTTTTATTTGAACGAAAGATTCTTCTTTTATTTAACGAATAAATCTTCCCCGCTGCTGCGGGGAAGATTATTTTATCTTGATTACAAGTTGTCGATTACATTGCAAACACGAGCAAAGATCTCATCTACTGTACCGAGACCCTCGATGTGGTGGTGGATACCTTCCTTCTCATACCAGTCGATGAGCGGAGCAGTCTGAGTGTGATAAACATTGAGACGCTTCTTGATAGTCTCCTCGTTATCATCAGAACGGCCACTTTCCTTACCACGGTTAATCAAACGAGCCATCAGCTCATCCTCAGGAACAGCCAACTCAATCATGGCTGCAATCTTGTGACCACGCTCAGAGAGCATCTTCTTCAAAGCCTCAGCCTGTGGAGTAGTACGTGGGAAACCATCGAAGATAACGCCAGCGTGCTCCTTACCAAAGCTATCGTATACACTTGCGAGGATGTCGATCATCAACTCGTCTGGAATCAACTGACCATTGTCGATGAATCCCTTAGCTGTCTTACCAAGCTCTGTACCATTCTTGATTTCGTTACGAAGTACATCACCTGTTGAAATGTGACCGAGACCATACTTCTCGATCATCTTGTCGCTCTGTGTACCTTTACCTGCACCTGGAGCACCGAAAATTACGATATTTTTCATTTTTACCTTAATATATATAAATTGTTTTATGTTGTGTCAGAAACTTAACTATATTTATTAACCCACTTCTGTCCCTTTGGAGACAAAAGAACAGCGAAAACAATTCCAAAGAGAACTGTTACAACACCTAAAAAAAATAATGCATCCATTTTATGTCCTCCTATTTTTATTGTTGTTATACTTTTATATATATAGTTGTTCGAAACTTAGTTTATACTGTTAAACCATTGCTTTCCCTTGGGAGTCATAACAAATAACAAGAATACTATAGCAGGGATTCCTACCATAGCCAAAATAATGTATGTACCCAAAAATGGAATATCCAATAATAGGCTGCTAAAAGCCATCAAACTTAAATTTGCCATTATTTCTTCTTTTTATCGTTATCTTTTTTATTCTTCCTAATATAAATACCTGCTATAAACAATATAATTGCTATTAATCCGCTGACAACATACAGCATCCAACGAACATCATTGAGATCCTGCATCATCGAAGTAACAAATACAGCAGTCAAGAAGTACTTGGAGACATCCAAGCAATAATCACTAATCTTCTCCCACATGCTTCACCCCCTATTCTTCTACAATCGTGTAGATATCGCGGAGGTTTCTGCCTTCTTGGTCATAATCTAATCCATATCCTACGATGAAATCGTTAGGAATTTCCATCACGGCATAGTTAATGTCCAGATCAACCTTCAGGTTGCCTGGCTTCACGAGGAGCGAACAAATCTCGATGCTGGCAGGATTCTTCTTCTTCAAATCCTCAATCATGTGAGCCATGGTAAAACCGGAATCAACAATGTCTTCTACAATGATGACATCACGGCCTTCCAGGTTCTGGTTGATGCCCATCAGGGTCTTCATGCTGCCGGTAGAGCTGGTGCCCTCGTAGGAAGCATACTTCACAAACGAAATCTCGCTCGGTACCGTAATCATTCGCATCAGATCGGCAGCGAAGATAAACGAACCATTCAACACAGCCAGGAACACTGGCTTCCTACCTTCGTAATCCTTGTTGATACGGTCGGCAACGACCTGTACCTTCTTCAGAATCTCAGCCTCTGGAATGGAGGTCTTGAAGGTCTTATCCTTGATTTTTACTATGCCCATAGTCTTGATGATATAATATTTTCTGCAAAATTACGAAAAAAACATGAAACTTCATCCATTCATCGACTTTTTTTAGTACTTTTGCATTAATTTAATCAGATAATCGGACATAACATACAGTAAGATATGAAAATATTCACAAGTGCTCAGATACATGAGCTAGACAAATACACCATTGAGCATGAACCCATCTCATCGCTCAACCTCATGGAACGTGCTGCCAAAGCTTTGACTCGTGCCATCGAGGAGGAATGGACCAACCGCACACCCGTGGTCGTCTTCGCCGGACCCGGCAACAATGGTGGCGATGCCCTTGCTGTTGCCAGATTGCTCAGCGAGGATGGATATCAGGTGAATGTATATCTGTTCAATGTACACAATAAACTCTCAGCAGACTGTGCAGCCAACAAGAAAAGGCTCCAGGAAGCAAAAAGAGTGAAATTCACGGAAGTCGTTCTCAACTTCGATCCTCCACAGCTCGAAGCAGGTACGCTTGTGATTGACGGTCTCTTTGGCAGCGGACTGAACAAACCGCTGGCTGGAGGTTTTGCTGCTATGGTAAAATACATCAACCAGAGTGCTGCCAAGGTGGTAAGTATCGACATTCCTTCGGGACTGATGACCGAAGATAATTCCTACAACATCCACTCCAACATTATCCGGGCAGACCTGACCCTCACCCTTCAGCAGAAGAAACTCTGCATGCTGATGGCAGACAACCAGCAATACCTGGGGCATCTGAAAGTACTTGACATCCGACTTTCTACAGAATATATCAAGAATACAGATTGCAGATACAGCATCCTTGAGGAAAAGGACATCAGACTGCTGATGCATCCCCGTAATGATTTTGCGCATAAGGGCAACATGGGCAATGCACTCATCATTGCCGGAAGCTATGGCATGTGCGGTGCATCGGTCCTTGCTACCAAGGCATGCTTGAGAAGCGGTGTGGGCAAAGTGACTACACATACGCCCAAACGCAACTACGAGATTATGCAGATAAGCGTACCGGAAGCGGTACTTCAGATGGATTCTGAAGAAACCATCTTCAGCGAGCCGGTGGAAACAGAGAACTTCCATGCCATGGGCATCGGTCCTGGACTGGGAACCAACGAGACTACCGCCATCGCCCTGATAGCCCAACTGCGCCGTGCCAGCTGTCCGGTGGTCGTAGATGCTGATGCATTGAACATTCTCTCCAGCCACCGTGCCTGGATGCAGCAACTTCCGAAGGACATCATCCTCACACCCCATCCAAAAGAACTGGACCGCCTGGCAGGCAATGCCAGCAGCAGTTGCAGCGAACGGCTCTTGAAAGCCAGCGAACTGGCAGAGCGCTTACAGGCGTACATTATATTAAAAGGCCACTATTCTGCCCTCTGCCATCCGGATGGAAAGGTAGAATTCTGCTCTACCGGCAACAGTGGCATGGCAACAGCCGGAAGCGGTGATGTACTTACAGGAATCATCACAGCCCTCCTGGCACGAGGATACAAGCAGGCAGATGCCTGCCGATTGGGAATGCATCTACACGGTCTGGCAGGCGACCTTGCCGCAAAAGATCTGGGCAAGGAAAGCCTCATTGCCAGTGATATCATACAATATCTGCCAAAGGCATTCCTGAGAATGGAAGACTAAGATATAGGAGAGGTCTCCCTTATCTGGGAGATTCTCGCTTCCAGGACCTGACGCAAATCGTCCTTTCTATCCATATTCAATTTCTTACGGATATGGCTACGCTGACTGGTGATGTTCGACTCTGATTTATTCAGCAAGTCGCACATCTCCTTCAGTGTTTTTCCCTCATAAACCAGCTTACAGATTTGTTTTTCACTATTGGTAAAGCCTTCGCAAACCTGATTCCATAATATTTTATCAGTTTCTTCCTTACGGATATGCTCTGTTGCTTTATTAATAATACGTTCACGTAATTCCGGTGTCAGATGCTCCATCAGGCTACCGGTTTTATCAACTTTTGAATCCTCCATATTGGCAATCATATCCAATGCTTTCTTTTCAATATTGGTAATTCGCTTAGGTTGGCGCAGGTTTCGGGTAATTTCCTTCATTTGGTAGATTGCAGCATAAGTCACCAGTATAAAGCCAAGGAAAATCGCCTTGACACTAAATAGCGTAGACATACAATTATTGCGGGCAAAAAAGAAGGAGATGACCGGCAGCATACCAATAACAATTACCAAAGAAGTCTTTTTCAACTGTTGCGTAAGGGCAGTAATGGCAAGTATGAACATAATAAATATGTTACTGATAATGCTCACTTCATCCGTTTCGCATCCAAAAATAGAACAGAAAACTGTATCAATAGCCAGTTTGGAAAACAACAAAAGATAAACGGAAGATATACCTATAGAGAAAGCGAGTTTTCTTTTCCAAATGGCAAACTGCAAGCCCAGCAATATCAAAGCATGAATGACAGTAAGGCTAAGTCCCCATGGTTCACCCAACGCGATGAACAAAGATAGATGGAATGGGATGATAAACATCTCAGCTAAAGTAAGCAACAGAAAAGCAATGACACGCTGACGATCGACGACACCGCAGTAAATCGGGCACAGATGGTGCTCAACTCTCAATATCAGATTTATAATACGAATTTTTAGTTCCATTTTGGCTTGGTATGCATTTATTTCGTTTACTTATACACAAAGTTACGGGTTCATGTTCTTTTTAACATTTTATCCGTTTCCAGAATAAATCGCTGCAAAATTACAACATTCAATCATAAATCAATCATAAAAGAGAGAAAAAATGCAGAATTTAACAACTTTAAGTATAAATCAGTGGTTTAAATGACAAGAAAAAGCATTTTTCAGTATTTTTCAGGGTAAAAAAGTTTGGAGGTTATACGAATTTCATATACTTTTGCACCGGATTTCAGAACGATGAGGATAAATCATCAACAGAAAGTAGAGGAAAAGTAAATTGAAAAGGATTTGAAGTGTCTCTACATTTATCCAAATTTTAAGTGTAAGTAAAAGTAAATGAGTAAAAGGTGATGAAAAGTCGCCCATAATATTATTAAGTTTTAACTAAGAAATCATGAATAAAAGGATTTTATTTGTGCTGTTGGCTTTCATCGGCTTCATAAGCCCAGCCATGGCACAAAAGGTGGCCGTAAAGACCAATCTGCTGTATGATGCAACAAGCACCATCAATCTTGGAACAGAATTTGGGCTATCACCCAAATGGACCCTTGACGTCTCTGCCAATTACAATCCTTGGACCTATTCTAATAATAAGAAATGGAAACATTGGTTAGTACAACCTGAGGCGAGATATTGGTTCTGTAATAAGATGATGGGACATTTTATAGGATTCCATGCCATTGCTGGTTCCTATAATATAGGTAACGTCAATGCAGACTTTAAGTTTCTGGGCACGGACTTTTCCAAGCTGAAAGATTATCGGTATGAAGGATGGTTTGTGGGAGCTGGCGTTGCTTACGGATATTCCTGGGTGCTGTCCAAGCACTGGAACCTCGAAGCAGAACTTGGCGTTGGATATACTTACAGTAAATCTGACAAGTTTGAATGTGCCAGTTGCGGAGAAAAGTTGGAGGATGACAAAACCCATCATTACGTGGGACCAACCAAAGCCGCACTCAACTTAGTGTATGTTTTCTAAATTCAACAATAGAACATTTAAAGGAAAGTACCTATGAAGATTTCATATCAGATAACAGAAAACTTACTCGGAGCCTTCATGCTGATGCTTACTTTGCCTGCCTCAGCATACAACAGAAGCGCAAATGAGATTCAGGAAGGCAAGAATATCCAGGTAATCAATAAGGTAATCAAGAAAAAAGGCAACAAGGTTAGTGTACAGATGGACCTCAACCTTGACAAGGTGATGCTTGGCAGCAACAAGGGATTGGTTTATACACCGATGATTGTCAGTGGAGAGGATACGCTGAAGATGCCGGCGGTAGAAGTGATGGGACGCAAAAGATACATCTACTATCTGCGCAACCAGCAAACAGCAACCCCAAACCCACTCGTTGTGGCACAGCGCAACAACAAGAAGCCACAAACCATCCACTACGCTTACACCGTTCCTTACAGCAGCTGGATGAAGAACTCGCAGATGCTCGTGGCTCACGACGCCTGCGGTTGTAACCAGACACTGTTGGACGAAGGCATCCTCAACTCCTTGGGCAATGCACTCTCTACCCCAGATAAACTCTATCATGCCTATATAGAGCCAAAGGCAGAGCCTATCAAGAGAAGACAGGAAAACGGTTCAGCAAAACTGAACTTCCCTATCAACAAATGGGATATCGTTTACGACTTGGGCAACAATGCCTCTGAGCTTGAAACAATCCGCAAGACGATTGATCTCGTCAAGAATGATCCGGATGTTACAATTACATCTATTATTCTCCACGGCTATGCTTCACCAGACGGAAGATACGCCAACAACGAGAAACTGGCGCACAACCGTACACAGGCTCTCAGGAATTATCTGTTGAAGACCTATCCTATTGATCAAAAACTGTTTGCGATAACAAGCACAGCTGAGGATTGGGAAGGAACCAGAATTTTTGTAGAAAACCATGACATGCCAGCCAAAGAGCAAGTATTGAGCATCATGAACAGCAACCTGACTCCTGACGAAACAGAAAAGGCTATCGCTTCAAAAGCAGGAGAAGGTTTCCGCTATCTTGTGAAGAATGTATGGCCTGGACTGCGCCGTACGGACTACACCATCAAGTATGATGTAAAGGCCTTCAATCTGGAAGAAGCTCGCAAGGTCATCAAAACACGTCCTCAGAAGCTTTCGCTACAGGAGATGTATATGGTGGCACAGAGTTATCCTAAGGGCAGCGATGAATTCAACACGGTCTTCGATGTTGCCGTAAAAATGTACCCGGAAGATCAGCTTGCCAATCTGAATGCAGCCTATGCTGCCATCGAACGTGGTGACAAGGTCAGCGCAGAGAAATATCTCAAGAAGGCAGGCAACGGTGCTGAAGCAGATAATGCCCGTGGTTGTCTTGCAGTCATGAATGAGGATTATGAGACGGCAAAGACTTTCTTTGAGAAAGCTTCTGCTGCAGGCCTCAAGGGCGCACAAGAAAACTTGGAGAAGATTCTTCCAAACTTGTAAGCATACTATCAGATTTGTTCATAAAAAGATATAAGTTATAGACAATAAGGATTGTTATTGGTTTAAAAACAGAACCCAACCATTTGTATGCGAAATATTTTTAGGAAATAAATAAGAATAAAATATTAATAACGTTTTAACAAATTAACAAGTAAAAGATTATGAAAAAAGTTAATTTGCTCGTAATGAGCTTAGTTTCAGCCGCAGCTTTGTCTTTCACAAGCTGCAGCGACAGTGAGGATTTGTCTGGTAACAGCCAGAACAAGGTAGACAAGTTCTACATGACTTTGACCGTTCAGACTCCTACCAGCAATGGTACAAGAACTGCACAGAAAAATCCTCATGAAGCTTCAAAAGAGGAATCTTATGTAACAAGTGGTACATTCTATCTGGTTGAAGCAAATGGTAAGATTGCAAAATCAATCACAATTGATGAACAGGCATGGGCAGATGCTAAAATTCCTCAGCAAGGTAACGATGGTAAGACAACACTTCAGATTCCTGTTGAAGATGTAACTGCAGGTACCAAATACAGCGTATATTTCTTGGCTAACGCGACAAGTGCATCACCACTTAATGGCATCTATACTTCTGAAGTTGAAAATAAATTTGCCAAGGAATACTCTGCAGCTAACAAGTTCGCCATGTTTAATGAGAACGATGCAGAGGTAAAGGCAAACAGCCATACTGTTGTTTTCACATCAGACAACAAGGATGCAAATACTGCAGCAAAGGTTAGCGACATCATCAAGATTGATCGTCTTACCGCACGTATTGACGAGCCAACATCTGAGGCAACAGCCATCAAGGCTTATGCTAAGGATGCAGAAGTTACAGAAGCTGAAAAGAAAGCAAACGAAGATGCTATCAGGGCTGTAAGCAGCGTAGCATTAACTAGTTATGCTATTTCAAATGTTGCCAACAAGACAAATGTTATGCAGCAGTGGGCTGATGCAAAATGCACAAACCTTTCAATTCCAACCGGTATCACTTACTTTCAGCCAACATCTGAGTTCGGTACAAAGACTTTGCTCCAGAACTATGGCTACTTTAATGCAGTAACAACAGATAAGTCACATAAGGACTATGTCTTCGAGAACAACTCTGATGATGCAACTTCTATGTACTTCGAGTACACAGTAACTCTCAATGATGTCTATAAGAACAAGGCTGATTTCCCTGATGGTACATTCTATCGTTACAACAAGGTTATCTATAGCAACATCAAGGACATCATCGACGCTTACCAAGACCAAAAGGCTATCTTTGATGGTAAGGACGCCGACGCAGTTAAAGCAGAATTGGAAGCAGCTAAGGCTGACCCAGACTCAGAGGCTAAGTTGGATGAATTCCGCAAGAAGTATGATATTGAGGTCTTCAACAACGGTAAGACATACTATGTTCAGAAGATTAAGGATCAGTACCTCGGTGTAGAGAATACTATTCAGCGTAACAGCATCTACCTGTTAAATGTAAAGAACATATTCAATGTTGGTGCCCAGGTTCCTAATGGTGGTCCAGATGATCGTACATTGTACTATCTCGATGTTGAGGTTTCTGTTAACCCTTGGGTTCTCAACAGCTACGATGTTGACTTGAAGTAATCAGCACCAATGTATCACAAGCTAAAGAAGATACATTCTTTACAGAAAGTAATACGCATAAAATAATTCTATCAATCTCTCGGGGATGGAAATCATCTCCGAGAAATTACCAAATAACAATCATCTAGGAAAAATATAGCCGTCGCAGAACTGAAGGAAGAACTCTATGATTGCTTTTATATATAATTAAGGTGAAACGACGGGAGCCCCTATTGTGCTTTTAAGCACCTCTTAAGTAGAAAAATAAGATGCCGAAGGCAAACAACTGTCAGCCCAAGGCACACAACATATATAAGTATAAGTAAAAGAATTCATAATATATCAGACGATATGACACATTTCATCAAAAACTGTTGTAAAATGGTTTGTATCTCAGCCATTGCTCTGTCATCTCTTTCATCATGCATGAAAGATGATATCACGGGCTGCCCTACAGCTAAGTTGTCACTCAAATTTGATTACACTTACAATGTTAAGGAAGCCGATGCATTCTCTGCAGAAGTGAAAAACCTCAACGTTTATGTGTTCGACAAGAACGGCAAATTCGTTGATACCTATACAGAGTCAGCAGACAAGTTTGAGTTAGGTCATCAGATGGAAATCACAGACCTGCAGAAGGGCAAGTACACCTTCGTCTGCCTGGCTCGTGACAAGCAGCCTGCACTTGCCGGTACCAGAGCTGACGACGATGAGACTGAGTTTACATTCACACAGCTTACTCCTGGTATTTCAACCATTGAAGATCTGCAAGAGGAAATGGGTAAGAAGAACGGAGATGCTTCGGTCAACGACAAGCAGTTTACCGCTCTCTATACAGCCCAGGATACCGTCAGCTTCGATGGCACAAACGATGCACAGGGCAAACTGAGTCTGATGAAGTGTACCAAGACATACCGAGTGGTGATGCTTCCATTCGAACCCGACCAGAAAGGCTTTACCGCAGAAAACTTCGATGTAGAGATAAAAGGTTCTGCTGCCCTCCTCGACTATAAGGGCGACAAGGTAAAACCAAAGTCAATCACATATCTGCCATTCGACAAGAAACTGGTAGAAAACCACAGTGGCAAGACCGAGGTGGAAGGCGAAATCATAGAAAAAGCTTTGGTTTACGACCTCTCATCATCCCGTATGTTTGAGACCAAGGACGACAACAAGAGCCGTGGGGCTATTGGAACCAATGATTATGACGACAAACGCATCGTCATCACAGACAAGCGAACAGGCAAGGTTATTTTCAACCACTCCCTGCCATGGTTCCTCTCTCTCTGCGCCAGCGACCGCTACGGCAAAGACTGGACTGACCAGCAGTATCTGGACCGCCAGGACCACTACACCCTGGTGTTCTACGTACCTGCACCAAGCTCCAACTACAGCATGGATGCAAGAATCAAAGTTAACAACTGGGTTCTGAATCTTCAGAATGCCGACCTGGGAAAATAAGAAAAGATAAGTATAAGTAAAAGAAAGATAAGATGACTAGCTATAAAACTACTTTGACCAAGATGACCCGCCAGATTTGTACGGCACTTGCTGCTTTGCTCATGGTAGGCACTATGGCATCTTGCTCAGAGAATCAAGATACAGAGACAGCTGAGAACCATGACGCATATATCAGCCTCAGCTTCTCTAGCAATTCGGCTAACAGCACCCGAGCTGGAGAAAGACGTACGGAAGGTGTGCTCGCAGATAATGAGAGCAAAGCTGACCCCAACTCAGAGAGCGACATTCACAGCATCAAGGTGTGGGTGTTTCAATCTGGCACAAACGAAGATGCCAATCCTATCGCATATAAGGAAGAAGCATTGAAAGATATTAATGGCAGCTACAATCTGCAGCTACGTTTCTTAAGAAAGATAGCAGGAAAAGAGGTAGAAAATATCGACCTCTACATCCTCGCGAATTCCGAAAGTACCAATATAGAAAGCAAGTTGAACGGTAAGGATTTCAGCAACATCACCCGTAAGGAGTTGCAGAATATCTGCTTTGACTCTACTTTTGGCATTCTGAAAAATGGCAATCCACAAAACACAAAAGTTCCTGAAACAGGTCTCCCTATCTCTCGTGCCATCACCAACATTTCTGTAGAGAAACATGTTGGAACAACCGAAGCAGAGGCAAAGACCAAAGGCATCAAGATTCCTCTGGTTCGCGCTGTTTCCAAGCTCCACTTCTACTTTGCCCGAAAAACGGGCATAGAAAACGTAAAGGTTACCAGTATCGAGGTGGAAGGAAACACCATTCCTACCGCCAGCTACATCTTCCCTGATGAGACTGAATACAAAGAAAATGATGACAACCAGATTGTTACCAGCAACAAATACGATGTAAACAGTACAGGCTATGTATCAACTGTTTTGAAACTGAATGGTGTTGAGACAGATAACATCAAGGAAGTAGAAGATCCAGAGAAGTTCAAGAAGAACGAAACTCAAACTGCACAGGATTATCTGGATGCCTTTAAGAAAGCAGGAATTGCTTCCCACAACCTGTGCTATCTCCGTGAAACCACCAAGGCAATCAAAGGAAAGATTCATTATTCTTTAGGCATGGAAGAAAAAAGCGTTGACTTCAGTATCCCAACAGACGGTAAAGCCATCCGCAACCGCGAGTTGGTAGTTTACGGTTACTTCCTCAACGGACAGATGGGCATGCTCACCGTTACTCCAACCATTAAAGAATGGCAAGATGGAGGAACGTATGATTACATCGATCCATCAACAGAAGTGATATTTCCTGATGCCGACAAGACTGATTGGGGCTACAAGGTATATTATGGTCAGCCACAACGCGGTCCGAAGATTACACTGAAGGACATCGACACCAAAGGAGCACCATGGATTCTCCAAACAGACAACCCACTTTTCGGATTCGTAGAGTGTAATGAGGATGGAAGTTTGACCGACAGCTACAAGATAGAAAGCTACATCATCAACAAGGAAGGTGCAAAGAAAACCCTCTACTTCTATGTAGTGCCCAAGAACCGACTGGATATGGCTCAGCCACACAACGTAAGAGCACATGTGTTCCTGACCAAGAATCCAAACGAAAGGTTTGTTCTCAATCCTGATTTCAAACTGAAGGGATGTACCACCGGAGAGGATGCGGGCAAAGACATTCACTTCGAACAAGTATTATAAAGACATAAGAAAACAATATTCATCATGAAGAAGTTATATATAGACATAAGATTCGCAAAATGCATCTTGGCCCTGACGGCAGGTTTGCTCATAGCTGGATGTTCGGCTGAAGACGAGCTGGGAAACAACTCGTCTGCACAACAGCTGAACATGATTCCTATGGTCAACGACCTGCAGAAGTCAAGAGCAAATGATGAGGACGCGCTTCATGAGAAGACCTTGTCAAAGCTTGACTTCAAGATGTTCGAGCCGGAATCCGGTGAGTGCTGTGTCAATCACCATAGTTCAAGTCCTGCAGAAAATCAGGCAGAAGTATTGGGCAAAGACAACTGGAAGAAGAATCTCAACCTGCAGGAAGATCATTCCTACAACTACTATGCCGTAGCCAATGCCCAAGCCGATCTCAGCAAGAAGACTCTTGAAGAGTTGCAGGCAGCCACCCAGCAGGACAACGACATCTGGCTTCCCTATCCTCAGGCAAAAGACAAGAAGTTTCTGATGAGTGCCAAGGGGCAGTATATCATCAGCAAAGACCCTATACAGGATATTCCTGTAGAATTGGTGAGAGCGGCTGCCAAGATTAAGCTGAATCTCTCTTCATCAGTAAACGGCTACAACATGACAAGCGTAAACTGGAAGTTTCTCAACTACAACACCAATACTTCTGTATTTGCAGGCCAGACAGCTACGCCAAACATCATGAGCAACAACGCAGATAACATGGTAGATAAAGATAAAATAGAAGCCAACAAGTGTTCTGTAACTACATACAGTTATTCCACCACCTGGACCAGCCAGGAGGATGCTCCGAAAATTGCCGTAAAGGTCGTTTTCGAAAGCACGGATGGCAAGAATGAAAAAAGGGAAAAAGAGCTGACCATCCCCGTTCGTGACCCAAAGGGAGAAAAGAAGCTGGAACGCAACTACATCTATACGGTAAATGCAGACATCAAGCGTCTCAAGGATAATATAAACATTGATTACGATAAAGAATTGGGCTATCTGAAATGGGCTATCACCAAATGGACTACGGGAGAAGATACTGAAGTAGATGCTGATAAGGCAAGCTATCTGGTGGTATATCCTACGACGCTGGATATAAAGGGAGTAGAAAATGACAACCAGGCAGATAAAACCATCCAATGGTTTGCTTCAGAGACTTGCCTAATCAAGGATGCCAAAGCATACTATTACGACAGATATGGTAAAGAAAACGGATATGACTTCGGACAAATCCTAGTAGGATATGACGGTAGCTATACTGACAACAAGAGAGGCTGGATAGACCTTCATGCAGGACTACCTATAAACAACACTATCGTATATGGCTCGTTTAAGGTTTATGTACCTAATTCAGATAAGGAACAGGAAGTCTTTTTCAGAAAGTATCCTGCCATCTATTCGATGAATTTAAAAAGCAGCGGAACCACTGATGCAGAATGGCAATATGACAATCGTCTTTATACCGTACAATTTGCCAACAACAAGAAGGCAAATGACTATATCATAGCCAAGCCGATGGTTGATGAAAATCATAAATCCACAGACAACACGGTTTCACCTGCGTTTATCATTGCTTCAACCCAAAAGAGTAATAGCAATCAGGTAGGCAGTTATCAAGACGCTATAGATTACTGCAGTAAGTATAGCGAAAGTGCAACAACCCAGAACAACAAGACGCTTCAACTTAATGGTTGGCGACTTCCTACCAGAGAAGAAGTGAAGAGAATATACGAGTTGGCAACTGCTGACAAGGCGGTGGGACAACAAGTACTGAAGGGTGCGTACTATTGGACGTTAGACGGTAATAAGTCTGATTATAATAACTACAAGCAGCAAGATGGCACCTACGTGCGCTGTGTCCACGATTTGACTCAGGATGAAATTGAAGATATTGAGAATCAACAATAAAGAAGGTTAGTAACATGAAAGAAATAAAATTATATATCGGAATCATAGCTGTGCTGTTAACAACCATGTTGACAGCCTGTTCCGATTCTATGGTTGACAACGAACCTTCGACAACCAGTGAAACAGAAGAAGGTTACTATAAAGCCAGCTTCAGAATAGCCATTCCCAGTTTCGAAGAGAACACTACCCGAAGCACCGTGTTCCTCAACGAAGGTATCCGAAACAAAGAAGCCCTGAAGCTGTTCTGCTTCGACAACAAGGGACAGTTTGTGGGATTCGGCAAAATACAGGATGATTTTACTCCGGTTCTTGGATTCAGAAGAGAAAACGACGGAACCTATTATGAAGTTGACGAGAATGGCAATCACACTGGAAGCATCACCCATAACCCAGCAGAAGGTGTGAGCGGCGGAGGCATTGATGTCAACGGAAGCACACAGCCAAAAGAATTTTCGGCAATGATTCCAAACAACACCTCACGTATCCATCTGGTGGCGAATACAAGCAGTGTTTACCAGACCATCAATGAAAGCGATCAGTGGAAATGGGCAGGCATGCATGAGAACCTACTCATGACTACTTTCGAGACCAATCACACGGAAGACCAGTCTGTCATCATGCGCTACTGGGGATATATCAAAAAAGATAATCCTAAACAGCTGAAAGAATATCTGAGAAAAGATACACAAAAGAATGATTATATCATTCATCTCATAAGAGACAGGGCTAAGATTTCGGCAGAATGGAGTGCAGATGCAAAAGCAAAAAATCCCAATCTCGTAAACGACTTCAAATTGACCGTTGTCAACGGGCTCTCCTACGGCACCTTGGCGCCATTCGACAGAAATAATCTGGCATTTACACCTACAACGGGAGATTCATCCTGGAAGTGGGATGTAGATTATGTTACGCCACCACTTGACGGAAGCAGACTGAAGGGTGACAACACCCAGATGTTTAACCCTACAGGCGTATTCGAAGATGCCAACCTGCCATCAGCACCTTCAAAGGTTCTGTTGTTGCATAACGGAAAGTATTATCTGATATACCTGCAGGATGCAAGCAACAAGCCATACCATATCAAGCGAAACTATGAATATAAAATCATCATAAACAAGCTGGATGAAAGCTGGGGATATGGCAACCATGAAGATGCCTTGAAAAGTGCTCCTGTCAACAACCCTTGGATTACCATACAGCAAATCGTGCCTGGGGTTTCCAATGGCGATGAAGAGCTGAAAATTGAAGATGGAACCTATCAGTTTGTGCATTCGGGCGAAGGCACACAGCAGACAATCAGCTTTACCTACAAAGGTAATGACGCTGCCAGCAAGCAGGCTTCTGATTTCAAGGCAATATGGACCGAAAATCTGGCATACGCAGAAGATGCCCAGCCTGTGGTTGCAAGCTATTCATACGATAGTAACACCCAAACGGGTACTGGTACCATCACATACAACCTGGGAATCGTTGATGATAACTGGCGAGAAGGAACCATCCACCTCTATGATACGAAAAAGCATGGATTGAGCATCAATATCCATCTCTACAGCATTAACGAGGTGCAGTATCAGGTAAATGCTCCTGCCAACATCGGAACAAATGCAAATGCCGAGGCGGAATTTACCTTTACCGTTCCTGCCAACTACCCGAAGGAGCTGCTGCCAGTAACCGTGAAGTTTGCATCGGGCGATGTAGTTCCCGAGGGCTGTGACATAGAGTACAGTTCTACAAATGAAATTGGCAAGACCTGGGACTGCTGGTATGTATTCAAGGCTGGTGAAGCCGGCAAGACATATACCTTGAACTTGAAAAACGTTCATCAAAACGCTACTGGCAATGCTACCTACTACGTGAAGATGGACAATGCCAATCAAGGACAAGCAAAGGAGTATACTTTTACATATTAAAATAGACATATCGTTTAGGTTTATATAACCCCAAGAATATTAATAAAATAAATTATCATTTACTATAACAAATATTTTGCGGAGACATAAACTAGACTGGTCGTTGGAACTGTAGTTGCCGAGGTGATCTCACCCTCTATGGTTCCGCGACTTTTTTTATTACTTTTTCCTTGCCACATTCATTTATTTTTTGTAATTTTGCAACCGATTGAAAGCAATATAAGCAAAAGAAAAGATGATCAAAAGATTTATCCTCCTGAGCTATCTAGTAATAGCCTGCGCCTTGACTCCTGCCAAGGCACAAAACAGTTTTCCTTATCCTACACTGCCAGATACCTTGCGCAGCGTAGAACTGCGTGCTGCTTATCTCAGCGAGCATTATTGGGATAACTTTAACTTTGCAGATACACTGGAACTCAGCAATAAGGAAATGGCAGAGCAGGGCTTTGTCAACTTCATTGATATTCTTTCACGCTTTAACCAGCAGATTGCCCAGAAGGGCATCGCTGCCTTTACGGCTAAAGCTTTCATACAGAAACCATCCAAGGAAAAATTCGAGACTCTCATTGAGCATTATTATGAAAATCCGGAATCACCCATGCGCAATGACAGAATCTACAGTCTCTTCCTGGAAGACATGGCGAAATCACCATACTTTGACGAAACAGAAAAGGAAAGACTCAACTTCAAGCTGAAGCAAGCCAGAAAGAATCTGCCTGGTACTACTGCCATAGACATCTGTTTTACACAAGAAGACGGTAAAACCTGTAAACTGAGTGAGTATAAAGAGAAGAAGATTATCCTATATTTCCATGACCCGGAATGCGAGAACTGCCACAAGGTGTCTGCATGGCTCAAGAAACAGGAAATCCCTGCTGACATACAGGTAATAAGAATTGTTGCAGATAATCGCATCAGCGCCATTTACGGGCTCAAGGCTATGCCAACTATCTACCTGCTGGATAAAGGGAATAAGGTGATATTAAAAGACTGCACTCCAGAACAACTCATCGAAACGGTGCAGCAAAAATAAAAAGCAAACTAGACTGGTCGTTAGAAGCGACACTTATTTGTATTATAAACTAGTGTTATCATTTACTACTATATTTCTGTGTTATCAAATACTTACTATATGTAATTGCATTAATTATCTTTATTTGCGCGAGAAGAGTCATACTTCAAAGAGAACTCCTCACGTACGTGATCATTTCGCTTTACTACAATCACGTAGTCACCATCCTTAACTATTCCAACCTTGGCAACGAGTGTATAATAACCATACTGACCAGACTTTCCGTAATCACCTGTTTCGGTAATGATTAACTTATTGCCAACCAACTGAGTTGCAAACTTTACATTTGTGCCTTCGTCGAAGATTACATTCTTGTGTGTCAGCATTAACTGTCCAGCAGGAAGAATCTTGCAAACCAACTTCTCGTTGTTCTCAGCATTGCTGTTGGAAGCCTCGCTTACCGCAGAGCCCGCAGTCATTGTGTAGCTGAGCAAAGAGAAATCTGACTTATCTTTAGAAATAGTAGCCTGACTAACAGCTTCTCCTAATTCATCGTCAGATGCACTGCAACTTACAAATCCTATTGTCATCATTGTCATAGCGATGACCGTCATTAAAATCTTCTTCATAGTTATACCATTTACTAATTGTCATAATTATCATTTAAACCCGGCATCTTCCCAATCCATCCTTGCGGCAAGAAACTTCTGATGCCTTAAACAAACACCATCCGGTTTAAATCACCTTCTACAATTATACAAATGATATGTTTGGAGTATCATCACAAACTGTCCCCCAAAAAGTCTCTTATATTTCAAGTCGTATTCTTCTGGTATTTTAATTCAGGCCTGAACCATAAGTGTATTTCAATATATCAATTATCATTTACCACAGGTTATTTCACCTTTATATATATTATCTTTCTTATCATTTACTATTGGTCGTTAAACCTTTAAGATGAGACCATTTTTCTTTTTGGACAATGCAAATATAGGAAAAAACCAAATAGATTCCAAGTTTTTTTAGTTAAAAAGTTTAAAAGAAACAATGTTGTCGCACACAATGCGCTACTATTACTTACCAATTGCACAAAAACCGTCTAATAGTCTAACAGATAGTAAGAACAAAAAAGCGGGAACCCTTTCGGGTTCCCGCTCATATCTTTTGTTGTAAAATCTCGAAGATTAGTCGAGGTTAGCCAACTTGTTGTCAGAATGAAGAACATCCTTGATCTTGTGGCTATAGAGGTCAACCATGTACTCACGAGCCTTACCGCAGTACTGACGTGGGTC
>OJKP01000463.1_pt1 | contig 30152 bp, 27 predicted proteins | sample 1596521 | NCBI WGS metagenome assembly OJKP01 (sample SAMEA4350130, study PRJEB24818) | metagenome | biome: human; feature: gut; material: faeces | place: Denmark | collected 2013-09
GGCCGCGCTGGACAGTCTGACCCACCCCGCCATCGTGGCACGCATCCGCGCCGCAAAGCAGGCGGCGCAGACCGCCGGTGCGCCCCTTTTTGTGCTGGACGGTGCGGTCATCGTGGGCACGGCGGCACAGGCTGAATGTGACCGCCTGTGCGTGGTCACTGCGCCCTTTGAGACCAGTGTGGCGCGCATCGTGGCGCGGGACGGTATCTCGCCGGAGATGGCTGCCCGCCGCCTGAACGCTCAGACCCCGGAACAAACCCTGACCGCACAGGCAGACTACACCCTGCACAACGACGCCGGGTTGGAGGCGCTGCAAGCCGCAGCCGCCCGCCTGTGTGAGCGGCTGCAGGCAGAAGGGGGCGTGACGGCAGCGCTTTGAACGAACAAAATTATGAAAAAGCCTACGACCCCATCGCCGCCCGGGAGCGCCGCGCGGCGCGGGAAAAACAGCGACTTCGTAAACAGCAGCGCCGCCGCCGGATGGTGCGGCGGCTGGTCACTTTGTGCTTGGCAGTGGTGCTTACGGTGTGCGTGGTGCCGCCTTTGTGCAACCGGGCAGAGCAGCTTTTGTACCCCCGCAAGTACGAGCAGCTGGTGGAAAAATGGGCAGCAGACTATGAGTTGGATCCGCTGTTGGTCTACGCCTTTATCCGCACCGAAAGCGGCTTTGACCCGCAGGCTACCTCCAGCGTGGATGCCCGCGGCCTGATGCAGATGACCGAGGAAACCTTTCTCTGGATGCGCAGCAAGATCGCCCCGGAGGAACCGCTGACCTTTGCCGACCTGTACAGCCCCGATACCGCCATCCGCTTTGGGTGCTACTACCTGCACCTTTGCATGGTGCGCTACAAAGGGGATGTATCCACGGCAGCAGCGGCTTACCACAGCGGCTGGGGCACGGTGGATCAGCTGCTGCAAATAGAGGAGCACTCCGCAGACGGGGAAACGCTGCAGGGCTTCCCTTATAACCAGATGCACCACTACGTCAACAAGATCACCGCCTGCTACCAGACCTATCAGCGTCTGTACGCAGGTCAATGATAAAAAGTTAAGGAGCGAAAAATCATGAGTGAGAAACTTACTGCAAAAGAGTACGCTGAAAAGCTGCTCTACACCCCCGAATACGCTGCCGACAAGCAGGCAGCCGTAAAGGAAAAGGCTGCTGCCTTTGCCGAGGGCTACAAGAAATTTATGGACAGCGCCAAGACCGAGCGCGAGGCTGCCGTTGTCAGCGAGCAGATGCTGCTGGCTGCCGGCTACAAGGCTTTTGAGCCCAAAAAGGCCTACGCCCCCGGCGAGAAGGTCTACTTCATTCAGGAGAACAAGGCCGTTGTGGCGGCTACCATCGGCCAGAAGCCCTATGAAGAGGGCTTCCGTCTGGTCATCGCCCACATCGACTGCCCCCGTCTGGACCTGCGTCCCAACCCCCTGTACGAGTCTGACCACATGAGCTACTTCCGCACCCACTACTACGGCGGTATACGCAAGTACCAGTGGGCTACCATCCCGCTGGCCATCCACGGCGTGTTTACCCGCGCCGACGGCTCCAGCGTCAACTTTGCCATCGGTGAGGACGAGAACGATCCCGTGTTCTGCATCACCGATCTGCTGCCCCATCTGGGTGCTGAGCAGAACGAGCGCAAGCTCAGCGAGGGCATCAAGGGCGAGGAGCTGAACGTGCTCATCGGCTCTGATACCGTGGAGGAAGAGGACGTCAAGGAGGCTGTCAAGCTGAACACCCTCATCCTGCTGAACCAGAAGTACGGCATCACCGAGCGCGACTTCACCCGCGCTGAGATCGAGGTGGTGCCCGCTGCCAAGGCACGCGACGTGGGCTTTGACCGCTCCATGATCGGTGCCTACGGCCACGATGACCGCGTGGATGCTTACCCCGCACTGCTGGCTGAGATCGAGACCAAGGACCCCGTGCACACCACCATCTGCGTGCTGACCGATAAGGAAGAGATCGGCTCCGACGGCGTGACCGGTATGCAGAGCATGTATGTGTTCCACTTTATGCAGCTGCTCTGCCGTGCTGCCGGTCAGGACGACATCCTCGCCTTCCGCAACAGCGTGTGCCTGTCTGCGGACGTGACCGCCGCCTACGACCCCTCTTGGGCAAGCGCCTTTGAGAAGCAGAACGGTACCTACGCAGGCCGCGGCATTGCCATCTTCAAGTACACCGGCAGCCGCGGCAAGAGCTCTGCCAGCGACGCCAACGCCGAGCTGCTGGGCGACATCACCCGGATGCTGGATGCCAACAACGTGGCATGGCAGATCGGCGAGATGGGCCGTCTGGATCTGGGCGGCGGCGGCACCATTGCCAAGTATGTGGCAAACCGCGGCATCAAGGTGCTGGATATGGGTGTGCCTGTGCTGTCCATGCACTCTCCCTTCGAGGTCATCCATAAGACCGACCTGTACATGGCTTACCGCACCTTCTCTGTGTTCTGCCAGTCTGTTGACTGATCCTCCGCGCTGACGGATATTTTGCATTGAAAAACCGAGCTGCCTGCACATTTTTGTGCGGCGGCTCGGTTTTTTGCGCAAAACCCTTGACCTTCAACCGGCTTTAAGGTGTAATGTAAGGGCGGAGGTGAAGCAAATGAACATCAAACAGGCTTCCGAACAAAGCGGCGTGTCCGCCCCGAACATCCGTTTTTATGAAAAAGAAGGGCTTCTTACACCGGCACGCAGGCAGGGCAATGACTACCGCGATTACACCGCCGGGAACGTCCGCACGCTTAAACTTATCCGTATGCTGCGGATGCTGGATGTGCCGCTGCCCACCATCAAGGCGGTGCTGCGCGGGGAACAGCCCCTGCAGCAGGCGCTGCAAGCCCAGCAGACCGTGCTGGAGCAGCAGGCGGCGCAGCTGGCAGCGGCTATGCAGTTTTGCGCCGACCTTGCCCGGCAGGCTCCGCAGACGGACACGCTGGACGTGGACGCCTGCCTGACCCGCATGGAAGGCCCCGCCCCGCAGCAGGGCTTCTTCTCCGGCTGGCTGCAGGATTACTGCACGCTGGCGCAGGTGCAGCATCAAAAGCACTTTTTCTTTATCCCGCAGGGCAGCATCAACACCCCGCAGGAGTTTACGGCGGCTTTGCAGGCCTATGCAGAGGAAAAGGGGATGCAGTTTACCCTGACCAAAGAGGGGATGTACCCGGAGTTTTCGCTGGACGGCATCGCGTATAAGGCCTACCGCAACCCGGGCAAGTACCGGGACGAGATCTGTTGCGATGCTGTGCACCCCGAGCAGCTGGACGCCGGACTGCCGCTCCGGCGGGAGAAGCTGCTGCGCTTTTTGCGCCTCGCTGTGCCGCCGGTATGTACCTTTGCCGCCATTCTGGCGGCGGGGTGGCTTGTCACCGGCGGTGCAGGCTGGCTCTGGCTGGCGGTGCTGGCCTCTGCCGGGGTACTGCTGGGACGCTGCTTTGAAAAATGGCTGTAAGGTGTACTACCCCAGCGGCAGCGCCTCGGCTACGGTCAAAAAGGTGTAGCCGTTGTCCGCATACCACCGGATGATGTCCGGCAGCGCCTCGGCGGTGGTGTGGGTGGTGGCAGAATCGTGCATCAGCACCACGCAATGGGTCTGCTCGCCGGTCTCCCGCACCACATTGCGGTAGATGGTATCCGCACTGGGGTGCCCGCCCACGGCGTCCTCGGCGCAGACGTTCCAGTCCACCCACTGCCAGCCGCGCTGCTCTACCTCGGTTTTTAGCTGTTGCATCAGCCCCTTGCCGCCGTAGCGGCGGCTTACGGTGTTGGTGCTGCCGCCGGGAAAGCGCAGGTACCGGGTGCTCTCAGCGTCCACATAGGGCGCAATGCGCTGTTTCAACAGGGCAATGTCCTTCCAATAGGCGGCGCTGCTGCGGTAGATATCGCTGTATTCGTGGGAGGCAGAGTGCAGCGCGATTTGATGCCCGGCGGCAGCAGCCTGTGTGAGCAGGGGCAGATATTTCTCGTTGTAGCCGGTGGCCACTACAAAAAAGGTGCCGTGCACCCCGGCGGCATCCAGCGCAGCCAGTACCGCCGGAGTGGTCTTGCTCGGGCCGTCGTCAAAGGTCAGGCAGACCCATTTTTCCGGCAGGGAAGGGGCAGCGGGCGCACCGGCATCGGATGCAGCCACCGCCGGCGCGGCAGGGGAAAAGGGCGAAAAGTCCGGCGCGGCGGTCAGCTCGTTCAGATTGCAGCCCACCGGCGCGCGTGCCGGCACCAGCCACCCCGCCGCAAACGCTGCCAGCGCAGCCGCCAGCAGCCCGCCCCATAGCCCGATGCGCCCGCCGGCGCGCTGCACAAATTGCTTCATATACAAACCCCTCCTTTGCTCTGGGCGCAGCGCCGCAGGCACACTTTCCGCGTACAAAGGACCTGTGCAATTGCCCGCAAGGCTGCTTTTGCGCGCGCTGCGCTGCTATTATAGATATGAAGCATAAAAAAACTTATGAGAAACAAAGAAACCACTTGACGAATGGCCGGAAATATGTTACTATATCCAAGCAGTCCGCACCAATGGTTTTCTACCTCAAAAACCGGAGAACTGTATAACAGGTATGCGAGGGTGGCGGAACTGGCAGACGCGCACGTTTGAGGTGCGTGTGGTTTATCCTTGGGGGTTCGAGTCCCCTCCCTCGCACCAGAAGGCAAGTCGGTTTTTGACTTGCCTTTTTTCTATGAGCAGAAGTGGTGGAATGGCAGACACGCTGGTTTTAGGCACCAGTTCCTAGTGAGTGAGGGTTCAAGTCCCTTCTTCTGCATAACGTGAAAATCCGCATGAATACTGGAAAATCCGGTGTTCATGCGTTTTTTTGTATTTGCGGCTTGTCAAATACTATCGAATACTAACCGATATTTGCACTTACTTGCTATCCGAAAGTCTGCAAAAAGTCTGCAAGCTTTACAGGGCAAATCTGCGTGAATCGCCCTTGAAACGACACGAATCGCCCCGGGGATGTGTTGACAGGCTTTTTTGCGGAATGGTATAATGTTATTAGGGATAGTGTCGGTTTATGCGGGAACTGACACGCAGCGGTTGTACACTTTTTGCAAAAAACTGTGCACAGCGCTTTGACATAAAGCCTTTGGAAGAACGTATTGTGAAGGGGTTTGGCTGCGGGGCAGTCGGGGGGAATTGACCTTATGAAGAAGAAACGAAAAAATATACTGCTCATAGCAGGGATGCTGCTGGCGCTGCTGGTTGGCATCCTTGCTTACAGTGCCTATACCCAGAAGCAGATCTATCAGGAAAGCACGGCAAACCTGCTTTCCACCTATGGGCAGTCTGCCAAGACCTTTACCATGTTTGCGCAGCGCAACTGGAACATCCTGAACGACTGGGACAGCTACCTGGGCACCCTTGCGGAGCTGGGAGAGCAGGAGGGGCAGTGGCAGGAGTATATCGCCCAAAAGGCTACCTGGCAATATACGGATTTTTATCTGTTCAACGAGCAGTGCGAGTTCTGGACCACCGCCGGGCGGCAGGGCACAGCTATGTACATGAAGGCGACTTTTGAAAAGCTGTATACCGAAAACAAGCCAGTGATCTCCAGCTATATCTCCAGTCAGGGCATCCGCAAGATCCTGTTTGCCATCCCAATGGAGCAGCCGCTGCAGTTGGACGGCACTACCTATACGGCGCTGGTGGTCAGCTACGACAACGCCGTGCTGGAAAAGCTGCTGGGCAGCATGGTCTATGAGGGACAGAGCGATTGCTATATCGTGCGCTCAAACGGCGATGTGGTGCTTTCCACCGAGACAAAGACCGAGATCACCGAGCAGATGACCAACCTGTTTGATTACTTACAGCAGAACGCCAGCGTGGATCAGCCTTACTTTGACACCATGGTGCAGACCCTGCCGCAGGGCGGCGAGGGCTGCGTGCTGTACACGTTGAACCGGCAGAAATATTATCTGATCTATCAGCCGCTGGGGCTCATGGATTGGAGCATCATCGGTATCGTGCCCACCGGGGTGGTGGATGCCGGGATGCGCCGGGTGCAGGTGGCTACCATTCTGGTCATTGCACTGCTGGGGCTTCTGATCATGGCAGGCGTGATAAAGATCCAGCGTGACGCAGAGCGCAACCGCCGCCGGGAGCTGGAGCGCCGCCGGGAAAAGAGCGATATGATGTTTGCGGGCATGGCACGCGTTGTGGAGCGTTTTGCAGTGTGCGATCTGGACCGCGACCGCTACCAGTACCACGAGCGGCGCGGAGAACCGCTGTACCCGCCGGAGGGCTCCTACCGGCAAATGCTGGAGCAGATATCGCGCAAGTATGTGGTGCTGACCGACAGTGAAAACGCCAAGATCCCCCAGATGCTGGCACCGGAAAACCTGCGCAGGCTCATCAAAACGGACAACGACTCCCTCAAGCTGGAATATGCCGCCCGCGATAAAAGCGCATTTTTCATGATGACGGTCGTTCCCATGGCGTGGAAGGAAAATCGCCTGACCCGCGTGATGATGATCGTGCAGGATATGGGCAAGCAGCATCTGCTGCAAAGCCTTGCCAACACCGATGGCCTGACCGGCCTGCTGAACAAGCGCTATTTTGACCGGGTGCTGACAGTGCTGGAGCAGCACAGCCAGCCCTTTGCGCTGTTCTATATGGACTTGGATCGCTTCAAGCCGGTCAACGATACCTACGGCCATGATGTGGGTGATGAGCTGCTGAAGGGCGTTTCCCAGCGGCTTCAGGGCTGCATCCGCAGTCGGGACTACGCCTTCCGTCTGGGCGGTGACGAGTTCGCGCTGTTGCTGCTTGGTTCAATGAAGCCGGAGGCCTGCGCCAGCAAGATGAATATGATCTGTGAGATGGTCGCTGTGCCCTACGAGATCGACGGCAATACCGTGAGCGTGGGTGCCAGCTGCGGCTACGCCCTGTACCCCGCCGAAAGCGTGGACGTGCAGCAGGTGCGCTGCATCGCCGACCAGCGGATGTACGAGAATAAGCAGGCAAACCACGCCAGACAGGACGGCGCGGAAGGCATTTAAAATCGTCTTACATAAAGCAAGGCCGCAGCACGGTATTTTGTGCTGCGGCCTTGCCGTTATATTATGCTATTACAGATGCAGCATATCCCGCTGGGCGGCAGCGCGGTAGCGCAGCGCAGCGGCGATAAAGCCCTTGAACAGGGGATGTGCGCGGTTGGGGCGGCTCTTGAACTCCGGGTGGAACTGTGCACCCAGATGGAAGTCGCGGCCGGGCAGCTCCACAGTCTCCACCAGATGGCCGTCCGGGCTAGTGCCGGAAATGACCAGCCCGGCGTCCTGCATCTCCTGCCGGAAGTCGTTGTTGAACTCATAGCGGTGGCGGTGGCGCTCCCAGATCTCGCTCTCGCCGTAGCACTCGGCCATCTTGGTGCCGGGCGCCACCGTGCAGGGGTACTTGCCCAGACGCATGGTGCCGCCCTTGGGGATATTGCCCTGCTGGTCCGGCATCAGGGAGATGACGTTGTGGGCACCGTCCGGGGTGAACTCGCTGGAATTAGCGTCCTTGTAGCCCAGCACATTGCGGGCAAATTCAATGACCATGATTTGCATACCAAGGCAGATGCCAAAGCAGGGAACACGGTTCTCGCGGGCGTACTGGGCTGCCTGGATCATACCCTCAATGCCGCGGTCGCCAAAGCCGCCGGGCACGATGATGCCGTCCACATCCGCAAAGGCCTCCTTGCAGGCGGCCTGATCGGTCAGATCCTCGCTTTCTACCCAGCGGATCTCCACCTGACTGTCATTCTCAAACCCGGCATGATACAGGCTTTCCATCACCGAGAGATATGCGTCGTGCAGCTTGACATACTTGCCCACCAGTGCAATGGTGCAGGTCTTGCTGCGGGTGGCAATGCGGGAGACCACCTGCTTCCACTCGGTCAGGTCGGCAGGGGGAACATCGAGGTGCAGCTGCTGTACCACCACATCGTCCAGACCGTTGGTGTGCAGCATCAGCGGGCACTGGTACAGGCTCGGCATGGTCAGGTTCTCAATGACGCACTCGGGCTTGACATTGCAGAAGGTGCTGATCTTGCGGCGGATGTCGCTGCCCACGCTGCCGTCTGCGCGCAGAATGATGATATCGGGGCTTACGCCCATGCCCTGCAACTCCTTGACCGAGTGCTGCGCGGGCTTGGACTTGTATTCATCCGAGCCGGAGATGTAGGGCACCAGCACCACATGGATGTAGCAGCAGTTCTCCCGTCCCTGCTCCAGACCAACCTGACGGATGGCCTCCAGGAAGGGCTGGCTCTCGATATCGCCGGTGGTGCCGCCGATCTCGGTAATGACCACATCGGCTTCAGTAGAGGAGGCCAGATTATAGATGTAGCTCTTGATCTCGTTGGTGATGTGAGGGATGATCTGCACCGTCTGTCCCAGATAAGCGCCCTGACGCTCCTTGTTCAGCACGTTCCAGTACACCTTGCCGGTGGTCAGGTTGGAGTACTTGTTCAGGTTTTCGTCGATGAAGCGCTCGTAGTGTCCCAGATCCAGATCGGTCTCGGTGCCGTCATCGGTCACGAACACCTCGCCGTGCTGCAGCGGGCTCATGGTGCCCGGGTCCACGTTCACATAGGGGTCCAGCTTCTGGCTGGCCACCTTCAGGCCGCGGCACTTCAAAAGCCGGCCCAGAGATGCAGCGGTAATGCCCTTGCCCAGACCGGAGACCACGCCGCCGGTCACAAAAATAAATTTTGCCATAAAATATACCTTCCTTTGTTGTAGAATAAAACTCTCCCATAAAAGGCCCGCTCCCGGCGCACCCCTTTCCCTGCGGGTGCGTGGCGAAGCCCTGCTTTTTATTCGCTTCTGTCAGCGTATTCCTCCAGCACCTCCTGCGCCACCTCAGTGCGGTCGCGGCGGGTGTCCATGGCCTGTTTTTCAAGGTAGCGGTGCGCCTCGGCCTCGGTCATGTGGGCGTGCTCTACCAGACAGCACTTTGCCCGGCTGACCAGCCGCAGCTGCCCGATCTTGTCCTGCAGGCGGGCGTTCTCCTGCCGCAAACGCTGCAAGCGGTGGTTGCCGGCAGCTGCCATGTGCATGGCCTGCAAAAACAACGGGGTGGTGAAGGGTTTGCTCAGCAGCAGCACCCCTTGCTCGTTCAGGGGGGCAAGCAATTGCTCAGCCTGTGCGGCCTTTACCAGAAAGACCACACCGGCATCGGTCTGCTCCACAGCTGTAATGCACAATTCGTGCCCGAACTCATCGGGCAGGGGAGCATTGACCACGATCAACTCAAAATCAGATTCCGACATTCTGCGTCGCGCCTCAGCTCCGCTGGGAATGATCACCGGGCGGCTGTAACCCATCTCGGACAGCCGCGCGGCAATATATTCGTTGGAGTTGGCACCGGCGCTTACGATCAGTGCGCGTCCCATTTTCCGCACTCCTTTCTCCTGCGCAGGCAGGGATCAGATGGCGTTAAAATAGTAGACGCGCTCGTGCTCGGCCTGGTCAGGCGCATTCCGCAGTGCAGCGCAGCGCTTGAGCTCCTCCGAGAAATAGCGCTTAGAAAGCCCCTCCGGCAGCACCCGGCGCAGGAACTCGCTCTCCTCAGCTACCTGCACCGCCTCCTCAAGGGTGGCGGGCAGGGTCTCAAGCCCCAGTCCCTTGGCCTCGGCGGCATCGAACAGGTTGCGGTTCACCGGCGGCTGCAAGACCATGCGCTGCTCAATGCCGTCCAGTCCGGCGGCAAGGATCAGGCCAATGGCCAGATACGGGTTGCAGGCGGGGTCCGGGCTGCGCAGCTCCATGCGGCAGTTGTCGCCCTTGACCATGGGAATGCGCACCAGCTGGCTGCGGTTCTGACGGCTCCAGCTCACATAGCGGGGCGCTTCGTCACAGCCAAAGCGCTGGTAGCTGTTGGGCAGGGGATTGGTGAACGCAGTCAGTTCCCGGCTGTGTGCCAGCACACCGGCCATAAAGCTGCCGGCAATGCTGTCCGGGGCAATATCGCCCTCAAACAGGTTTTTGCCGTCCATGTAAAGCGAGAGGTTGATGTGCAGCCCGCTGCCGGCCTGCTGGGGCAGGGGCTTGGGCAAAAAGCTGGCGTGCAGACCATTGCGCATGGCAATGGCACGGACGATCTGCTTAAAGGTCATCACGTTGTCGGCGGTTTTCAGCGGCCCGGCGTAGCGGCAGTCGATCTCGTTCTGGCCGTTGCCGCTCTCGTGGTGGCTGTGCTGGGGTGCCATACCCATCTGCTCCATGGTCAGGCAGATATCCCGGCGCAGGTTTTCACCCGCATCCAGCGGCGCAACGTCAAAATATCCGCCGAAGTCAATGGGAATGCAGGTAGGGTGGCCACGGTCGTCCTTTTCAAACAGATAAAACTCGCACTCGGTACCCACGTTGCAGGTAAGCCCCAGCTTTTTGAATTTGCGGTTCACATCCCGCAAAAAGCCCCGGCAGTTGCCGCTAAAGGCTGCGCCGTCCGGCTTTTCCACATCGCAGAAGAACTGCATCACTCGGCCTTCGGTGGGACGCCACGGCAGGATGGTCACGGTGGAAAGATCCGGCCGCAGTACAAGGTCGCTTTCCTCAACGTGCATAAAGCCTGCAATGGAGCTGCCGTCAAAGCACACGCCCTCTTCCAGTGCCTTGGACAGGTTGCTGGCCAGCACGGCAATGTTCTTCTGGGTGCCAAAAATATCACAGAAGGCAAAGCGCACAAATTTGACGTTGTTGTCCTCCACGAAATCCAGAATATCCTGTTGGGTGGAATAGCTCATAAATAACCCCCTTACAAAAGCTGCATTTCAAATAAAACGCCCAAAGGCCTGCCCTCAAAAAGGGAGCAGGTCTTTGGGCTGGTGTAAGAAATAGGAAAAGGAGAATAGCTAATTGATCCGGCAGCCGGCGGATGCTTATTTTTTTACGCTGTCAGGAGATTATCAGACGTAGTAAAGCATCTTGCTGTAGCTGGGCAGAGGCCAGTAATCCTCGCCGCAGATAGTCTCGGCATCGTCGGCAGCGGCACGCAGGGCATCCATCACCGGGAGAACGTTATCGTGGAAGGCAACGGCCTTCTCGCTCTCGGTGGGCAGTGCCTTGGCAGCATTCACGGCATCCTGCAGGGTGTCGATGGCATCGCTCATGGTATCGGCGTCAGAAGAAAGCTTTTCCAAAGTCTTGGTCTCGCTGCGCACGCTGATGTGCTCGCTGACAGCCAGCTTGGAGGCGGCGGTATTGGCAACCTCGCTCATGTAGGCGTTGATGGCGGGCAGCAGCTGCTTGCGGGCCATCTCCAGCATGGTCAGAGCCTCAATGTTGATGATCTTGGAGTAATGCTCCATCTCGACCTCGTAGCGGCTTTCCATCTCCACCTTGGTCAGCACGCCGAACTCTTCCATCAGCTGGATGTTCTTGGGCTCGACCAGTGCGGGCAGAGCAGCGGGGGTATTCTTCTTGTTGGGCAGACCGCGCTTGGCTGCCTCGGCCTCCCACTCGGCGGTATAGCCGTTGCCGTTGAAAATAACGCGGCGGTGGTCGCGGATGGTGCGCTTGATCAGAGCGATGGCTGCACTGGTAAAGTCCTCAGCGCCCTCCAGCTCATCGGCGTAGCCCTTCAGTTCCTTGGCGACAGCGGTGTTCAGGATGGTGTTGCAGTCGCTCAGGTTCTCGGCAGAGCCGGGCATACGGAACTCGAACTTGTTGCCGGTGAAGGCGAAGGGAGAGGTACGGTTGCGGTCGGTGGTGTCCTTGCTGAACTTGGGCAGAACGTCCACGCCCAGATCCATCTTCATCTTGACGGGGCCGGCATAGGGAGAATCGGATGCAATTGCATCGATGACAGCTTCCAATTCCTCGCCCACGAAGATAGAGATGATGGCCGGAGGTGCTTCGTTAGCGCCCAGACGGTGATCGTTGCCCGGGGTAGCCACAGAGGTGCGCAGCAGATCGGCGTACTCATCCACAGCCTTGATAACAGCGGCCAAGAAGATCAGGAACTGCAGGTTCTCCATGGGGGTGTCGCCGGGATCCAGCAGGTTCTCGTGGGTGGTGCTCATGGACCAGTTGTTGTGCTTGCCGCTGCCGTTCACGCCTTCAAAGGGCTTCTCATGCTGCAGGCAGACCAGACCGTACTTGGGTGCGATTTTGCGCATCATCTCCATGGTCAGCAGGTTGTGGTCGATGGCTACGTTGGTGGTGTCGAAGATGGGAGCAAGCTCGTGCTGGCAGGGAGCAACCTCGTTGTGCTTGGTCTTGGCGGGCACGCCCAGCTTCCACAGCTCCTCGTCCAGCTCCTTCATGAACGCAGAAACCTCGGGACGGATGACACCGAAGTAGTGCTCTTCCAGCTCCTGACCCTTGGCAGAGGGAGCACCGAACAGGGTGCGGCCGGTGAGGATCAGATCCTGACGTGCCTCGTAGTCCTCCTTTTTGACCAAGAAGTACTCCTGCTCGGGGCCAACGGTGGTGGAAACGTAGTCCACATCCTTGCCGAACAGCTTCAGGATACGGACGGCCTGACCGGACAGTGCGTTCATGGAACGCAGCAGGGGAGTCTTTTTATCCAGAGCCTCGCCGGTGTAGCTGACGAATGCGGTGGGGATGCACAGCACGTCATCCTTCACAAAGGCATAGCTGGTGGGGTCCCATGCGGTGTAGCCGCGTGCTTCGCAGGTAGCGCGCAGACCGCCGGAGGGGAAGGAGGAAGCATCGGGCTCGCCGCGTACCAGCTCCTTGCCGGAGAACTCCATAATGGCGGTGCCGTCGCCCACGGGGCTGACGAAGCCATCGTGCTTCTCGCTGGTGATGCCGGTCAGGGGCTGGAACCAGTGGGTGTAGTGGGTAGCACCCAGCTCCATAGCCCAGCGCTTCATCACGCTGGCGACAACGTTTGCCACCTCAATATCCAGCGGAGCACCCTTGTGCAGGGTGTTCTTCAAGCTCTTGTAAGTAGCGCTGGGCAGGCGCTCCTTCATAACGTGCTCATTAAAGACCTTGCTGCCGTAGATCTCCATAACATTTGCTGCCATAAATCCTACTCCTTACTTGATCTTACTTTTTTCTTTCGCCTTGGGTCTGCCGCAATGCAAAAACCCAAAGCGTGCTTACATCTTAACAAAAACGGCGCTGCGAGTCAGGAGGTGACCCACAGCGCCGTTGCTGTCTATGGCTAAGATTATAGTCCTTGCGGGCAAAAAAGGCAATTGACAAAACTGACGATTCTGCACAAACACGATCTCGGATTTTTGGAATAACCGCGATTGGTATGACTTTTACGCCGGAAAAACCCCTTTCAGGACAGCTTTCTCCGGCTGAAAGGTGCGCAGTGCGCGGCAATTGTTCTTATTGTAAAAGCATCAGATGACCTGAAACAGGAAAAACTTGAGGTAGTTCGTCTCCGGCACGCCCCACAGAATGGGGTGATCCGGTGCCTGCTGCTTTACCTCGATCTGCCGCAGCTGCCGGTGAGCGTCCTTGGCGGCGGCGCGCAGCATCTTGATGAACAGCTCCTCGGTGGCAAAGTGGGAGCAGCTGGCCGTGGCCAGATACCCGCCCCGGGGCAGCAGCTTCATGGCGCGGTAGTTGATCTCCTTGTAGCCGCGCATGGCATTCTCCACCGTGCGGCGCGCCTTGGTAAAGGCAGGAGGATCCAGAATGATGAAGTCGTAGGGACTGCCCTCCTTTTCCAGCCGGGGCAGCAGGGCAAAGGTGTCCTCGCAGAGGAAATCCATGTTGTCGAGACCGTTGCGTTCGGCGTTGCGCTTTGCCATGGCAATGGCTTCGGCGCTGATGTCGGCAGCAGTCACCCGGGCTGCCCCGCCCTTGGCCGCGTTCAAGGCAAAGCTGCCGGTGTGAGTAAAGCAGTCCAGCACGGTGTGCCCGGCGGCAAGGCGTGCTACCGCCCGACGATTATATTTCTGGTCAAGGAAAAAGCCGGTCTTTTGCCCGTTTTCAAAGTCCACATGGTAGTACACGCCGTTTTCACAGATCTCGGTCTGGGTGGTTTCCGGGTGGCTCTCGCCGGGCAGGGCAAACCAGCCTTTGTTTTGTTCCAGCCCCTCCTTGGCACGCAGGGCTTCGTCGTTGCGCTCATAGATGCCGTCAATGGTCTGTCCGTCCGCCCGCAGCACCTCAGCCAAAAGCGGGAAGAGCACCGGCTTCAGCCTTTCCATGCCCACGCTCAGGGTCTGGGTGACCAGAACATTGTTGAACCGGTCTACCGTCAGGCCGGGGAACTGGTCTGCCTCGCCAAAAATGAAGCGGCAGGCGGAAAAGTCGGCAGGCTCCAGCACCGTTTTGCGGTACGCCCATGCGTACTCCACCCGGCGCCGCCAGAAGGCAGTATCAAAGGTATCGTTGGCGTTGCGGGAAATAAGGCGTACCCGGATCTTGCTTTGCAGAGAGAGAAAACCGGTGCCGAGATAGGCGCCCTTGGGGCTGACCACATCCACCAGCGTGCCGTTTTCCGGCGCGGTGCCGGGGGCTTCCAGAATGTCGTTCTCGTACACCCAGGGGTGCCCGCCCACCAAAAGACCCTCGGCGTGCTTGTTGACTTTATATACAGGATAAGTGCGTTCGCTTTTCATAAAATGCTCCTTCAACAAAGAATGCGCAAAATGATGCTTGTTCTGCTCTTTATCATAACATAAAAATATGGTAGAATAAATACAAAATTTTGCGGAAGGAAGAAAACGCTATGGAGATCGAACGCAAATGGATGGTGACCGGCTGGCCGGAGGGGCTGCCCCTTGAGGAAGAATTTACCATGCGGCAGGGCTATATCAGCGTGCAGCCCACGGTGCGCATCCGGGAGGAGGCGCTGACCGGCGGCAGCACCGACTATATCCTCTGCTTCAAGTCCGCAGGGGGTTTGGCACGGGAGGAGATCGAGCGCAGCATCGACAAAGACCTGTTTGTGCAGCTGGAAGAGAAGATCATCGGCAAGCCTTTGATCAAAAAGGTGCGCCGGAGCTACCGTCTGCCGGACGGCGCGGTGCTGGAGGTGAACCATGTGGACGAGGGCTTGCCCACAGCGTTCTGGTACGCCGAGGTGGAGTACCCCACAGTGGAAGCCGCGCTCAGCTGGCAGCCGGAAGCCTGCGGCCTTGCGGCATACCTCAACGATGAAGTAACGAACCAGCCCGGCCAGAGCATGGGCGCATACTGGGTGCAAACCAGAGGGTAAAGCCAACAATACTGTGAAGGGAATGACTGTTTACGAAAAAGATCAAGCTGAAGCTGGAGCTCCAGTATAACTCGCCGGTGATTCTTACCTTTTTTCTGCTGTCCATGCTGGTGCTGCTGGCAGACGGCTGGACGGACGGCTGGAGCACCATGAACCTGTTCTGCGTGTACCGCTCTTCGTGGCGGGACCCGCTGGGCTACATCCGGCTGTTCGGTCATGTGCTGGGTCATGCCAACTGGGAGCATTTTCTCAATAATATGCTGCTGCTGTTGGTGGTGGGCCCGCCCATGGAGGAAAAATACGGCAGCATCCCGCTGCTCAAGGGCATTTTGTTTACCGCGCTGGTCACCGGCGTGCTGCAATGCATCCTGTTTCCCCACACGGGGCTGCTGGGTGCGTCCGGCATCGTGTTCATGCTCATCATGCTGTCCTCGCTGGCGGGCTTTTCCGGCGGCATCCCGGTCACCATGCTGCTGGTGGCGGCGCTGTACTTTGGCCAGCAGGTGTATGATATCATCTTTGTGCACGATAACGTAGCAAACTTTATGCACATCGTGGGCGGCTTGTGCGGCACCGCCTTCGGCTATTACTGCGCCCTCCACCGCCGCCCTGCGCGCAGCCGTAAATAAAAAGAGAAGAATTATAGATAAAAACGGGATACCGGAGCGTCTGTGGACGCTCCGGTATCCCGTTTTTATAAGAAAGAAAAATAATGAGTGCAGCAAACTGGAACTTGTCGGGGCAAAGCCCCTCCATCTTGCTACGCAAGACCGTTCTGTCGCTTAAAAGCCCCACTGGGGCTTTCATTGTTCTGCTTCGCTCCACAAACGCGAATTTTCAAATTAGTCTTTGCAAATAACCTTTGAACCTTCACCATCAATTACAATTCCCTGACGGTTGTTAATTGGGCATAGATTCAAATCCGAAAACTCAGTCATTATTTTCTCGGTGACTTTCTTAAATGGTGCTGTAAGATAATGCGGAAGAACATAGAAATCAATCAAATCAAGCCCTGCATCATCTTCTTGTGAGTAGTCCTCCGGCTTTTCATCCATTTGCTCGATATATTGGATGCTTGGAGCGCATATAATCGCACCTGCCGATTCACCAATCATCAGTTTTCCCTTTGCCAATTCTTTCTTCAACAGCTCATCCGTTCCCGTTTTACGGAGCTGGTCTATAAGGAAAAAAGAATTTCCGCCGGTAAAATATATCACATCCGCATCTTCAAAAACAGACTGTATCGTTGAATAAGCCTCCGTTGAAATATCAATTTCAGTTACGATTGCTCCCAACTTTTTGAATAATTTTCGAGCCGAGCCGACATAACCGGTGTAGCCTTCACGCAGCGAAGCTGTTGGAATAAATGCGACTTTTTTATTTTCAATTTCTTCCTTTATCAGACTTCCTACACTTGAAAAGTGCGAACATAAAAACAGTTTCATCAATATTCTCCTTTATATATAAATTCCGATTTGTTGAACTAAGCCGAGTATACCATACCAGCCAATGAAAGAATACCCCTCTAGGGGAGAATTGGTTAAAAAAAGCGTTCAAAGTGCGCCGCAGAGCACTTTGAACGCGAACCATAAAAATATTATTTCCATCCCCGGTCGGTGGGGTCCAGCATCCCGGCGGCGGAATACACCAGCGCGTTGCAGATGGCAGCGGCAACATTGCTGCCGCCCTTGCGCCCCATGGCAACGATAGCGGGCACACCGTGGGCGGTGCAGACGCTGAACAGCCGCTCCTTGCTCTCCACCACGTTCACAAAGCCCACCGGCACCCCGATGACCAGCGCAGGGCGCAGCCCGGCGGTTTCGATCAGGTCGGCAATGGTCAGCAGCGCCGTGGGGGCGTTGCCCACCGCAAGGATGGCACCGGGGTGCTCGGCGGCGGCTCTTTGCATGGACGCCACCGCCCGGGTGGTACCGTTGGCTTTTGCCAGCGCGGCTACCTCCGGGTCGGCCATGTAGCACAGCGCTGTGCCGCCCAGCCGCGCAAGCCCGGGCTTTGTAATGCCGGAAAGCGCCATGTTGGTGTCGGTAACGATGGGTGCAGCGGCTTGCAGCGCCGCCACCCCCGCCGCCACCGCGCCGGGGGTAAAGCGCAGATTGCGGGCGTAGTCAAAATCGGCGGTGGTGTGGATGACCCGCTTGACCACGGCGGCAGTCTCCGGCGGCGGGGTCAGACCCATTGCGTCCAGCTCTGCGGTGATGATGGAAAGGCTCGTCCGTTCAATGTCGGCGGGCAGATGGTGTTGCGGTGTCATAGGGTGTTCCTCCCTTCCAGTCCCATGGCGGCGTACAGGGCGTTCATGTCCAGCGCCCGGCGCACGCCGTCGGCCAGCAGGTCAAACTGCTGCTGCCGGTACTCCTGCATGGAGAGCAGCGGCGCACTGGCAGGGGAGATGTCCTTGCGGCTGCACAGCAACTGCACCAGCTTTTCGGTCAGCTCCCCGGTATCAAACAGGCCGTGCAGATAAGTGCCCGCCACGTTGTCCTTTACGCAGCCCTCGGTGCTGCCGTCTGCAAGGCGGCAAAAGGGCACGCCCTGCACGGCAGTGCGCCCGGTATGGATCTGGTAGCCGGTCAGCACTGCCCCCGCCAGCTGCGGCGCGGTGACGGTGGCGGTATCCTGTGTGCGGTGCTTTGCGTCCGTAAACACAGTCTGGATGGGCAGCAGTCCCAGCCCGCGCACGGTCTGGCTGCGTCCGCTCTCAGTGCCCTCGGGGTCGGCAAGGGTCTCACCCAGCATCTGGTAACCGCCGCACACGCCCAGCACCGGTGTGCCGGCAGCTGCCAGCTTTTGCACGGCACCTTCCAGCCCGCATTGCCGCAGCCAGAGCAGGTCGTCTATGGTGTTTTTGGTACCCGGCAGAATGACCACATCTGGTGCGCCCAGCTGCCGGGGGCTTTGCACATACCGCACGCTCAGCAGCGGGTGCTGCTCAAGCGGCATAAAATCCGTAAAATTGGAGATATGCGGCAGCCGCAAAATGGCAGCATCCAGCGGCTTGATGGCGGTGTTGCTTTCCAGCCGGGAGGAGAGGGAGTCCTCGTCCTCGATGTCCACCCGCAGGTAGGGTACAACGCCCAGCACCGGCAGATGGGTCTTTTCCTCCAGCATGGTAAGGCCGGGCTTCAGGATGGCGGCATCGCCCCGGAACTTGTTGATGACCAGCCCCTTGATGCGTGCCCGCTCGGCGGGTTCCAGCAGTTCCACCGTGCCGTACAGCTGCGCAAACACGCCGCCCCGGTCGATATCACCCGCCAGCAGCACCGGTGCATCCACCAGTTTTGCCAGCCCCATGTTGACGATATCGTCCGCTTTTAAGTTGATCTCTGCCGGGCTGCCTGCACCCTCGATGACGATGATGTCTACCTCTTCGGCCAGACTGTCGTAGGCGGCTAAAATCTCCGGGATCAGGCTCTTTTTCAGCTTGAAGTAGGCGGCTGCGGGCATCTGTCCGCGCACCTCGCCGTTCACGATGACCTGACTGCCCACATCGCTGCTGGGTTTGAGCAGAATGGGGTTCATGCGCACATCCGGTTCTATGCCGGCAGCTTGTGCCTGCACCACCTGTGCGCGGCCCATTTCCAGCCCATCCCGGGTGACAAAGCTGTTCAGCGCCATGTTCTGGCTTTTAAAGGGGGCTACCCGGTAGCCGTCCTGTGCAAAAATACGGCACAGCGCGGTGCACAGCAGGCTTTTGCCCGCCCCGCTCATCGTGCCCTGCACCATAATGCATTTTGCCCGGCTCATGTAAGCACCTCCTGTAAGGCTTTTAAAAGCTGCTGGTTTTCCGGCGCGGTGCGCACGGCAGTGCGGTACCAGCTGCCATCCAGCCCGGGGTAGTTGCCGCAGCTGCGCAGCACGATGCCGCGCTGCCGCAACGCATCGCCCAGTGTTTCCGGCGCTTGGAACAGCAGATAATTTGCGCTGCCATCCAGCACCCGCAGCCCCAGTGCACGCAAACCATCCCGCAAAACAGGACGCTGCTCTGCAATCAATTCTTGCACCCGGGCTACATAGGCGGTCTCGTCCAGCGCCGCCAGCCCCGCCGCCTGTGCAAGGCTGGAAACTGCCCACGGCTGCCCGGCGGCCTGCATTTTATCCAGCAGAACGGTGTCACTGCACAGACAGTAGCCCAGCCGCACCCCGGCCATGCCGTACAGCTTTGTAAAGGCTTTCAGGATGACGAGGTTCGGGCTTGCCAGCAGCTTTTTGGCAGACAGCGCTTCGCTTTCCGGTAAAAAGTCCAGAAAGCACTCGTCCACCACCAGCAGCGCACCGCAAGCTTCGCACCGGTGCAGCAGCGCCTTCACCAGCGGCAGCGCAGTCAGCTGCCCGGTGGGGTTGTTGGGCTGACAGAGGAATACCATGTCGGTGTCCTCGTCCACAGCGGAAATGAACGCCTCTGTCACTGCAAAATCTTCGCTTTCCCGCAGAAAATGCCGCCGGACGGTGCAGCCTGCCGTTTCCAGCGCGGCGGCATACTCCGCAAAGGTAGGGGCGGGCAGCAGGGCGGTGCGGGGCTTTGCCGCCCACACCAGCCGGAAGATCAGGTCTGCTGCGCCGTTGCCGCACAGGATATGCGCTGCGGGCACGGTTTCGTGCACTGCCAGCTTTGCCCGCAAAGCGCGGCAGAGGGGGTCAGGGTAGCGGTCTGCGGTGGCAAGCGCGGCGGTGATGGCCTTTGCCACCCCCTCCGGCAGTCCCAGAGGGCTGACATTGGCCGAAAAGTCCAGCGCGTCCTGTCCGTACTGCGCCTGGTAACCGGCCCAGTCGCCGCCATGTACAAGCTGCATCATAAAATACCTCGTATCACCAGCCCAAGCGCCAGCGCCAGCAGGCTTTCGGCGTACATCATGCGGTTCGCGCGGCGGATATCCTCCGGCTCAATGGGACGCACGGCATCGCCGATGGTGGGCTTAGGGTAGTATTCACCAAAATAATAGGCGGGCCCGGCCAGCTGCACGTTCAGTGCACCGGCGCAGGCACTTTCGGTCTGGGCGCTGTTGGGGCTGGCGTGGTTGCGCCTGTCCCGCCGCCAGATGCGCCACGCGCTGCGGGCGTCGTTTCCGGTCAGGGCGGCAGCGGCTACCCACAGCAGGGCGGCAATGCGGCTGGGCAGGTAGTTCGCAATATCATCCAGCTTTGCCGCCGCACGCCCAAAGCGCAGATATCGCTCGTTTTTGTAGCCCACCATGCTGTCCATGGTGTTGATGGCCTTGTAGGTCAGTGCCAGCGGAGCGCCGCCCAGCAGCATATACAACAGCGGCGCGATCACGCCATCGCTGGCGTTTTCCGCCACGGTCTCCACAGCGGCCTTGGTCACGCCTTCGGCGGTAAGCGCCTGCGTGTCCCGCCCCACGATGCGGCTTACCGCAATGCGGGCGGCGGGCAGGTCGGGCTTTGTCAGTTCCCGGTAGACGTTCATACTTTCCTGCACAAGTCCCTTTGCCGCCAGTGCCTGCCCGCACCAGAACATCTGTACTGCCAGCCCCAGCAGCGGGTGCAGGGCGGCGGCTCCTATGCAGACAAGGCTTGCAAGCGCAAAGGTGCCCACCGGCAGACAAAAGGCTAAAATGCGCCCGCCCCAAAGCTCGCCCTCCGGTGTTTTGGGCAGACGGGCACGCAGCCCTTTTTCCAGCGCAGAGATGGCCTTGCCCATATACACCACCGGGTGCGGCAGCCACGCCGGGTCGCCGAAAATCGCATCCAGCACAAAGCCGCCCAGTACCGCGTAGCCGATCATGCCTGCGCCTCCTTTGTGTACTGTACGGACTTTACCAGATACAGTACCCGCTTGGACGCCCAGTCCTTGGCATCCAGCACAAAGCCGCCGGCGTTGGGGGCGCACCATTCGTAATAATCCTTGTGGGGCAGGGCATAGCGTTCCATGGCAGCCATCTGGGTGCCGCCGTGGGCTAAGATGACCAGCATCTCCTCGCCATCCGCAAGAGCTTTGTCCACCAGTGCGGAAAATGCTGCGCAGATGCGCTCACAAAACGCAGCCTTGGTCTCGCCGTCCGGGCAGGGGCTTTCACAGTTGGCGGCTACCCATGCAAGGTAGTCCGGATCGTGCTCCATTTCAATATAATTTCTCCCCTCAAAGCTGCCGAAGCACATCTCCTTCAGCCCGTCTATTTCTATAAGCTTTGCGCCCGGGAACAGTACCTCAGCGGTCTGCCGGGTGCGGCAAAGGGGAGTGATATACACAGTCTTAGGGAAAATATCTGCCCTGCACAGTACAGCGCGCCCGGCGGCAGAAAGCGGGATATCCCGCTGCCCCTGATAGCGCTTTTCGGCGTTGTATTCGGTCAGGCCGTGACGCAACAAATAGATCAGCATTCCGGCAATTCTCCTTTCAAAACGGTGGGGATGCCGCAGAACATCTGCACCACACACGCAGCGCGTGCCGCCAGCATACAGGCAAGCCGCCCGGCGTTTTCCCGCGCGGCACGCTCGGCCGGGTCTACGGGCACCACACCGCCGCCCACCTCGGTGGACAGCACGATATCATAAGCGGATAATTTGTCCGCAAGTTTCTCAAGTTCAGCGTTGTCTTTGCACCCGGCGGCAAGCTGCTGCGCATCCGCGATGCAGCGGCCGGGCAGGGTGCGGGCAAAGGTGCGCTTGCCGCTGTACAGCGGCCCGGTGATAAAGATCATAACAGCCCTCCCCACTGGCAGGCGCACAGCGCCGCCAGCATCCAAAGCTCAGTCTTTTGCAAAAACCACCCGGCGAGATCGCCGGTAATGCCGCCCAGCTGCTGCACAGCTACATGGTGATACCACAAAAACAGCAAGATTGCAACTGCCGCCAGTGCTCTGCCGCCTAAAGCCAGCAGCGCCCCGCAAAGCAGTATCGCCAGCACTGCCAGCACATTGCGCACAGCGGTGCGGTCGGCAGCGGAGGCAAAGGTATGGGCAAGGCCGGTGTTTTTTGCCATGGGAAAGGCCGCCACCGCAAGGCCGGAGAACGCCCGCTCCAAAACCAGTGCCAGCGTCCACAGAGCGCCCACCCGGGGCGTGAACTGCACGCAGGCGGCGAGGCAGAGGTAAGCCGCAAAATAGCTGCACAGCCGGATGACCGCAAAGGCACCGCAGTGCGGGTCTTTTAAAATTTCCAGCTTCTTTTCCCGGTCGCCGTAGCTGGCAAGGGCGTCACAGGTGTCGGCATAGCCGTCCAGATGGATGCCGCCGGTCACCCACACCGGCACAAGGCAGAACCCTGCCGCCCGCGCCGGGGCAGGCAGGGGCAGCACCCCGCACACGCACCACAGCGCCCCGCATAAAAGCCCCACCAGCGGGAAGGCGCACAGCGCGTACCGCATATTTTTTTCGTTCCACCCAAACTGCGGCACCGGCACTGCCGAAAACATGGCAAAGGCCACCGCAATGGTCTGCAAAACGATCATTTTTCCACTCCTTTATAATAGACGGGGACGCCGCACACCACCCGCACCACGGCATCTGCCCGGGCGGCAAGGGCGTTGTTCACCTGTGCCAGCGCCAGCAGATAGCGGTCCGTGTCCCCGGCATAGTCCGCGCCGCCACTGAACACTTCGTTGGAGACAACGATCAAATTTTCGCACTGCGCGGCAAGGCTATCCAGCCCCTGCAAAATGTGCTCGGCAGCGGCATCGCCCGCACCGGCGGGGTCGTACAGCTCGTTGGCGGTCAGATTGCCTAAGTCTTCCAGCAGCGCCGTGCCCCTGCAGGGCAGACGCACCGTCTCTAAATGCAGCGGGCATTCGATGGTCTCAAACTGCTTCGCAGCGCGCATTTTGCGGTGCTTTTCTACCCGGGCGGCGCACTCGGCATCCCACACCTGCATGGTAGCCAGATAGTACCGCGGCAAACCGCAGCGCAGCACAAGGGCTTCGGCGTATTCACTTTTGCCGCTGGCAGCGCCGCCCAGCACCAGCGTCAGCATTGGGGCGTATACGGCGCAATGCCGCCCTCCGCAAAGGAATAGCACCCCTCGTACACCGCCAGCGCCATGTCCCACAGCGGGATGCTGGCCACTGCGCCGGTGCCCTCGCCCAGATGCAGCCCGGCGGTGAGCAGGGGCGTTTTGCCTAATGCTTCCAGTACCAGCCGGGCGGCAGGCTCGGTGGAACAGTGGCTGGCAAACACAGCCTTGGATGCTGCCGGGCACAGCCGCACGGCGCACAAAGCCGCCACTCCGCTGATAAAGCCATCCATCAGCACGGGCACACCCGCCAGCGCCCCGCCCAGAAACATCCCGCACAGACCGGCGATATCAAAGCCGCCCAGCTTGCTCAGTACGTCCAATACATCATCGGGGTTGGGGACATTGCAGGCAATGCCCCGCCGGATGGTGTCCACCTTGCGAGCAAGCCCTGCGTCGGAAAGCCCTGCACCGCGCCCGGTCATGGTCTGCACCGGCTGTGCCAGCAGCACGGCGGCTACGGCGCTGGAGGTGGTGGTGTTGCCAATACCCATCTCACCGGTAGCCACCAGCCCGTAGCCCTCGGCGGCAAGCTGCCGGGTCAGGGCGATGCCCCGGCCAATGGCCTCCACTGCCTCGGCGCGGGTCATGGCAGGGCCTTTGGTAAAGTCCGCAGTCCCGGCGGCAATGCGGCAGTCCCGCACGCAGGGTACGGGCGCACCGGCAATGCCCAAATCCACCGGCAGCACATCGCAGTGCGCCGCCTGTGCCATCCTGCATACGCTGGTGCGCCGCGCAGCAAGGTTCTCGGCTACGGCGCGGGTCACGCTCTGGTCGGTCTGGCTTATGCCCTGCGCCACCACGCCGTTGTCCGCACAGAGCACCGCCACCGCCCGGCGGGAAAAATCAAACTGCGCCGTGCCGGTCAGCGCAGCGGCATCTTCCAGCAGGGTCTCCAGTGCGCCCAGCCCGCCCAAGGGTTTAGCAAGGCTGGCCCAGTGGGTATGGGCGGCGGCGCGGGCGGTTTCGTCTGGCGGGGTGATGGCAGCAAGCAGCTGCATCAGTTCAGCTTCGGTCATTTTCGTCATCCTTTGTGTTTCAAAAAGTGCTGCGCCGCCTGCACAAAGCGGCGGGGCAGGGCAGTGCCTGCCCAGTAAAGATGCGGGAAACCGGCATACAAATGCGCGTTTGCAAAGCCGCATTCCCACTGCCTTTTTTCGGCTTTGCACACAGAAAAGTCTGCACCATTTTCGGAGGAATCCCAGTGGTGAAATTCGTGGACGGGCAGCGTTTCTCCGGCGTGGAAAAGCATACTGTCGGCCTTTGCCGTCATGGCGGCATAGCCAAAGCGCACCAGCCGCCCGGTGTTGTGCCCGCTGCCCGGCAGCACACCCGCCATGGGGTAAGTTTTGCCGTCCATACCCTCCAGCGCCTGCCCTAAGTACAGAAAGCCGCCGCACTCGGCAGCGGTGGGCAACCCTTTCTGAACAGCCTCCCGGATAGCAGCACGCAGGGCGCAGTTCTCGCTCAGCTGCCGGGCATACAGTTCCGGGTAGCCCCCGGGCAGGTACAGCCCGCCGATATTTTCCGGCAGGGCGGCATCCCGCAGCGGGCTGAAAAATGCAAGCTCTGCACCCGCATCCCGCAAGGCGTCCAACGTTTCAGCGTAGGCAAAGCAGAAGGCTTCATCCCGCGCTACGGCAATGCGAACGGAGGGCGTGCACGGCGCGGCAAGCGGCGGCGCAGCCGGGGCAGGGCGGTCGGTCAACACTGCCAACTGTGCCCAGTCCAGCACAAGGGCATCGGCAAGCTTGCCCAGCTTTTGCTGTAAGTCCGCAACCTCCCCGGCGGTTTTCAGCCCGAGGTGGCGGCTCTCAATGGCGCACCCCGGCAGATGGGGCAGATACCCCACCACAGTCAACCCGGTCTCGGCTTCCAGCATCGGGCGCAGCGTTTTGTACAAGGACTCAGAGCAATCATTGAGCAGAATGCCCACGATATGGCTGGGCGTGCGGAACTGCAAAAGCCCCCGCAGCTCGGCAGCAAGGGTGATACTTGCCCCTTTTGGCTGCACTACCAGCAGCACCGGCAGCGCCAGCGTATCGGCCAGCTCCCAAGCGCTTGCACGGGTTGTCAGTCCCTGCCCATCGTAAAAGCCCATGGCACCCTCGCATACGGCAGCGCCGTGCCCGGCGGCATACCGGGCGTAAAGCGTGCGCACCGTATCCGGAGCAGAGAGGTAGAGGTCTAAATTGTGGCTTTCCACCCCAAGCGCGCTGCGGTGGAACATGGGGTCGATATAATCCGGCCCGCATTTGAAGGCGCAAGGGTCAGCCCCGCGCCGCTGCAAGGCGGTCAGCACGGCACAGGTAACTGTGGTCTTGCCGCTGCCGGAGCGCGGCGCGGCGATGAGAAACTGCATCATGTCCGTGCCCCCGTAATGAGAAACACAGGGTTGTTAGCCATCAGCAAATGCAGACTGCCCGCCGTTTTTGTGCGGTTGACGGCGATCTGTGTCACCTCCGCAGAAAGGCCGTGGGCGGTCAGGGCAGCTACGGCGGCACTGAGCGTTTCCAGCGCAATGGCGGTAATGCACAGCCGAGCGACTGGATTTTTGTGCAGTACGGCGTCTATAACAGCGTCCATATTGCCCTTTGTGCCGCCGATAAATACAGCATCCGGGGCGGGTAACGCGTCCAAAGCATCGGGTGCTTTGCCCTCGATCAGGGTCAGATTGTAAGCAGCAAATTTCTCCCGGTTTTGCTGGATCAGTGCACAGGCTTCCGGGTCACACTCTACGGCATATACCTGCCCGGCAGGGGCGGCAAGCGCCAGCTCCACGCTCACGCTGCCGGTGCCCGCGCCCACGTCCCATAGGGTGTCCGTGGGGGTGACCGCCAGCTTTGCCAGCGCGGCGGCGCGCACCTCCTGCTTTGTCATGGGCACAGCGCCCCGGATAAAAGCATCGTCCGGCAGGCCGGGGGTGCGGCGGGACGGCAAAGCCTCCCGTTCGATGAGCAATACGCTCAGCGGTGCAAAGGCTTGCTCTGCCAGTTCCCGGGCAAGGCCAAAGCGGATGGCTTCTGTCGGGGTGCCAAGGTTTTCGCCCACAAGGGCGTGAGCAGCACCCAGCCCGGCGGCGGTCAGTTTGGCGCAAAGGGTGGCAGGGGTGTCCCCGCCGCCAGTGAGGAAAAACACCTGTGGATGCGCCAAAATCTCGGCTACGGGGTTGCAGGCACGACCATGGGCCGACACCAGTTTCCAATCCTGCCAAGGGCGTCCCACTGCTGCGGCTAAAAGCTGCACGCTGGAAAGCCCGGGCAGCACCCGGACGGAGTATCCCATGACCCGCAGCAGGGGCAGCAGCTTAGCCGCACCGGAGTAAAACCCGGTGTCGCCGCTGTACAAAACAGCGGTGTCTGTATCCGGCTGTGCGGCAAGACACGCAAGGATTTCCTCCGGCTTATACACGGCTTTGCAGTTGTCAGTGCACCCCGCCGGTAAATGCTCCAACAGGCGCTTTGCCCCAAGGATGAGCCCTGCGCCTTGCAGTGCAGCCAACCCTTGCGCGGTCAGGCTTTCCGGATAGCCGGAGCCCATTCCAATCAGAGAGATCATACCAGAACCTCCTTGCAACGTGCCAGAATTTGTGCAGCAGTTTGTCCGTTTTCAGCCGGGCGACGCACCACGATCAGCTGTGCACCGGTATCCTGTGCGGCCTGTGCTTTTTCGGCAAAGCCGCCCACAGCACCGCCGTCCTTGGTGACCAGATGCCGGATGGAGAATTGTTCCATCAGAGCGCAGTTCAGCGCATAGCTGAATGGCCCCTGCATGGCAATGATATTCTTATGCGGGATACCGGCGGCCTCGCAGGCGGCAATGCCCTCCCGTGTGGGCAGCACCCGGGGGAACAGCCGCTCCGGGCTGAGCGCCGCAAAAGCGGCAAGCTCTTTTGCGCCGGTAGCCAGCAGCACATTGCCGCTGCACCCGGCCAGAAATGCAGCGGCGTGGGTGGCGGTGGCAAATACCATGCTCCCGGCAGGCAAGGGACTTTCTTCCCGCAGCAGCCGGTGATACTCCACCCCGGCCACGGCACATGCCGTCCGGATGTTTTTTGTGGCGTCCACCGCATAGGGGTGGGTGGCGTCCACGCACAGGGCGGCGCCCTGCAAAAGGGTGGTCATTTCCTCGGTAGTCAGCCGACCGCAGTGCACGGAGATGCCGTCCGCTTTGCCCTGTTCCTCTGCACCCAGCGGGGTGGCAACACTGACCAGAACCTCTGCTCCTAGCGCCGCCAGCTGCCGGGAGAACACCCGCCCCTCGGTAGTGCCGCTAAAAACCACTGCCTTCATCTGCGGTACCCCCGTGGGGTGACCATTCTGCCGCCCAGCTGCTTTGTGGCGGCGTTGCCGATGTACACGGTGGTAAACATATCCACCGCAGTGTCTTTCAGCTGGGCAAGGGTCAGGATTCGGGCGGTCTGACCCTCCCGGCCGATGTTGCGCACGATGCCGCAGACGGTATCGGCACTTTTGCCGTTTTCCAGCAGGATGCACACCGCCTTTGCCAGATAGTCCGGCCTGCCCTTGGAGGAGGGATTGTACAACGCAACGCAGAAATCTCCCATAGCGGCGCAAGCCAGCCGCTTCTCGATGACCTCCCACGGGGTCAGCCGGTCGGAAAGGGAAATGACGCAAAAATCGTGCGCCAGCGGTGCACCCAGCACCGCTCCGCCGCTGAGAGCAGCGGTCAGTCCGGGCACGATCTCCACGGCAACGTCCGGATAATCCGGGGCAAGCTCCAGCAGGGGACTTGCCATGCCGTACACCCCGGCATCGCCGGAGCAGACCAGCGCCACCCGCTTGCCGGTGCGTGCTTTTTCCAGCGCCCAGCGGCAGCGGTCGATTTCCTGCGTCATGCCGGTGGCATAGTATTCCTCGCAGGGAAATTCATCGCGGATGAGGTCAAGATAGACCTTATACCCGCAGATGGCGTCAACGCTTTCCAGCGTATTCGCGGCCTGCTGGGTCATATAAAAAGGTTCGCCGGGGCCAAGTCCCACGACATAAACCACCTTCTCGGGACGGTCAATGTCAATTTCCATCACGTCAAGCATTCTGCCACCTCCAGTCCGGGGCAAAGGGCCTGCACGCCAGCGCAAGGGTCACGCCGCTGCAAGCAAATTTCGGGTAAAACAGGCTGCCGCCTGCGTCCAGCACTGCCGCCCGCTCACAGACATTATCCACTCCGGTCACACTTTGTACAAAAGGGGAGGGGGTGAACTGTCCGGGCACGCTGCGCAGCTGTGCGGCAGAGTAAAACCGCACCGGCCAGCCGTGTGCCTGACAAAAGGCCAGCAAGCCCGGCTCGTTTTGCTTTAGGTCGATGCTTGCGGCGGCGGTGACTGCCCGCGCAGCAAAGCCGTACCGGGTGCAGAAGGCGGCAAAGGCAGCTTCCAGCGTGTCGGCGCTTGTGCCCCGCTTGCAGCCGATGCCCAGCACCCCGATGCGCGGCACAAGATGCAGTGCCTGCCCGGTGGGGCAAAGGGTGAGTGCAAAGTCGGCTTTTTTCGGGGGATCAGCGGGGAATAACCCTGCGGGCACGGTGCCTGTTACCGGGAAATCTGCCCAGTAATATACCGGTTGTCCGGCCAGTAATTTGCCGCTGACCAGCTTGATGCGTTCCGGCTCCAGTACCGTGCAGTTTTGGTGCTTTGCCCATTCGTCCACCGCAAAAATACCGTGGGCATCGGTGGCGGTGGTGATCACTGGCACAGCACCGCATATAGCGGCAATAGCCCGCGCAAGATCGTTCGCGCCGCCCAGATGTCCGGACAGAATGGGCACGGCAAACCGCCCGCATTCGTCCACCACTACCACAGCCGGGTCGGTAGTCTTGCTCTTGCAGTGGGGCGCGATGGCCCGCACCGCAATGCCCGCAGCGCCTACAAATATCAGCGCATCCGACTGCACAAACTGTGCGCTTGCCCATTCTGCAAGAGAAACACCATCCTGCCCGCACCGGGCAACGCTGCCGGGCAGGGCAGCGGAAAGACGCTTTGCAAGCGCAAGGCCGGTTTCCGTAAAGGCAAGGTAAGCGCGGGTCATACCGGTTCTCCTTTGCGGAACTCGGTGGTAAAGGCGGGGTCGTACAGCTTGCTGCGCTCGTACTGCGTGCCGAGAAAATCTCCCACTACGATAAGTGCCGTCTTGGTAATGCCCGCTGCACGGGTGCTCTCAGCCAAAGAACCAACTGTGCACCGCACGATTTTTTCTTCCGGCCAGCTGGCCTTGTACACCACGGCGGCGGGGGTGTCCGGTGTATACGCGCCCTGCAAAAGCGCCGGCTGCACCTTGTCAATCAGCCCGATGGACAGAAAGATCACCATGGTCGCGCCGTGGGCGGCAAGGCTTGCCAACCTTTCCCGCTCCGGTACGGGGGTGCGCCCCTCCATGCGGGTGATGATGACCGTCTGGCTGACCATGGGCAGGGTATACTCGGCGTTCAGCGCAGCGGCAGCGCCGCAAAAGCTGGAAACACCGGGGGTATCATCGTAACAAATGCCGTCTGCATCCAGTGCATCCATCTGCTCCCGGATGGCACCGTACAGGCAGGGGTCGCCAGTGTGTAACCGCACAGTGCTTTTACCGGCAGCTTCCATCCGGCGCATCACGTCCAGTACCTGCTCCAGCGTCATCTCGGCGCTGTTATAGATAGCACATCCCGGCTTTGCCAGCCCCAGTAGCGCCGGATTGACCAGACTGCCTGCGTAAATAATGCAGTCTGCGGCCTGTAAAAATGCTGCACCGCGCTGGGTGATCAGATCCGGTGCGCCGGGCCCGGCGCCCACAAAATGTACCATGTGCATTACTCCTTCCATTCGTCTAACAGGCGGGCGGCAGTTTCGGTCTGTCCCAGCGGGCCATGCTGGTTTGAAAACAGCACGGCGCCCACCCGGAACGCCCCGCCCGCGCGGCGGTCAAGATACAGCTGGATGGCGGCAAGCAGGCTTTGCAGCACCGGCTCCCGCAGTCCGGCTGTATCCAGAATCTCCAGACAGGCATCCGTGGTGGCTGCATTGTACAGTGCGGTGCACACC
>OJKP01000465.1_pt1 | contig 30124 bp, 24 predicted proteins | sample 1596521 | NCBI WGS metagenome assembly OJKP01 (sample SAMEA4350130, study PRJEB24818) | metagenome | biome: human; feature: gut; material: faeces | place: Denmark | collected 2013-09
TCGGCGAACTTTGGCTTGCTGTTTAATTGTTTCTTGCCTTGTACCATAATTTGAATAATTAAAAATCATGGTGCAAAGGTACGAAACTTTATCTAGGCACACAATACGGCATTAACCGAATACTTACATTACTATTGGAATGCCGGAATCTTCGTATGGAACATTGATACCATCAGCAAGGCTATCCGCACCTTCCAGCCAAACCTTGCCAGCATCATGGACGAGATGGCACCTTCTTTCTATACCAAACAGGAGAAAGAGGTAGTCGGCAAACTCTTCCCAACCTGCGAGAAGATAAGCATTGACTATGCCGTAATGGAGAAGTCGAAGGAAATCTATACCTTGCCAGCTGAGTTTGGCTGGAGCGACTTAGGTAGCTGGGGCAGCCTCCGCACCTTACTTCCACAGGATGAGGCTGGCAATGCCAATGTAGGCAATGACATCCGTTTGTATGAATGCAAGAACTGCGTGGTTCATGCAGCCGATGAAAGCAAGGTAGTAGTTCAAGGCTTGGATGGCTATATCGTAGCCGAGAAGAATGGACAACTGCTTGTTTGCTCATTGAAAGAGGAACAAAGGATTAAGGAATTTTAATTGGAGTATATGGCAAAGAAAAAAATACTATGGCTTACAGCCGATTGCTTCATAGATGTGGACAGATTGTTGGTACCATATTTAAGAGAACATTCGGATTACGAGATTCGATGGATTGTCCTACAATCGATGAATGGAGCAAAGGTTTCTGAGCATAAGGATTATGAAATATTAAATCTCTCATATAGAGGAAAGGATATCAGAACCTTCTTTCAGGTTAATCATTTCATGAAGCAAATAAAGGCAAGTCATTTCGACCTGATTTATAGTGACGCACTGGGGTTAATGTATTACACAGCCTTACTACATGCGAAAGATAAATCTCCGCTTGTGCATGCAGCCCATAATGTAAACCCTTATCCCGTATGGCCAATGGGCTTGCGCATGGAAGTTAAATATATATTTAGCAGATGTAAGAACTTCCAGATGTTCTCTAAACATACAGCGCAATGGTTCAAAATGCATTATCCAAAGAAGTCTTTCTTCTATGCACCGATGGTTGTGAAGGATTTCGGAAAGGTTCAGACCGATAATTATAAGGTAGATGAAAAGAAAGTAAACCTTCTGTTTTTTGGTAATGTGGTGTCTAATAAGCGCCTTGATTTGCTAATTGATGCTGTGAAGGAATTGCCTGAGAATATACAGAATAAAGTGCATCTCAATATTTGTGGCAATTGCCGAATGAACAAGGAGGCTTTTTTTCAGCAGATAGGTGATTGCAAGAGCATCTCTACCAATTTCAAGCGCATACCAGATGAGGAAATTCCGGAGTTATTTACCAAACATCAATTCTTTATGCTTCCTTATCAAGATGTGGCACAAAGTGGTCCCCACATGATAGCTTACAATTACAACCTTCCTGTAATAGCCAGTGATATTGACGGTTTTGCTGAGCGTGTTGAGGATGGTGAGAATGGTTTCTTATTCCGTGTAAATGATAAAGAATCATTGAAAGCTGCCATCACTAAAGCTGCGATGATGTCCACTTCTGATTATCAGAAGATGAAAGATAATCTAAAGACTTATGTGGCAGAAAACAACAGCTTGGAAGCTGTTTCTAAAAAGTATATTGAATATTTTGATAAGATAAGTAAGGTATGAATCCATCAATTGTTCTAGGAACATTTCAAAACAATAATTATCAAGATTTGCTGAATGTGGTAGATGCTTCTTTTGAGAAAGGTTGTACATCCTTTGATACAGCACCTAGTTACGGAACTGAAACTGATTTGGGGAAGGCTATTGCTTCATGTATGTCTAAATATCATGTTGATAGAGAGAAAGTCTTTGTATCAGATAAGGTCGATGCATGGCAGATGATTCAAGGCAAAGGAGATGTTAGCAGTTATCTACATGGAGCATTGGAGAAGATGAACCTTGATTATTTTGATATCGTATGGGTTCATTGGCCTATCTCTGACTTTATAGAACCAACTTGGAAAAGTCTTTTGGATTTGCAAGAACGTAAAGTGGTTCGTAATATTGGAATATGCAATGTTAGGGTAAGACATTTAAAGGAAATGGAGAGTAAAGGCATCTTGCCGAAATTTATCCAAATTGAAAGACATCCTTTGCGTATATGTCAAGCAGAAATGGATTATTGTAGAGCTCATGGCATCAAGGTGTATTCGTATTCTCCAATCTGTAGAATGCATCCGGATCTTCGCAATAGTGATGTTTTACAACAAATTGCAGATAAATATCAGAAAAATATAGGTCAGGTTATTCTCAGGTGGCATATAGACACTTGTGCTGTACCAATCTTTATGTCTAAGAACCCTAAGAGAGTTGTGGATAACCTTCATATATTTGATTTTGAATTAACGGATGATGAGATTATGCGAATTTCATCTCTAGACCAAAACTATAAAATCTTTCTTGAATCATGGGGTTGCCCTGGTTTCTAAAAAAAAAAAGAAATGACAAAATCTAAGAAGAAAAAAATAATGGTGTTAGGTCTGATAGCCCTATTTCTTTTTTTATGCTTGATTTGTATAGTGGGAATTATTTGGGCCGTTGCCATCGGAATTGTCGGTATGTTGTTTTTGCTTCTCAACTTATATGCAAAGAATAAAATTGCATGGAATGCAGACCATCTGTTTTCCGATATAGGGCGCAATTATGACTACTTGTTGATTGGTGAGCCATGGAACTGTGATGAGTTGAAAGGTAAGAAAATATGTTTCTTTTCACCAAATCGGTCTATGTTGTCAAGCTATGAGTTAGGAAGAAGGCTGTTCTCATTATTAAAAGAAGGAACAGGAACCATGGTAATCAGTAGCAGAGAAGGACGGTTAGATACTAAGAAATTATCTGTATTGGATATACCTTATTTGCATGAGATTCAGCAACACAAATATGGCATTACTCATGGTAAATTAAAAATATATTTACCCTTTGTTTTTGCTCCTATAGAATCGTTACGCTATTTCTTATCCACAAAGCGAGAAAAAGTGGCGGAAGTATCAATTTCAGAATATGCTTCATTGGCAGAATTCTGTAAAGTTCGAAATATTAATTTGTTAATAATAAAAACTAAATAGAAAATGGAAAATCATTATACAAATGCAAGAAATGTCCAGATAGTTATTGCCTTGATGAAGGCTCATGGAGTCAAGAAGGTAATAGCTTCTCCTGGTGCTACAGATTTGGCTATAGTTGCGAGTTTGCAGCAAGATCCTTATTTTGAGATGTATTCCTCAATAGATGAACGTTCAGCCGCCTATATGGCTTGCGGTATGGCTGCAGAAAGTGGGGAGCCTGTTGCTATTACTTGTACTGGAGCTACATCTTCAAGAAACTATATGCCTGGCTTGACGGAAGCTTATTATCGTCAGCTTCCTATCTTGGCTATTACTTGTAGTCGAAGTAATGCAAACATTGGGCACTATGTTGATCAGGTAACAGATAGAACCCAGCTGCCAAGTGATGTTGTTATGGAAAGTGTGCAGGCGCAGAGCATTCATTGTCCAGAAGATGAATGGGATGTAATGGTAAAGGTAAATAAGGCAATGATAGGATTGACTCGTAATGGTGGAGGTCCAACCCATATTAACCTTGTAACTGCATCAAGTTCAAATTTTGCTGTCAAGGAGATTGCACCAGTTAGAAAGATTTCCTTATATCTGAAAGAGGATAAGTTTCCTGAAGTTCCACTAGGTAAGGTGGGAATATTTGTTGGTGCCCATGAGAAATGGCCAGATGAATTGACTGCTGCTGTTGATAACTTCTGTGAAGTTTATAATGCTATGGTTATTTGCGACCCTACCAGTAATTATAAAGGAAAATACAGAATTCTTATGCCTTTACTTTGCGAGCAGGCTAAAGAGGAAGTTGGTGGTGAACAGTTGGACTTGATGATACAGATTGGCTTTGTTTCTTCCATGTTGTTTAAAAAGGCCAAGGTAATGTGGAGAGTTGCCAAGGATGGAGTCGTAAGAGACACCTTTAGAAAGACAAATTCTATTTTCCAGATGTCTGAATTGGATTTCTTTACCAAGATGGTTGAAGGTAAAGGCAAGAAAGAGAATACGGTGTATTCGGAGTATAAGGAACGTTACGATTCATTGTTGCATTCGCTTCCTGAATTGCCATTCTCTAACATTTGGGTAGCTCAGCAGTTGTCAGGTCAATTGCCCGAAAATAGTGTGTTGCATTTGGGTATAAGAAACTCATTACGTTCATGGGGATATTTTGATATTCCAAATTCAGTTTTGTCCTATTGTAATACAGGTGGCTTTGGTATTGATGGGGGTATTTCTTCTTTGATAGGCGCATCAATGGTTAACCAGCAGAGTCTTTTCTTCGGTGTATTCGGTGACTTGTTGTTCTTCTACGATATGAATAGTTTAGGCAATCGTGACATTAAGCCAAATCTTCGAATTATTGTGATTAATAATGGTCTTGGACAGGAATTCAAGAATGTGTCATTTCCGGGTTCTTTGGTTTTTGGAGACGATATTGATAAATTTACGGCTGCAAAGGGACATTTTGCTTGCCAGTCAAAGACGTTGGTTAAGGACTATGCTGAGAATTTGGGATTTGAATATCTTACAGCATCCAACAAGGAGGAGTTTGCTGAAGTATATAAACGTTTTATATCAAAAGAACTTACTGAACGTCCAATGCTTTTTGAGATATTTACAGATACCAAGGATGAAACACAAGCGAACTATTCTATAACATCTATCGAGCTGAAGAGTAAGTTTGTCAGAAAGGTGCATGATACGTTAATGAAACCTGAGATGGTTGTTTTGAAGAATATTGCAAAGAAAATAGTAGATTAATGATAAAATGTTTATGAAAGATGTAATTTACATGCTGGTTGGAAGTCTCATATTGTTTCCACAGATATTAACTTATTTATTGATGCGGGGGGGCGTTTTTACAATGACTTGTCCCGTTACAAGACAATAAAAGGGCTAGAAGATAAGAATAATCTTAGGGCATTTGTTTTTTTGATGATGGTATATCCTGAATTTCGTAGTATTTTTTATTGGCGTTTGGGAAAATTAGCTCGCTTATTATTCTTTTGGATGCCTGGGCGTAGCAACTTGTATTTGGTAACTAACCCACGTTATGTTGGTGGTGGTTTTTATGTAGGCCATGGTTGGGGTACCGTAGTAAATGCTCAGAGTATTGGCATGAATTTTCGGGTAGGGCAGAATGTAACTGTCGGCAGTCGCAACTGTAAGGAAGCAACAATAGGCAATAATGTATCTGTGTGGGCTAATGCGATTGTTTTAGGTGATATAACATTAGGAGACAACTGTCAAGTTGGAGCAGGAGCAGTTGTGGTTAAAAGCATACCGAATGATTCTGTTGTTGTTCCCGCCAAATCGATGATTATCAAACAGAATGGCAAAAGAGTTAATGTTCCATTGTAAAGTTTATGCTCAAATAAATAATAGATATATATGAAGATATTAATCATAACATTTACATCTGGAAATAATCCTGGAACCTTTATGCAAGGTTTGGGTGTTCAGACTGCAATGAAGCGCTTGTACCCAACGGCACAAATAGACTTCTTGAAGTTTCCAGATTTTAAGGTGAATTTTGGAGTGAGAGACAAAAAGGCAAAGCTATGGCAAACATTTCGACAAAAGGCAGCTTCTGCTTATAGGTTGATTAAGTATTATAAACTCCGTAAGGAGAACATGAACTTTACCCCAACGATAGACCTGTTCAATTATACAAAAGAAGATGAATCTTTTATCTGTCAATATGATTTAGTGGTGATAGGTAGTGATACTATTCTTGAAGAAGCATATGGAAAGGATGGAAGAATAGGTTTGAATTGGATGCCGCTTGATGTGAAGAAAATATATTTTGCAGCCAGCGCATCCCCTGCAAACTTTGTTTTGAAAGATGATTTAAAGAAGGTGGTCTCAAAGGCAGATTTTATTGGTCTGCGAGATAATCTAACGATAGACTTTTTTATCAATAAGTTGGGCATTGACAAAGATAGAGTCTTAAAGCAACCTGATCCATCTTATTTCTTGAATATCAACCAGTTTAAGTTATCCTCTACACAACAAAGTCGACTGAAAAAAGGTAGAAAATATGTGCTATATAATTTTATGTCGAACTTCCCTTTGCGAAAGGAACTTGCTGACGCATTGAGAAATATTGGTTATATAGTAGTATCGACAGCATATAATCCATACGCAGACATCAGTTTGGACACTATAGATGCTTATGAGTGGGCAGGTGTGTTCAGGTTTATGGATGTGATTGTGACAGAACGCTTTCATGATAGCGTGTTTGGATTGAGAAACGAATGTCCTGTAGTGGCGATAGATTGGGATTCGGCTCGTTTCTCAAAAGGTGGTGACAGCAAGACTTTAAGAATACTTGAAGATTATGAGCATGAGTATCTGCATTTCAATCTATGTGGTAAAACAGACTTTTCGCCAGTTATTAATGCAGTGAAAAATATAAATAATCTTTTTGATTTGCAGAAAGTGAAAGAAATAAACATTTTGCAAAAACAACGTGTTGACGCAATATTAGAACAGATAAAGGAGAACGTAAAGATATAACTATGATTAGAATTTTACAGATAGTGCCAAATATGCAAGCTGGAGGCTTAGAAACATGGCTAATGAATCAATACCGCTGCTTGGACAGAACGAAGATACAGTATGACTTCTTGGTACACTATAACAAGCGTTTTTTCTATGATGACGAGATTGAGGCTATGGGTGGAAAGATATATCGCTGTTCTGTGAGAGAGGACAATAACCTGCTTAAGTATTTTTCTTTCTTGTATCATTTTTTTAAGTCGCATCCAGAATATAAAATTATACATGGACACATGCCGTCTTTCTCAGTCTTTTATATGGGGATTGCAAGATTGTGTGGAGTCCCTGTAAGAATAAATCATAGTCATAACTCATCATATAACAAGACTACTAAGGGAAGAATAGAGCATTTTCTTACGAAGTTTGTCAAGTGGAATGCCAATCACCTGTTTGCCTGTTCCGATTTGGCAGGCAAATATATGTATGGAAAATCACATTATACTGTAATCCATAATGCCGTGGATGTTGACAGATTCAAGTTCAATCCTATGGTGCGTGATGAAGTGAGAAAAGAATTTGATGTTACAGACAAGTTTGTACTGGGTCATATAGGCCGTTTCACTCTTCAAAAAAATCATATATTTTTGCTTGACATCTTCAAGGATTTGCTTGTCAAGAAGAGTAATTCTGTTTTGCTGCTTATTGGTACAGGAGAACTGGAAGAGGAAATCAAGGCAAAGGCAGATTCTTTAGGATTAACCAACCATATTATATTTACTGGTGTTAGAAAGGATGCGGAACGTTTATATCAAGCTATGGATGTATTTGTATTGCCTTCATTGTACGAAGGTTTGCCGGTGGTAGGAATTGAGGCCCAAGCATCGGGCGTTCCGTTTTTTGTGTCTGACACGGTCACAAAAGAGGTGAAACTTTTACCAACAACAGTTTTTTTGCCAATTAATCAAGGAACTTCTTGTTGGGTTAACGCATTGGTGAATTTGATACCATTGAACAGGGATGATGCCTATCGGATGGTTGCTCGCCAAGGGTATGGTATCAAGGAAGAAGCGGCAAGAATCGTAAAGATTTACACTGATTTTTATAACAGCGTAAAATAGAAGATTCCCGTAAATATTTTGCTTGTTTACATAATAGCATTTATTTGTTTACCTTATATTTCACAATTTACTCATGATAGATTTTTCCGTATTAATGTCTGTGTATAAGAAAGAAAATCCTTCTTATATGCGAGACAGCTTGAATAGTGTCTTTAATCAAACATTACAGCCAACTGAAGTTGTACTGGTGGAAGATGGCCCATTGACGCAAGAACTTTATGATTTGGTTTCAGATTTTGTAAAACACCATTCAAGTCTCCAGGTTGTGCCCTTAGAGAAAAATGGCGGTTTAGGCAAAGCTCTGAACGAAGGCTTGAAGCATTGCTCTTATGATTATGTGGCTCGTATGGATACCGATGATCAGTGTTATCCAACCAGATTTGAAAAGCAAATCAAATTCTTGGAAGAGCATCCTGATATTGATGTTGTTGGAAGTCTGACAACAGAATTTACTGATGATGGAAACGGAGTCAAGAAGATTCTTTCTACAAAATATTTCCCAGAGACCGTAGAGGAAAATGAGAGATATGGCAGAAAGAGATGCCCCGTGGAGCATCCTGCCGTAATATTCAAGAAACAAGCTGTATTGAAGGCTGGAGGCTATCAACACTGCTTATTGTTTGAGGATTATCATCTATGGGCACGTATGTTTGTGAATGGTGCCAAGTTTTATAACATACAAGAACCTTTGTTATATTTCCGTATGACGGAAGATTCTTTCAATAGGCGAGGTGGTTTGAAGTATGCTATGAATGAGCTTAAAGCATTGGGAATGTTTAGAAAAATAGGTTTTCTTTCTAATCGTCAGTACCTTTTCACAATATTAACAAGGTTTCCTGTGCGTGTAATGCCACATTATATAAGAAAATTCATTTACAATAAATTCTTGCGCAAGCATTAATTATATGTACGCAGATAGTTTAAACTATTGGTCGCAATTGTTTTCTCTTATAAAATATTCATTGTGGAAAGTTGAAGACAATAAAGATTTATCTGACATAGAATAGATTGGAGAGAAATTCTTGACATTGCAAAAAAATAAACAGTCTTAGGGCTTTTGCTTGAAGGTCTTGATTTTCTTTGTAGAAGTGGTGTGTCATTACGGATACCTTTGGATGTTAAGATGGGGCTTATAGGGCAAGTTCATGCTATAGAAAAGCAAAATACTTTTATCAATGTCAAGATAGCAGAACTTATGCTTGAGTATGCTAAAATAGGTTTGGAACCAATCTTGGTGAAGGGGCAAAGTGTCGGGAGTCGTTATCCTCATCCAAACCATAGGCAACCAGGGGATGTGGATTTGTTTTTCATCAACAAAGAACAACTGCTAAAGGCTAATGGTTGGGCAAGGGAATATGGAAGAAACTTGGATGGATTCTATCAAAAACATTTGTCTTTCCAATGGAAAGGTATCGTTATAGAGAATCATAACCAACTGTCCCCCTTCTCGAAAAAGTCTTATCGAATCTATTTCAATAAAATTGTGCAGCAAGAGATAGATGATAGCAAAATACTTCTTGTAAGGAGAATTGGCAACTGTACGGTAAGAGAGTTACCAACAACACTATATGCCTTCTTCCTTTTGGTACACATGTCTTATCATATTTTGGAGGATGGTCTTGGTTTACGACAGGTTTGTGATTGGATATTGTTTTTGAAAGAACATCATTCTCAGATAGACAAATCAAAATTTGCAATATGGATGGAACATTTGGGGCTTACTCGTTTGGCAAATGCTTTTGGAGGAATTTGTGTTGAGTATTTGGATTTGCCAGAGTCATACATTCCTTTCTCATTGCAACGTAGTTCTACATACGAAAAACTGTTGCTTGAAGAGATTATGTTTGGAGGTAACTTTGGACACAACTATTATCAATACAAAGGCAAGGTGTCAAAATTCGAAGATATGTGGCATACGTTGTGGATAAAAGTGAGGCGATATGCTCGAATCTATTGCTTGTGGCCTCAGGAAGCAATAGCAAATTATGGTATGTTGATGAAGAGAGGTCTTAAACGAATATTTGGAGCATGAAGCTACTTTTCGGGGATGGAGCCAAGTAGCCCTTTTGACTCTATTCAAATTAATTATAATCATAAAATGGAAGTTATTAAGACTGATATTGAGGGCGTGCTCATCATAGAACCTCGCCTGTTTAGAGATGCTCGTGGCTATTTCTTCGAGAGCTTTAGTGAGCGTGAGTTTCAAGAGAAAGTGGAGCCATTGGTTGGCTACAAAGTGGAGTTCTGCCAGGACAACGAGAGCATGAGCAGTTATGGTGTAATGCGTGGTTTGCATTTCCAGAGACCTCCGTTTACCCAGAGCAAACTGGTGAGATGCGTGAAGGGTAGAGTGCTGGATGTTGCCGTGGATATCCGTAAGGGTTCGCCAACATACGGCAAGCATGTGGCTGTGGAACTGACAGAGGATAATCATCGTCAGTTCTTTATTCCTAAGGGCTTTGCGCATGGTTTCGCTGTGTTATCAGAGACTGCGGTATTCCAGTATAAGTGTGATAACTTCTATCACCCTGAGGCTGATGGGGGTATCTCGATATTGGATGAATCTCTTGGGATTGATTGGCGCATTCCTACGGAACATGCTAATCTTTCGGAAAAGGATACAAAACATGAGGCGCTGAAGGACTTTGAAAGTCCTTTTGATTTCTAAAATCATCCCGTCCTTCTTTACCATTAAAGAAGGTTTTTCGAATCCCTCCGTCTCCCTTTAGCCAAAGGGAGCTCCACATCCTAACCAAGCCTTCCCTTCTCAGACGGGAAGGATGTAACCGCCCTCCGGTGCTCGGAACCGCTACGCTCTAAGATTGGCGGACCATCAAAGGTCTTCGCCATGTTATGCGGGATGGGACCGCCGAGGGAAGAGAGTTTACAATTTATAATTTACAATTAATAGTTTGCTATTTATATTTGGGGGATTTGGAGGTAATTGGCTGATAGCTTGCAGATTTTCTGCTTTTTTCTTGGTGGTTTCAATAAAAAAGCGTACTTTTGCGGAAAAGTTTAACGTTTAGAATTATAGGTTATGGCAACATTAACTATACAAGTGGAAGATAATAGTGTTATGGCTGGACTCAAGAAAGTTCTTGAGTCAATGAAAGGCGTTGTGATTGTTCCTAATCATCAGAAAAGCATGTCTGGGATAGAAGAAGCAATGGATGATATTCGTCATGGTAGAGTGACGGAGTATGAAAGTGCTGATGATATGTTTGAAAAGTTGGGAATATGAAATACAGAATCATAGCTACCAGTCGCTTTGAAAAGGATGTAAAGCGTTGTAAAAAACGTAATCTTCCAATGGAAAAGCTAAAGAAAGTAATTCGATTACTTGAAGAGACTGGAAAATTACCTCCTGAATATAAGCCGCATAAACTATCTGGGCAATATGCGGGAAGTTGGGAATGTCATATTATGCCAGATTGGCTGTTGATATGGAAACAATATAATGATGAGCTGATTTTAGTGATGACTAATACTGGTTCTCATAGTGATGTTTTCTAAAAACATCCTTCTATAGTCTTTATGTCCCACTTTGTACTCCTTGTTGAGAACGGAATGCCATAGGGGCGAGAGGATGTAACCGTCCTCCGATGCTCGGATCCGCTATGTTCTAAGGTTGGTGGGGCAGCAAAGGTCTTCGTCAAATATTGTGGGCTGGGACCGCCTGGGGAAAACTTAACTTGACTGATGAAAATGTGAAGAGGTTTGTCTTGGGAACATATAGTGAAAGTAAAGAAATACATAAACGTTCGTTGAGCAGATTGATGCAGGATATTCACAAAACTATTTGATAGCTATGGATATGATTTTAAAATATGCAAGAGGTATCTCCTATTCTCAGTTATATAAAGACAAAAAGGATACTATAGAGATGTTGGTAAAAGATTTGCCAACATGTGAATCTGTTATGTGGTTATCATTCCTTGTTCATCAGAAAATATCCCTAACAGTTGATCAAGCCGAGATTCATATTATGGCACCTTTGTTGTTTCAATTTAATTCTGATTTACAACACAGGATTACGAATTTTATTGGTGAAAGAACTTTCCCTACGGATCAATTCTTCGATTTACAATCACTTCTCATGACCATAGAATACCTTTTGCTGCATGATAATTCGTGTCGAAGAGAACTTAGTAAGGATGACAAGAGTAACTTGTTTAAGGCATATCTGATTGTTTGTGATGATTATTTGATGCAAAAGGAAGAAGTCAATCAAGATGGAACATACTCTGCTGATGATATGTTGAAGTTCTATATGCCATTTGAACTAAGAATGAATACTGTGCTCAGTATAAAAGATTCTTTGATAGAATTGGTAAAGAGTAAATTGTTTTTGGATGATTTTGCTTCTAATGATCAACGCTTTTCTTCCTATATAGATGCATATATTCGTGGAAAACATTGTGAATCTGTTTCAAAATATATGTTGATGTTGTTTTCTTTATCAGCAGAACTAATCTGCAATGAAAAGAAAACAAATATCATAAAAATTGATTTGAGCGATTCCGTAACAATGTGTTCTTTTCTTGATAACTTTTGCATTAATATTCCAGACAATACAGATGATGTGAATATTCAAGAAAAGCCATTATATAAAGTTGATCATAACACATATTGTTTCTTGTATGTTAAATTCTTTGTAGATAAGTTTTTCCATTCTCTATTGTTTGACTTGGCTAAAGAATTAGAGAAACAGAGACTAATTGACACAAAGAAGACACCTGCCTATGTACAAATCAAGCAACTAGTAGGACAGAAATTCACCGAACAATATCTATTTTATAAAGTGATAGACCGAATATTAGCAGATAAACGATATGAAAAGAAAACTGGTGAGGATATGTTAAAAATCAGTGACGGCTTGCCGGATTTTTATGCTAGTAAAGGTCAGCGAATGTTCTTGTTTGAATTTAAGGATATACAGTTGAGCAGGAAAGTAGTAACATCAGGAGATTATGACACAATCATCAAGGTTGTAGAAAATGAACTAGTGGAAAATGAGAAAGGTCGTCCAAAGGGAATTACACAGTTGGCAAATGACATAGACAAGCATCTTGCTGATATAGTAGGTAAAGATCGAGTTTCAGAAAAGCTCTATGTCTACCCTATATTGGTCTATTCCGATAGCAGTTTTGATATTGAGGGGTTCAATTATTATCTGAACAACCGATTTCATGAAATAATAAGAACTCGTAATATACCATCTAATGTCCATGTAAAAGATGTGTTGATGGTGAATATTGATACCTTAATCATGTTTGAGAAGGCTTTTACTGACAAGAAATTAAAATTTGATGTCCTTATAAACGAATACATCTCATACAAAAATAGTAAAGAACAATATCAAGTTGTCCCATTCAATAAGTTTCTGTTTCAAAAGGCCAAGCAAAAGGGGTGTTTTTATAAGGCCTCATATCTGGTGAATGAAATGATAGCAGAAATGGTTGAGAAAGAGAAGAATGAAAAAGTAACTTATGGAAATTGAGAATAATAAATTGAAGAAATGCATACTCTTTCTATATAGAAACAATATCAGAGTTTGTTGCTTACTCGTTAGTATTATAGTCGTTTCTTTAGGGGGTTGTAATTATTTTGAAAGTAAAAAGAACAAAGATAAGCAAACAAAGTTAGATGCATTTTTAACTATGCAAGATTCGATGAAACTGGAAATAGATAAAAAAAAGCATTTTGAACTTAAGAAAATGAATCAGCAGATAGAGTCACAAACTGATACTTTGAATTCTCAACTCTTTCTATTGACTACAGAATTAAGAACGATAAAGAAAACTTTGGATGCAATAGTTAAGAAAGAAAAATAATGTTTGATTTTACAAATTACACATATAGCGGAATGCTATCTATTGTTGCTGCGATATTTGGTATAGCTTACCCCCAGATAAATGCCAGCATTGAAAGAATAGATGACAAATACGGTTCTTCTCTTTTAACTAAAAGGTTAAAAAACGAGAAGGCTTTTGCTACGTTCAATGTCTTATTGGTAATCAATTTGGTAATTGACGTGGTCAATCCTTTTCTTTTAGACCAATCAAATAGTTGCTATATTTACATAGTGATTCAAACTATTGCTACCATATTTTTGATTGGATGTTTCTTTTATTTGTTTGAGATTATACGTATGTATAATGATGCAGAAATCTTACATGAGAACATATGGAATGATTATAAGAAAGCAGTTGGAAAGTCCGCTGAAAATGCATCCATACATTTTATGGAATGGGTCGATCTGATAAATTATATACTTTGTTCTTCAAATCGAAAGGCTGCCAGAAATGTATATGACAAATGGAAAGAATATGTAACTGATTATCATGAGAAGCATAAAAATACAGTAGTACGCTATGACGATTATGCTTATGAAGGAATTACTAAGATTATTGATAACTTGTGTAAGTTAAACTATGAACCATTATCAGTCAATAATGGAAATGCATTTCTTACATTGATGCTTTTTCCTAATGGGTTTATATCTGAAGATACGTACACTATACTATGGAGGAGTCTTAGACTTCTGATATTTTATGGCAAAGACGAATGGGTGATGGATTATTGGGAACAGGCATCCCAAAAATATAACTTTTATATGAGTAACATTTCTGAATATTATGTTAATCCGCAGACGAATACTTTTTATACAAAAGAAGAGTCTAAACTACATAATGAGGAGAAAAAGAGATTCTTGGAGTTCCATATAATGTTTGGTGCAATGCTTCTTCAGCAGGGTAAATATTCTTTATTGAAAAGAATATTGAGTTTTACAGAATCACAACCACCTGTATATCCATTAGTATCATCCACTTTATCTGAATGTATTGACATTTTTTCTTATTTTAATAAAGTCTATGAAGAGTATCCGTTCCTTTTAGAAAGGAGATATCCAATGCCGAAGTTAAAAGGTATCACTGGTGGAAAAATATTGGGTGCAGCAAATACATATATAGCTCTCTTGGTTTATAGACTTTATACTTTGCCTTCTTATCCATTTGGTGTAGAATATGTGTTTGAACTTCCTAGCGCTCCTTCGAATGCTAAGGAAATACAGGAAGCAAGGGATAACATAAATTCTCTTAAGAATCGCATAAAACAGATGGAATCTAAAATAGATATTCTTAGATGTATAGATTTTAACAACATATCCCTGGAAATAGATCGCATTAATAGAAATTATCAAACAAAGGTTAAATGTTTGGACTGTTATTTTGACGATTATTTAAGCCGTTTGGATATTGCTGATAAAGACTTGAGGGTCAATCAAGCATATGATAAAGATTTAGTTGATAAATTGAAAGAAGACGTATATCATGAAGTTTTTTCTCAACTTAATAAGTATCAACTGTTTTGTAACATACAAGAATGTAAAAAAAATAATGGATATAGAATAAATGCTTCAGTCTGTCATTTTTATCCTAATCAGGTTTTTGTAGATAAGCCATCTGTAAGTTATGTGGATATAGATACAAGTATGAGTGGTAGTGTAATATACAAGTTTTCTCATTACTTTGCGTCAACATTCTTACAACAAGCAACAAAACAACTTAATATCTCTAGTCGAGATTTGTTTGATGTTTTTGATATGCTGAAATTGAAAAGCAATGGTTTTACTATAATTTCCTTTGGTGTATATTGGGATTATTATATTGGAAAGAATAATAATTTTAAGAAACAAAATGATATGGAATATATATATAATAATATTCCTATCTATAATTTCAAATCTGGCAGTAAATATCTTTCTGACTATATCTTTATATTAGAAAATAGCTGTTTACCATATTTGGAATTCTTAAAACCATCTCAAGAATGGATACGCAAATATCTTTTGGATGAAAACATTATAAATAATAGTCAATTTCATATTGGATTAGGGCTCTTGAAAGTTGTAGATAATAAGGGTTTATTTACAGTAGAAGAATTAAGGAATATAGATGGAAATCCTGATGAGTTATCATTGTTTTCATGCATAGTTTTAGCCAATATTTATTGGAAATCAGATTGTAAAATGTTGTGTGTCAAAAACATGCATTTTGGTATAGATAATGGTAATAATGAAAAAGTAGAAAATATAAAACCATTTGTTTCCTACTTTTCTTAGTATTAAAGTATTATTATGAACACAAACACTCAAATAGACAAGATAGATAAAGTACTCTCGAAAATATCGGGCAAGGAGATTAAAGCTTTTGTGTGGCAGTATGCAGCTACGCATGAGGACTTCGCTACCGCTTTAGTGGAAAAGTATTGGAAGCCGGAACGTGGCAACTATAAGGAGCAGGTGGAGGCTTGCTTTGCCCATGCTGGTGTGTTGGGCGTGCGATTCGGACACCCGCAATTGGACTGGAGGAAGATAGAGCAAGACCTGGGGGCAATGATGAGGAAAGCCAAAAGCATGAAGAAGAAAGGTAATCTGATTGATGCAGCCTTGATAGCTGGATATGTGATGACCATCACTTGCCGAGAGTTCAAGCACGACCATCTTTCTTACACTCCTGTCAGGTATGATGTGTGGGCGGAAGAAAACAAGGTCTTGACGGATATTGTCACCGAGTCGGCAGACATGGTGAGGGACTTGTTGATCAACAGTGATGAGATAGAGGAGGATTCTCGCTTGGGTATGCTTGGAGAAATCGCTGAGCAATGCGAGGAAATAGGCGATAACTATTTCATGCGCTTTGAGTGGTTTGTGGATGAGGCAATGCCGCTACTTTGCGGTGATGATGAAAAGGCGTATCTGGCTCATATCAGCAAGCGACTGAAAAACAAGAAAGATAAGTACTTCCATTATCGCTATTACATTCAAAAGGCGGATTACTGGGCAGCGCATGGTAAGCGTGCAAAGGCAGAGAAGTTGATGTGGGAGAAACGTGATGATGAGAATATCCGTGACCATTATATAGACTGCCTCATAGAATGGGGTGAGTATAAGAAGACGGTAGAGGTGATAGACGATAACAAGGATGACTTTCACTCCTACTCCAAGAAATGGGAGGATAAAGTGGTGAAAGCATTGAAACTGTCAGGTGATAAGGAATGGCTGATAGAAGAATGCAAGAAACGATTTGTCGTCAGTGGCTATCGAATCAAATATTATGAGGCTCTGAAGGAGGAGATAGACAGAAATGAATGGTCAGCCTTCTTTGATGAGCTTTGGAAAATGCCCGATTGGGAGCATGACTATGAGGATGCAGAAGCCAAGATCCTCATCAAGGAGGAACGGTTGGACTTGCTCAAGGATATGTTTGTACATAAGCATTGGAACCTGTGGGAACTTTATCCTGAATATATCAAATATGTACCCAAACAAGACCATGCCTTTGTGGGTGAGATACTATTCAAGGATATCAAGAGATTGGCTCTGCTCAAGGAAAAACCAAAGGAGTTCAACTGGTTGTTGGGACAAATAGAGCGCGTGATGAGGAAGTCTGCTGCCGTGGATAAGATTATCAAGAATGGCATCAGACAGCTTATTGCGGATTATCCCGACAGATATTATTTCAAGAGTTATTTGGGAAGCATCTTGTAGTAATGTTTAATGTTAAGTGCTTAATGTTGATTTTTAAGACTAATATTATGACAAGAGAAGAATTTGCAGAGAGATGGCAGCATCAGTACGCTATTAAGGTTGTCGGGGCATCAAAGCCCTCGCCAAAATACTAAAAGAAAGAGGCTTTCCTAAAAATATTGAGGTGATTTTTTCGAATTCCTCCGTCTCCCTTTAGCCAAAGGGAGGATTTTTCGAAAACCTACCCGTCCTTCCTTACCCTTAAGGAAGGCTCCACCTCTCATCTCGGTCTTCTCCCCTCAGGGAAGAAGAGGAAAACCGCCCTCCGGTGCTCGGAACCGCTTCGCTATAAGGTTGGCGGGGCATCAAAGCCCTCGCCATGTTGTGCGGGATGGAACCGCCGGGAGAGGGAAGTTTAAAGTTAATAGTTTACAACTTATATTCGGGGGATTTTGTTGATTTATTGTGAATTTCTTGGTGTTTTAGAATATGTTCATAGGTATAGCCCAATCAATGGGCTATGCTGATGAGTTTACTTCCCAAGGCTGTTTCTATACGAGCAATGGTTTGAGTCGTAAAGTTATGTCTGCCTGTTAGCCATTTCGAGATTTCTGAGTCTCGCTTGTTGAGCAAGCGGGCGAAATCCTTTTGGGTGAGACCCTTGGCTTTCAGAATCTCACTAATGCGCTCGGCTATACCGAAAGACAAATCGAACTCTGCCTTTTGCTCGGCAGGTATCGCAGCGAGGCAATCACGGAATAATTTGTTCTGTATCATAATGCTTAAATTTCAAAGGTTGCACTTTCAATGTCTGTTATCATAACATTCTCAAAAAGAATCTTCGATTCGTTTCATAATTTCCTTTGTCGGAAGGCGATGGTTGGACTCCAGCAAGGCTTTAAGCTTGGTTATATATTCTTCTTTCGATAGAATATCATGGTGAAGAAGTTCGTCCATCACATATATTATTCCTGAAACTTGAAGTCCATGCCGTTCTGCTATTACTCGAAGGTTACGATCGCCAGTTAATAGTTTATAATCACCGTTCAATGCGTAATATAAAACTGTGCAGTCTTGGAAAGAGAGATTCTTATCTTGAAGTGACATAATCTCTGCATACTCATTGCTTTTGAAAGTTCTGATTGTGATTTTTCCTTCTTGGTGTAATTGAGCAATCGCATCTTTCACTCCTTGTGTTTTTAGCTCACCGATAATAAAGTCGGTGGTGTGGATTGACAAAGGAAGCTCACAGAATCGTTCCAAAAGTCCAATATTCCATAAGTCTATGAATATATTGGTATCGCTGATTACTATTTCCATTAGGCAAGAACGAAATTATGTAATACTTCCTCTGTCGTCTTGTTGAGTAAGACGGCAGCCTTGGATTCTGTAATCAAGCCACTTGACAGGGCACGATAGATAAGGTTCTCGAATCTGGTGCTGTGCTCGTCATCAATGATGCTTTTCTCTACCTGTGATTTGAAATTGGAATCGAAATTTTTCTTCTTCCAATAGGTTGTATAGCGATTTTCTGATATGACATCAAGATATCTCGCCTTATACATCAAGGCATCAACGGATATTCCAAATTCTGCTTGAAGGTTTTTCAACTCAACTAAAGCTATGTCGTGGCGTTTCTCACCAATAGACTGAAAGAAAGTTTGTCTTGGCATCAAAACTTCATTGGCAAAAATATTGCAGTATTGTTCTTCCATCTTTTCATCCATGTCTTCTGGAAAATGAAGCAATGCATGACCTAATTCATGAAGCGCAGTGAAACGCTTACGCTCGGTGCTCATCTGTTTGTTAATGACGATGACAGGAGTTCCATTTTCTAATGTGCCATTGAGACCAGAAAAAGCATCAGAAGCTTCTACTTCTACCACAATGATACCATTGGTCTCTAAGATATTGATGACGTTTGTAATGGCGGCATTGCCAATATTCCAATCGGTGCGAAGTTTGGTTGCTGCGCTGAAAACATCATTTAAAGACTTTACTTGGCAAGTAAAGGAGGAAGCATCAAAATGTCTTTCGATGCCACAAATATCTTCTATTTCATTGATGCGTTCAATGGTATCTTCCACCATGAGATTGATGGATTTCTCTTCCTTAGCACTCAGGCGAGTTAGTTTGCGGTAATGAACATTATTTAGAGCTGAACGATTTTCACGAAACAGATAGTCGGGGGAAATGTTCAGGGCTTTGCACAATGCGATGAGAATGGTACTGTCTGGCATACTCTCGCCTCGTTCGTATTTAGACACAGATTGTTTGGTGACAATATCATTCATCATCACACAGAGTTGTTGCATGGACAAGCCTCGCATCAGACGTGCGTTGCGCAGTCGCTTAGAAAATATATCTTTTAGTTCCATAATTAATCTTTTAATCTTCTGGTTGACAAAGATAGTAAAATTATACGGAGTAGTCAACCGTCAAGGCAAAAATATAACAATATTTAATTATAATTTGAAAATATGAATGTAATCAAGCTTTTTGATTACCAAGAGGATATGAAGGAACGGATTGAGAAGGCGTTGCGCCTTCATCAATCCGTAATGGCACAAATGCCAACGGGTACGGGTAAAACGGTTCTACTTGCTTCGGTCGTAGAATCGTTTTTGAGGGAACATTCTAATTGTAATGTTTGGATTGTTGCCCATAGAAGGGAGTTGGTTTCTCAGATTCGAGAAACGATTCAAAGAGTTTTTTTCGAATCACCCCGTCCCTCTTTAGCCAAAGAGGGGGATTTTTCGAATCACCCCGTCCCTCTTTCCAAAGAGGGCTCCACTTTCTCCCCAAGCCCCTCTTCCTTAGGAAGCGGGGATGTAACCGCCCTCTGGTGCTCAGAACCGCTACGCTCTAAGGATGGCGGACCATCAAAGGTCTCGCCAGATTGTTTGTCGGCTGGCGCATTAAAAGGGACATCAAAGGTCTCGCCGGATTGTTTGTCGGCTGGCGCATTAAAGGGGGCGTCAAAGGTCTCGCCGGATTGTTTGTCGGCTGGCGCATTAAAGGGAGCATCAAAGGTCTCGCCGGATTGTTTGTCGGCTGGCGCATTAAAGGGGGCGTCAAAGGTCTCGCCAGATTGTTTGTGCGGTGTAAACCGCCTTGCTGAAAAAGAGGATGATACTTCTTTCAATTTGATAGAAAAGCCGTTGGATTCTTCACTCTTCACTCTTCGTTCTTCACTTATAAAGGCTGTGTCGATACAATGGTTGGCTAAGCACTATGACGAGATAGAGGAAGAGCCGGGGATGATCGTGATTGACGAGGCGCACCATGCGCTTGCCAAGACCTATAAGGAGATGTGGGAGAGATTCCCGAATGCTAAGTTCCTGGGACTAACAGCTACACCTTGCCGATTGAACGGTAAGGGTTTTACTGATCTGTTTGACGTATTGGTACAGTCCTGGAGTGTTCCTGAATTTATCAGTAAGGGAAGATTGGCGACATACGATTTTGTGAGCATCAAATCGGATGGTGTGACGCAACGGCTCATCGACTCCTTGCAGAAGCGAGGAGCAGATGGTGACTACCAGAACAAGGAAATGGATATGTTGCTGAATAAGAAGCCGAGCATCGAAAGGCTCTATCGGAGCTTGGAAGAATTTGGTAAAAACAGAAAGGGCATCGTGTATGCTATCAATATTTCCCATGCCAATGCTATTGCCGAGTTCTATAGAGAACACGGCATAGCGGCTGTTGCTATTGATAGCAAAACGCCAAGTTCTTTACGAAAAGAACTTATTGAAAGGTTTAAATCTTCTTCTTTTTCGAAAACCCAACCATCCATCCTTCATAAGGATTTTTCGAATCACCCTGTCAAATTTTCGAAAACCCACCCGTCCTCCCTTACCCTTAAGGGAGGCTCCACCGCTTTCCCCAAGCCCCTTTCCCCTCAGGGGACAGGGGATGTAACCGCCCTCCAGTGCTCGGAACCGCTACGCTCTAAGGTTGGCGGACCATCAAAGGTCTCGCCAAATTGTGCGGGATGGGACCGCCTTGCTGATACTTGCTTGCGGCCTACTGATAGACTTACTGATACTTGCTTGCGGTCTGCTGATGGGCTTGGTGCTACTTGTTTGCGACCTGCTGATGGACTTGCTCCTATACAAGTATTGGTGAATGTGGACATCTTCTCGGAGGGATTTGACTGCCCGGATGTGGAGTTTGTACAGTTGGCCCGACCAACATTGTCGCTTGCCAAGTATCTACAGATGGTGGGACGTGGATTGCGAGTGGCTAAGGGGAAGAAGAACTGCGTGATTATAGATAATGTGGGACTGTATCGGGTGTTTGGATTGCCTTCTCAAGTATGGAACTGGAATGCTATGTTCGAGGGAAAACTAAAAGTGGGCAAGAAAATGGAGACTCCGAAGGAAAGAGAGTTTTTCCTGATGAACGAGGTGCAAGACGATATTCAGATTCATCCAGACTCGGAAATGATGATGGTGATGAGCCATGAAGAATTGATGCAGTCGCTACAGTATCGTGAGTTTGTGGATAGCAAAGGGGAGTTTGCCATCATCAAGCTGCCTGATGGAAAGATGACGGTAGTGAACCGACAAGGAGAACAAGTTCTGGAGCCAGGAGATTACTATGACATGAAACTGCTGAACGGAAACATCCTGTTCTACCGACCTCGCAGAAAGGCGAAATGCTATTATGACCTGTTGGCAAGAGCCGTCATCGACGATGGTACTAACGTAGCAGAAGCTCCCCAGGTTGTCAACATAAAAGGATGGGAGTTTATAGAATATAACGACCTCTTCATGTCTCGAACCCAAGAAGAATTTTCTCTGCCATATCGTCCTTCACAATATGATTTTCTGAATTATGGGTATTATATGATATTCAGATTCAGACCTTCTGCTATCGGTTGTCAGGTATGGTACTATTGTGAGGGTGATGAAGGGAAGATGTACATGAGTAATGAAGAGAGCAGGAATGTGTGTTTTCTGCGTAATGATTACGAACATGTGTATTGGCTATGTGCTGTTCTGTATTGTGATTGTATCGTTGTTATGGACAGCAAGCAGGACTACTACCTGGTGGATTCAAATTTGAAGAAGACCTATATTGGATGCAATAACCCAAAGAATGAAAATGAAGATTTGAATTTTGTGATGCCTCGACTTGGTAAGAAATACTATCATGAGGCGATGTTGCAAAAGAAGGAAATGGAAGCAAGCGAGATGCTTCTTTTGCATGAGAAGTCAGAAGCAGGACATGTGGAATTGTATCAAGCTGGAAAGAAATGGGGCGTGAAGATAGATGGTAAAGTTATCGTGCCACCTGTCTACCACAGTATAGCGCAACCTGTCGGTGCTTATTGCGCCTTTGAAGAGATTCCCAGACATTGGGGCGTTATGACATTGAAAGGAAAAGTGATTGTTGATGCCAAATATGAGAAGGTGGAGATTCGTGACAATGGAATCGCCGTGGTAACAGGCATCACGGGAAAAACACAGACAATCAATCTTTTAAAGGTAAAAGGGTAAATGTTCTTTGCTGTTTTTAGGCACGGATTACACGGATTACAATCCGTGTAATCCGTGCCTTATCTATATCCGTTCTTTTTATTCCAAATCAAATTCGAAATCGAAGCCGTTGCCATTGGATTCTTCCTTCTTTGTCTTTGGTTTCGGAGGATTCTTCAAGTTGCCCTTCTCGTCAAACATATTGTATGTAGTGCGAAGTACGATGAACTCGGTGCGGCGGTTCAACTGATTGCAGATTTCCTGATGCTCCTTGCTCTGCTTGAGGATAAACTCCTGGGTGAGTTCGTCGCCCTCCTTGAGCCAAGGATATTTCTCGGTCAGTTTCTTGCGAACCTTCTTTGGTCGCTCCTTGCCATATCCCATTGGGGTAAGGCGCTCCTTCTCGATGCCATGGGCTATCAGGTAATCTACTACAGACTGGGCACGGCGCTGAGACAACCGCTTGTTGTATTCGGCATTTCCCTTGTAATCGCAATGGGCACTCAGCTCGATGGTTACATTTGGATTCTCCTTCAGCAATCCCACGAGTTTATCAAGTGCCTTGGTGCTGGCTGACGTCAAGGTAGCCTTGTCAAACTCATAGAAGATGTTGTCGATGAGTACGGGGGCAGTGATGGAAGCCAATGGGAACTGGAGTACATACTCCTTGCTCTCCTTAGCCGTATCTACTCTCAATTCCTCCTTATGATTGAGGAATCCCTTGCAGGAAGCCATTACCAGATAATCTACCTTCGTGTTGATAACCATGGAGAAGGAACCATCGCTCTTCACCGGCAATTTCTTGTAGGTTCCGTCATTACCTACCACCATCACTTGGGCTGCTGGCAGTTCATAGCCGTCCATCTCGTAGACCCAACCCTTCATCGTGGTGACAATCTCCGGGTTCTCGAATGAATAGATGTGGTCATAGCCTCGTCCGTCCTTTCTGTTGGATGAGAAGAAACCACGGTTGTGTGGACCCTCGAATGTCATTCCGAAATCATCTGCTTCTGAATTGAGCGGATAACCCGGATGCTCCAGCTTGTATCTGCGAGTCTTCTTGTCTACTTTGGCGATAAAAATGTCGAGACCGCCCATGCCTACATGACCATTGCTACTGAAGTAAAGGTCGCCATTGGGACGGAAGGTAGGGAACATCTCGTCGCCCGGTGTGTTGATGGGTTCACCGAGATTCTCTACACCGCCAAGACCGGCAGCCGTAAGACGGATACGCCAAATGTCAAGACCGCCTACACCTCCCGGCATGTCTGATACGAAATAGAGCCATTCGCCATCGGGACTGATGGCTGGATGGGCATAGCTGCTCAGCGTATCTCTCGTTATTTGCAGTTGGGATGTCTTGCCCCAGGCTGCATCCGAGCGAGAGGAGGTTACTATCTGAGCATAGCGGGGAGAGGACGGGTCGGTGGTGCACTGGGTAAGATACATTTCCTTTCCGTCAGGAGTGAAGCAACAGGCTCCTTCGTCATAGGCGGTATTAAGTCCACCACCAATGGCTTCGGGTTTGCTCCATTTTCCCCTATCGTCTTTTTCTGACAAGAAGATGTCGCCGGCTTTGGTGCCGGTGATTCCACTGAGTTCATCACCTTCTGACTCATTCCGGGTAGAGGTGAAATAGAGCTGGTCGTATTCATCGCCCAGGAGCATGGGTGAATAGTCGTCTCTTCTGGAGTTGAATACGTCCATCTTCTTTATTTTGTATCGGCTTCCTTCTTTCTTCCAGATGGGAGCCTTCTGTGCAGATTTCAATCCGTTTTTGGCAAGAACATTGTCGGGCATGGAATCTACGAGGATTCTGAATTCTTTTTCTGCCTGTTTGTATTCACCGTTTTTCAAGAGCATACGGGCGTAAGCCAGGCGGTCGTCCAATGATGCCTGGTTGTAACGGATGGCATTGCGATAGGCGGCAATTGCCTTCGGTGTAGAATTGATCTTCTCATAACAGCGAGCCATCTTCAAGGCAATCTTTCCTCGATTGTCTCTTTCCTTGGCTGGAGTTTTGGTATAAGCCTGCTTGAACTGGTCGGCAGCATCGTAGTATTCGCCAAGAGAAAGGAACTTCTCTCCCTTCTTCAGGTTCTTGTCAATGCCGCAGCTTATCAGAAGAAGGCAGCAGAGTGCTGTTATGATTTGATTGAATCTAATATACTTCATATTACCTCTATATTCGGGAATTTACATCTGCGAGAATGGCTGGCGATATTGACAGCCTGATTTCCAGTTGCTGCAACCATAGGCGGTCTTACCCTTGATGATAACGCCCTTTCCGCAGAGCGGACATGGCTTGCCTACCATTGGGTCGGCTGGAGACTTCTTTGCTGTAGCTTTCTTCTTTGCTGGCTTTTTCTTGAGATCTTCCTCTGTCATGATGGTCACTCTTCGGCTGCTGTTGTCTGATAAAACATCGAGGACTATCTTGTTGATCTGCTCTTTCAAGCCGTTGATAAATTCTGCAGGGTCGTAGGTCTTGTGCTCGATGTCGCGGAGCTTCTTTTCCCAGATACCTGTCAGCTCACAACTCTTCAGAAGTTCTTCATGAATGGTGTCGATGAGTTCGATACCTGTTGGAGTTGCCATCAGATTCTTGCGCTGGCGACGGATATAGTGGCGCTTGAAGAGGGTCTCGATGATGCCGGCACGGGAGGATGGACGGCCGATTCCGTTCTCCTTCAAAGCCGCACGAAGTTCCTCGTCTTCCACGAATTTACCCGCTGTCTCCATCGCACGGAGCAGGGTTGCCTCGGTATAATACTTCGGCGGCGTGGTCCATTTCTCCGTCAGGGTAGGCTGATGATCGCCTGATTCGCCTTTCACGAAAGAGGGCAGGGTTCTTTCTTCTACCACTTCCTTCTTGGCGCCGTTTCCTGAGTCTGCATTTCCGTTGGTGTTATCTGAAGCATCGTCGTCATCGGCATTCTTCGCATCCTTGGCATAGACTACTCGCCAGCCCGGTTCGAGAATCTCCTTGCCGCTCACCTTGAACTCTATCTTTTCCGGTTTTGGACCATCTTCGTTGATTACTTCGCCCAATACGGTGGTGGTAGAGAATTTACAGTCCGGATAGAACACGCTGATGAAGCGCTTGGCGATGAGGTCATAGACATTCGCCTCCATATCGGTGAGTCCGGTTGGCGGAACACCGGTTGGGATGATGGCGTGGTGGTCGGTTACCTTGCTGTTATCGAATACCTTCTTGCTCTTGGGCAACTTCTTGCCGATGGCTGCGAGCTGCTGGATGAGCGGGAGGTATTTCTGCTGACTGGCTATCTTTGCCTGGCTCACTCCGTTCAGAATCTGCGGACATTTCGGATAGATATCGTCTGTGAGAAACTGGGTATCTACACGAGGATAAGTGGTGTACTTCTTCTCGTAGAGACTCTGGATGAGCTTTAGCGTAATATCGGCAGAGTAAGCAAACTTCTTGTTGCAATCCACCTGCAGCGAGGTGAGGTCGTAGAGATGAGGTGGCGCCTCGTTTCCCTTCTTCTTGCTTACGTCGGTAACGGTGAAGGGTTTGCCGGCGATGGTGCTGAAAGCCTTCTCACCCTCCTCCTTGCTGGTAAACTTGCCGCTGGTGGCGGTAAACTGGGTGTCGCGGTAGATGGTGGCGAGTACCCAGTAAGGTTCGGAAACGAAGTTGTCGATTTCCTTCTGGCGGTTTACGATAAGGGCAAGGGTAGGGGTCTGCACTCGACCGATGCTGAGCACCTGTTTGTTCTGACCGTATTTCAATGTATAAAGTCGGGTGGCGTTCATGCCGAGAATCCAGTCACCGATGGCACGGGAAAGTCCGGCAAGATAGAGCGACTGATATTCCCCCTGGTCTTTCAGTTCCTGGAAGCCCTGCTTGATGGCTTCATCGGTCATGGATGAAATCCACAGTCTCTTGACGGGGCATTTTGCCTGCGCCTTCTGCATCACCCATCTCTGGATGAGCTCTCCTTCCTGTCCGGCGTCACCGCAGTTGATGATGCTGTCGGCAGCCTGCATCAGTTTTTCGATGGTGGCAAACTGCTTCTTGATGCCTTCATCATTAATGAGCTTGATGCCGAAGCGCTGTGGAATCATCGGCAATGCCGAAAGGCTCCAATGTTTCCACATCGGAGTATAATCATCCGGTTCCTTCAGCTCACAAAGGTGGCCGAAGGTCCATGTTACTTGGTAACCATTACCTTCCATATAACCGTCGCGTGCCGTGGTAGCCCCGATGATTCGGGCGATGTCCTTAGCCACGCTCGGTTTCTCTGCTATACAAACTATCATTCTTTATTCTAATTTCTCTTTGCAAAGGTACAATAAAATAATGAGAAAGCCATCATTTCGGCTTCTTTTTCTCATGGCAGGGAATAAAAAAGCCCTGTAAGGCTTGGGCACAATCTAGAACTTGTGCCTTGCCTTACAGGGCGTATTTTATAAATATCTGCGTAATCTGCGAAATCTGCGTGAGATTCCTTTGCTGCGGATTTCAAATCCGCAGAGCCTAAAAAGGTTAGGACATTTTTTAACGCCGGATTTCAAATCCGGCGGGACGCCTTGCGGAAAAATCCGTGTAATCCGTGTAATCCGTGCCTAAAAAACAACGAGATTACTCGTACTCCTGCCAGCTCTTGATCTGAAGCTGGTCCTGGCTCAATGTGCAGAATGCCTCGATGAAGGCGGAAGCCAGACGGGCATTGGTGATCAGAGGAATGTTGTGGTCGATGGCGCCACGACGGATTCTGTAACCATTGGTCAACTCACGCTTGGTGTGATTCTTAGGGATGTTGACGATGAGGTCGAACTTGTGGTCGGCAATCATCTGCATCACATTAGGAAGATCCTTGTGCTCCTCATCAGGCCATCCTACAGCAGTAGCCTTCACGTTGTTCTCGTTCAGGAACTTCGCTGTGCCGGCTGTAGCATAGATGGTGTAACCGTTCTTCACCAAAGCCTGGGCAGCGTCGAGCAGGGAAGCCTTCTCCTTGGCACCACCGCTTGAAAGCATGATGCCCTTATCCTTTGAAGGAATCTTGTAGCCGGTGGCAATCAATGAGTTGAGCAATGCCTCCTCGAAAGTATCACCCATACAACCGACCTCACCGGTAGAACTCATATCCACACCCAAAACAGGGTCGGCGTTCTGCAAACGGGCGAATGAGAACTGTGATGCCTTCACACCCATGCGGTCGATATCGAAAGCAGACTTATCCGGTTTCTGATATGGAGCATCGAGCATGATGCGGGTAGCCGTTTCGATGAAGTTGCGCTTCAATACCTTGCTCACGAATGGGAATGAACGGGATGCACGGAGGTTACACTCGATCACCTTTACATCGCGACCCTTAGCCAGATACTGGATATTGAACGGACCAGAGATGTTGAGCTCCTTGGCGATGGCACGTGAAATCTTCTTGATCTGACGGGCTGTAGCGAAGGAAATCTGCTGAGCAGGGAAGGTCATGGTAGCGTCACCTGAGTGAACACCTGCATACTCTACGTGCTCTGAAATACCATACTCTACAATCTCACCATTCTGAGCCACACCGTCGAACTCAATCTCATTGGTCTCTGTCATAAACTGAGAGATAACCACTGGGTACTCCTTAGAAACCTCAGAAGCTGCCTCCAGGAAGCGACGCAACTCATCATCATCGTGGCAAACGTTCATGGCTGCACCGGAAAGAACGTAAGATGGACGAACGAGAACAGGATAGCCTACCTCGTCGATGAACTTCTGAACATCCTCCATAGAGGTGAGGGCGCTCCACTTAGGCTGGTCGATGCCGAGCTTATCGAGCATGGCAGAGAACTTACCGCGGTTCTCTGCACGGTCGATGTTCACTGGAGATGTACCCAGGATTGGCACAGACTGGCGATGGAGCTTCATAGCCAGGTTGTTAGGAATCTGACCACCTACAGAAACAATCACACCACGTGGTGACTCCAGGTCGATGACATCGAGTACACGCTCGAATGAAAGCTCATCGAAGTAGAGACGATCGCACATATCGTAGTCGGTAGATACAGTCTCCGGGTTGTAGTTGATCATGATTGACTTGTAACCCAACTTGCGGGCTGTGTTGATGGCGTTTACTGAACACCAGTCAAACTCTACGGAAGAACCGATGCGGTAAGCACCCGAACCGAGAACGATGACAGACTTCTCGTTCTTGTAGTAGTTGATGTCGTAACCCTCTACAGCGTATGTCATGTAGAGATAGTTGGTGAGGTCAGGATGCTCGCTAGCCACGGTAGGGATGCGTTTCACGGCAGGAAGGATGTTCAACTTCTTACGCTGGGCACGAACTGCGAGCACCTCCTTCTCCATATTTGTGTTCTGAGTCTTCAATACGAAGCGGCCAATCTGGAAGTCAGAGAAGCCCAATACCTTAGCCTCGCGCAATACCTCGGCAGGAATTTCCTCCAGAGTATTATATCCAGAAAGCTTGTGCTTGTAATCTACGATATTCTTCATGCGCTCGATGAACCAAGGATCAATCTTTGTCAGCTCCTCGATGCGCTCGATGGTGTAACCTTCCTCCAGAGCCTGGGCGATGGCGAAGATACGGAGGTCGGTAGGGTTAGAAAGCTCCTCATCCAAATTATCGAACTTGGTGTGGTCGTTGCCAACGAAACCGTGCATTCCCTGACCAATCATACGGAGACCCTTCTGGAGCATCTCCTCGAATGAACGGCCGATAGACATGATTTCGCCTACAGACTTCATGGAAGAACCAATCTTGCGGCTTACACCGGCAAACTTGGTAAGGTCCCAACGAGGAATCTTACAGATCATATAGTCGAGTGATGGAGCTACATAAGCTGAGTTAGGAGTACCCATCTCGCCAATCTGGTCGAGTGTATAACCGAGGGCAATCTTAGCTGCAACGAAGGCGAGTGGATAACCTGTAGCCTTAGAAGCGAGGGCAGAAGAACGGCTCAAGCGAGCATTGATCTCGATGATACGGTAGTCGTTGGTCTCAGCATTGAAAGCATACTGGATGTTGCACTCACCCACGATGTTGAGGTGACGCACACACTTCACGGCGATGTCCTGCAACATCTTCACCTGCTCGTCGGTAAGAGAACAGGTAGGAGCCACTACGATAGACTCACCGGTGTGGATTCCCAGTGGGTCGAAGTTTTCCATAGAGGCAACGGTGAAGCAACGGTCGTTGGCATCACGGATGCATTCGAACTCAATCTCCTTCCATCCCTTCAGGCTCTCCTCAACGAGCACCTGAGGTGCGAAAGTGAAGGCAGATTCAGCAATCTCCTTGAACTCCTCTTCGGTCTTGCAGACACCAGAACCGAGACCACCCAGCGCATAGGCAGAACGGATCATGATAGGGTAGCCGATGTTGC
>OJKP01000475.1_pt1 | contig 29867 bp, 47 predicted proteins | sample 1596521 | NCBI WGS metagenome assembly OJKP01 (sample SAMEA4350130, study PRJEB24818) | metagenome | biome: human; feature: gut; material: faeces | place: Denmark | collected 2013-09
TCACGCTGATAGCAAAGAACGAAAAATATGACCCCTGCTATATACAGCACGACCCGAGAACCTTTAACAAAAAATAACTCGAAAAATAACGAGAGAAACTTGTTTAATTAGAGTAAAGCGGGGGAGGATAGGTGGGGGCTGATAGCAATATGCAGAGTAACCTGTCCCTTCCCATTAGGAAGGTCAGGATGGCCCTAATGACCGATTGGGGTTAAAAAAAACATAAAGCTGTATGATATTTCGATGATACATCAATGATACTTTTCTGTAAAGAGTTCGGAAAAGTATCATTGGCGTTACTCGTTGGCTTGCAGGATTTTAGCCGTTCTGCGAGACCATAAAATGATACTATGATACTTTTTCCCGTAAAAAACATTCTTATGTGTATATTTTGTGCTTGATTATCGTTAACCACAAATCGGTCATTAGGCCGTTTAATATATAATTCTAATAACTGATTGCTTGGATTTTGATTTGGGTTAACGAATCTAAAAGCTACGACATTTATAGATACTAATTCTCACTATAACATGTCATTTTGTTTAAAAGCGTAATAAAAACAGTAAAATATTTGCCAATATGAAATATTTTTCCTTAATTTGCAAACAAGACAATGCTGCTTATGTGATAGCGTTCATTCTGTGAGGATGAACAGGCATTTGGATGTATGGAATGATAGACAAATATTTGGTATGGTTTTAAGCCAACGTTTTTTCGACAAACAATATTGTCGGGATTAAGTTCGCTTCAATCATTCATGGCAGAATTAAATGAATAGAATAAATGTTTCTTATAATTAGATGAATAAATGTTGATTGAATAATGTTGGTATGTTGAGCAATTGCTCACATCGAGCTCAGCCGTATTCGTGAGAAACCGGCTGAGTTTTTTATGGTTTCACTCTAAAAATCATCCTCAGCCACTTCTTCCTCCCTGTATAATTCTCCCAGGCAGTTGCGTATTTCCTCCATGTCGTAACCTCTGCCGAGGGCATAGCGGATAAGCTTGCAACTCAGTTCGTAGTCGCTCTTCGCCTTCACGCTCTTCATCTTTGCCTTCAGCAGAGGGCGCAGCGAGTCGGTGAAACTCGTTTCCTCAATCTCGTCGATAACCCGCCGGCGGATATCCTCGCTGATATGCTTCATATAGAGAGCCTGGTCCACCTTGTGGCGCCCCCACTTGTCGTATCTCACCTTGTCGTTGGCAAAAGCTCGGGCATACCGCTCGTCGTCGATATACCTGCCCTCCGTAAGAGCATCCACCACACGGTCCTGGGCATCTTCAGCCAGTCCCCATAGCGTCATCTTGCGCCGCATCTCAAACGAGCAGTGTTCCGCACGTGAACACAGTGCGGCGAGCTTGTTGAGAGCCTCTTTTTCCGTAATTTCCTTCTTCCCCTTCATCATTTTCTGCATATAGTGTTCCTGTTCTTGCCGTAGATGTCCTTTATCGTCTTGATGTCCCGATATCCCATATCGCCGAGCATCGTCTCCATCTCGTTGGCATAGAGGGCGTTGATCTCGAAGCAAAGCCATCCCCCAGGGCGCAGCGCATGACATCCGTAGCCGGCGATGGCACGATAGAAGAGCAGCGGGTCGTCGTCGGGGACGAAAAGCGCCAGATGAGGCTCGTGGTCCAACACGTTGGAGTGCATGTCGCTCCTCTCCCTGCCGCAGATATACGGAGGGTTGCTCACTATGGCATCCCACCTGTCGGTGTCGTGGGGAGCATTCAGGGCATCCTGTTTCATGAAGTTCACCCTTGCTCCGAGCCTTTCCGCATTATCCCGGGCTATGCCGAGAGCCTTGTCGGAGATATCCCATGCCGACACCTCCCGACTCTCATCGTCCAAGGCCAAAGTGCAGGCTATGCAACCGCTGCCCGTGCCGATGTCGAGGATGGCAGGGTGGGGCAGGGCGGCGGTGAGGCCGGCAACGATGTCGCAGAGCTGCTCCGTCTCGGGACGTGGGATGAGCACTCCCGGCGCCACACCGAAGATGCGGCCGGCAAACGGCGCCTTGCCGGTGACATACTGCACGGGTTCTCCCTCCTTCAGCCTTGTCATGGCCCAGGAGAGCACCTGTGTGTCGGCAGAAGACAGACTCTCCACACCGCCACACACGATATCCGTGAGCGACATGCCGAAAAGGTCGTCGAGAACGGTGCGGCATACAGCCTTCGCCTCGTTCTCGCCATATATGGCGGCGAGTTCTCGCCACAAGTCATTGTATCTCATCTCATAAGTGTTAGAATTGCAAAATTATCGTTTAACGCATTGACCTACAAACTTAATCGCCGATATTTAACGTGAAATTCGAAAAAAACACTAACTTTGCAGTTGAAAACTTGTGATACACATTATATAAATATAAGATAATACATTATTATATATATGGAAGAAAAGAATTTTAAGCGCACCACCGTGACCGCCGCCCTGCCATACGCCAATGGCGGAGTGCATATCGGCCACCTCGCCGGAGTGTATGTGCCGGCAGACATCTATGTGCGCTATCTGAGACTGAAGAAACAGGAAGTGATGTTCATCGGCGGTAGCGACGAGCATGGAGTGCCCGTCACTATCCGTGCACGCAAGGAGGGCATCACTACTCAGGAGGTGGTAGACCGCTACCACTCGCTCATCAAGAAGTCGTTTGAAGACTTCGGCATTTCGTTCGACATCTACAGCCGCACGACATCGGCTATACATCATAAGTTCGCATCAGACTTCTTCCGCACACTCTACGACAAGGGCGAGCTGGAGGAGAAGACCGAAAACCAGTTCTGCGACGAGGTGACAGGAGAGTTCCTCACCGACCGCAACATCGTGGGCACCTGTCCAAGATGCGGAGCAGAGGGAGCCTATGGCGACCAGTGTGAGAAATGTGGAGCCACCCTCTCGCCAGACGAGCTTATCAACCCAACCAACAAGAACAACCCTGGCCACGGCCTGGTGAAGAAGCCTACCAAGAACTGGTATCTGCCGCTCGGCAAATGGCAGGACTGGCTGAAGAAGTGGATATTGGAGGGACACAAGGAGTGGAGACCGAACGTGTACGGACAGTGCAAGTCATGGCTCGACATGGATCTGCAGCCACGTGCAATGACCCGCGATCTGGACTGGGGTATCCCGGTGCCGGTGGAGGGAGCCGACGGCAAGGTGCTCTATGTGTGGTTCGATGCCCCTATCGGATATATCTCGAACACTAAGGAACTCTGCGACGCCAATCCCGAGACTTGGGGAACATGGCAGAAATGGTGGCAGGACCCAACATCGCGACTCGTGCACTTCATCGGAAAAGACAATATCGTGTTCCACTGCATCGTGTTCCCGACGATGCTCAAGGCTCACGGAGATTATATACTGCCGGACAACGTGCCGGCAAACGAGTTCCTCAATCTGGAGAACGACAAGATTTCCACTTCCCGCAACTGGGCTATCTGGCTGCATGAATATCTCGTGGACTTCCCGGGAAAGCAGGATGTGCTGAGATATGTGCTCACGGCGAACGCTCCTGAGACAAAGGACAACAACTTCACTTGGAAGGACTTCCAGGAGCGCAACAACAGCGAACTCGTGGGTATATATGGAAACTTCGTGAACCGTGCGCTGCAGCTCACCAAGAAATACTGGAACGGCGTGGTGCCGGAGTGTGGAGAACTGACAGACTACGACAAGCAGACGCTTGAGGAATTCAAGGACGTGAAGAAGAAGGTGGAAGACCTGCTCAACGTGTTCAAGTTCCGTGATGCACAGAAGGAGGCAATGAACCTGGCGCGTATCGGAAACAAGTATATCGCCGATTGCGAACCATGGAAGGTGTGGAAGACCGATCCGAAGCGTGTGGAGACAATCCTGTATATCTCGCTGCAGCTCGTGGCAAACCTTGCCATTGCGTTCGAACCGTTCTTGCCGTTCAGCAGCGCCAAGCTCCGCAAGATGATAAACATCGATGGCTGCGACTGGAACCAGCTCGGTGCTACCGACCTGCTGAAGGCTGGTCATCAGCTCAACGAACCGGAACTGCTCTTCGAGAAGATAGAGGACGAGACGATACAGCATCAGCTCGACAAACTGGCTGAGATAAAGAAGCAGAACGAGGCTGCTGAATACAAGGCAAAGGAAATCAAACCTACGGTGAGCTTCGAGGATTTCGAAAAGCTCGACATCCGTGTGGGAACGATAAAGACCTGTGAGAAGGTGAAGAAGGCAAACAAGCTCCTCAAGTTCACCATCGACGACGGTTCGGGCACCGACCGCACCATCGTCAGCGGAATAGCCAAGTTCTATAATCCGGAAGAACTCGTAGGCAAGCAGGTTTGTTTCATCGCAAACTTCGCCCCACGCAAACTGATGGGTATCGAGAGCCAGGGAATGATTCTCAGCGCAGAGAACTTCGACGGCAGCCTTAGCGTGACACGCATTGACCGCGAGGTGAAGCCGGGCAGCCAGGTGGGATAAGCATGAATGCAGGGGTGACCTGTACCTTTCCTTATAATGGGGCAGGACGGGTTTCCTCATCAACCGATATAACGGTGATGTCTCAGCGCCGATGTGGAATTAACCGCCGCCGGATGAGACAGGCGGCAATAGGAGGAATAACTATGAAGCGTACACCTAAGTGCTACAATGAGGAAGAGTTTGAACTCGACAACATCTATAACGATGATGACGATCGCTACGGAAAAGCGGGACTCTCTGCTATGTTTTATTGATTAGACCTCTATTGAATGACTAATAAGGACGGGCGTTTGGCGGAAAGGAACAAACGCCCGTCTTTTGATTACTCCTCCCAATCGGTCATCTTGCCGTTTGGGGATAAAACTCTCAGGATTATGACCACAGATGAAAGATATATGATGCGCTGTCTGCAACTGGCAAAGAACGGGATGCAGAACGCCAAGCCAAACCCTATGGTGGGTGCCGTGATAGTGAGCGGCGGCAGGATTATCGGTGAGGGATACCACGTGTGCTGCGGAGAAGGCCATGCCGAGGTGAACGCCTTCGCTTCGGTGAAGGCGGCAGACGAACATCTGCTGAAAGAGGCTACGATATATGTCAGCCTCGAACCCTGTTCTCACTACGGCAAGACACCGCCATGTGCCGACCTCATCATCCGGAAGGGGGTGAAGAGGGCGGTAGTGGGCTGTGTGGACCCCTTTGCCAAAGTGCATGGCAACGGAATCAGAAAACTGCGTGAGGCTGGCATCGAAGTCACTGTGGGAGTGCTTGAGGAGGAATGCAACGAACTGAACAAGCGCTTCTTCGCATTCCATAGACTCAAACGTCCGTATATATTGCTGAAATGGTGTCAGACGGCAAACGGTTTCCTCGACGACTGTAATAAACCGCTGCGCATGTCTACTCCATACACGCAGATGCTCGTGCATAAGCTGAGGAGCGAATACGACGCGATACTCGTCGGACGAGTGACGGCGGAGAGAGACAAGCCGAAACTCAATGTGCGCCTATGGGCTGGCAATGACCCTAAGCGCATCGTGATAGACCGGGAGCATCCGTGTTTCGATGGTCTCTGCTTTGACAACGGCGACACCGTGCCCGGACAGATAGCCGGTTGGCTGCATGGACAAGGAGTGCAGTCGCTGATGGTGGAAGGTGGAGCGGAGACGCTGAAGGGCTTCCTGCGTGCCGGACTGTTTGACGAGATAAGGGTGGAGACGGCACCGGTAGTGGTGGACGGCGGTACGGCGGCTCCGATGCTGGCCGGAGAAGAACTCCGATTCACAGGCAGAGAGGTGTATGGACAGAATGTAATCGACACATACCACCGCATCGGTTAGGTCTGCCGATATGGGGAGACCGTGGGTTCAGACAATAATATTATGTAATATAAACAACGAAAACATTATGAAGATTTATGATTATATGACTCAGGGCACCTGCAGTCAGGCAATACACATCGAGCTCAACGACGACAATACCATCAACAACGTGTCGTTTACTGGTGGCTGCAACGGAAACCTGAAAGGCATCGGAAAACTCGTGGAGGGAATGCCGGCGGAAAAGGTGGTGGAGAAGCTGCGTGGTGTGACTTGCGGTTTCAAGAACACAAGTTGTCCGGACCAGCTCGCCAACGCCCTCAGTGAGATGTTGAAAGGTTGATGCCATTTTTTATCCGTAAAATGCGAGATAAACAAAAAAAAATGTTACCTTTGCAATCGTTACAAAAAACCGATGTGCGCAGAGGTGCATAGGGGTCTCATAGTTCAATGGATAGAACAAGTCTCTCCTAAAGATTAGATCCGAGTTCGATTCTCGGTGAGACCACATCAGTGATTACAGACAAGACGGATGGCGTAAACATTGCGGCCAACCATTATTGCCTTATTTTAAAACAATATCAAAGACTTAAATTTTAAATTTATGGAAAATAAAGAAAAGCAGGAGGGACAGTTCCAGCTCGAACTTCCTCAGAATGTTGCTCAGGGTGAATATGCAAACTTCGCACTCATCACCCACTCTCGTTCAGAATTCATCGCAGACTTCGCTCGCGTATTGCCAGGTCTTCCAAAGGCAGTCATCAACAGCCGTGTGATTCTCGCTCCGGAGCACGCCAAGCGTCTGCTCATGGCTCTTCAGGAGAACGTGGCTAAGTATGAGCACGAGTTCGGCAAGATACAGCTTCCTGGTCAGGAAGGCAAGACCATCGCTCCATTCAACGTAAACAAGGGCGAGGCTTGATCTATAGGCTAATTACGGATGCGGCAATCCCCGTTGATGGCGGATGGATGGCATCGCGGAAAAAATAATGACGGATGCGCGGTAGAGATGATACTCGAAGCGCATCCGTCTTTTTTTTTCTTTGTTTGTCAGCAAGGCTGGCGGTTATTTGCCGATATCCAACTTCCAGTTGCCGTCCTCGTCCTTGCGGAGCTTGATGTCGTCGGTGGTCTCGGAGCCGTCGCCCATCACCATCTTCATCTTTACTATGGCAGTCTTGCCGTCCTCTGAGATTTCCTCGCTCAGAGCTTCGTATGACTTGATGCCGTCCTGCTTCTCAAATTTCTTCGTTGCCTTGTCCTTCATCATGGCTACGAGCATCTGCTTCTCGTCCTCAATCTCCTTCTTGTCCTTGCCCTCTTCCTTCTTCTGATAGATGAGGTCCACATATCCCTCGTAGTCGCCCTTCTGGATGCAGGCAATTGACTTCTCGGCAACCTTTGTAGGAGTGTTGCTGTTGCATGATGTCATCACGAGTGTCAGGATAAGGACACCTAAAATTGTCATTAGCTTTTTCATAATTGTAGTTGGGTTTAGTTAATAATGTTATTTAAATAAATAGTGTTGTCATCGTTCGTTCCTTTGATGTTGTTGTAACTTGTTCTCTTTTGAGAATGTCGTCACTCGCTCTTTTGTGAATATCGTCATCGTTCGTTCCTTTTTCCGGTGCCGTCATTGTGCGTCCTGGAATGTGACGATTCTCTTCAGCCTGCGGCATCTGAGAAAGTCGGAGGGGTAGATGACGTGGCTGAATTTCACTCCCGGCAGTATTGCGTCGTGGCGTATGCCGTTGGTGATGTCGATGCCGCATTTCTGGTATACATGTGCCACGAGCTGGCTGCAATACATCTTCGTGGTGTCGCTGTCGTTGTAGTCGTCGTCGAAGAGCGTGCCCCGTTTGTATATCCCGTAGGCAAGGCGGGCGCTCTTCTCTGCCGTTTCCTTGTCTTGGTATCTCAGCACGCATCCTTTTGATGCCCTGATGGTGGAGAAGAAATCTTCAGGCCGCTCCATCTTTACCCTGTCAACGTCGCCCTCGAAGTCCGGTTCGTCGGGTACGGCATGTACCACCATCTTCCTGCCGCATGAGTCAACGATGATGCCGCAGTGGGAGAAGTCTGACCCGCCGTCGGCTATTCTCACGGCGCGGCTGGTAAGTCCTGTTCCTTTGCGCAGCACTATGTCGCCCTCTTCAAGAGTGGTGCCGGCAGGCATGATGCAGTGAGCCTTCTCGTCTTTCTTGCTGCATGCTGTCAGGATACAGACAATTACAAATGTCAGTAGCCCGAATTTCTTGGGTATTGATAGAAGTGCTTTCCTCATCAGCTTGCTGTTGGTTTCTGCAAATATACGCAATAGTCGGAAATAAACCAAATTTTTACACCTTATTATATATATAGGCGCGAAAAAAAACTTTCTGAAGTGTTTGTCTGGGTGTTGTACCTATTTTTTTGAAGCCATATCATCGGTGGTCGCTGAAAATGCAATATAGTCTGAATTCTTTCTTGAGACGTTCTGACTATCAGCTTTTGTCTATGCCTTTTCCGTTTCGCCTTTGATGGCGGCTAAGGTGTATATGTGTGACGTGTCTCTGACGGCAGGACGTAGATGTTTTTTAATTTCTTCTTATTCAGCTTGTTATATTGCGTGTCTTAAGTCATGGTTTTGTTCTTGTTTTGCGTTACAAAATGTTAATAAAGTATATATCGTGTAAAATTATGAGTGTAAGAAAAGTTGTAAGACTCCATTTATTAGGTAATATAAAAAAAAGTTCCTACCTTTGCAACCCAAATTGGTCTTATGGCTGAGACCGTATTGTAATATCTTGATAATAACAAAATAATAAATATAAAATTAAAAATTAAAAACAATGCCTACAATTCAGCAATTGGTAAGAAAAGGCAGAAGGGTGCTTGTTGACAAGAGCAAGTCTCCAGCTTTGGACTCATGTCCTCAGCGTCGTGGAGTCTGCGTCCGTGTCTACACCACAACCCCTAAGAAGCCTAATTCGGCAATGAGAAAGGTTGCCCGTGTTCGTTTGACAAACCAGAAAGAGGTGAACTCTTACATTCCAGGAGAGGGACACAACTTGCAGGAGCACTCAATCGTGCTTGTTCGCGGTGGTCGTGTTAAGGACCTTCCTGGTGTGCGTTATCACATCGTTCGTGGTACTCTTGATACCGCAGGTGTAGCTAACCGTACACAGCGTCGCTCTAAGTATGGTGCTAAGCGTCCAAAGCAGAAGTAATCATAACCGAGAGGTTTAAAATCTAACATTTTAATCGTTTCGCTGGAGAATTGTTATAACAGGTTGAGTAAGCGGCTCAAGAGAGAGCACTGAAGAACATTGACAGCCCCAAGCAGAATTTATTTTCAAAACAAGAAATGAGAAAAGCAAAACCAAAGAAACGCGTGATCCTTCCGGATCCAGTTTTCAACGACCAGAAGGTCTCTAAGTTCGTGAACCACTTGATGTATGACGGAAAGAAAAACACCTCATACGAAATTTTCTACAAAGCATTGGATACCGTAAAGGAGAAGATGTCAAATGAGGAGAAGTCTGCCCTTGAGATTTGGAAGACTGCTCTCGACAATATCACTCCACAGGTGGAGGTTAAGAGCCGTCGTATCGGTGGTGCTACCTTCCAGGTGCCTACAGAGATTCGCCCAGACCGCAAGGAGAGCATCTCTATGAAGAACATGATCGCTTTCGCTCGCAAACGCGGCGGAAAGTCAATGGCTGACAAGCTGGCTGCAGAGATCATGGATGCTTTCAACAACCAGGGTGGTGCCTTCAAGCGTAAGGAGGACATGCACCGTATGGCTGAGGCTAACCGTGCGTTCGCTCACTTCAGATTTTAATTTTTAGATAAGGTAAAAAGAATCATGGCAAAGCAAGATTTACATTTGACCCGCAATATCGGTATTATGGCTCACATCGATGCCGGTAAGACAACAACTTCTGAGCGTATCCTGTTCTATACAGGTAAGACTCATAAGATTGGTGAGGTGCATGACGGTGCCGCTACAATGGACTGGATGGCACAGGAGCAGGAGCGTGGTATCACCATTACCTCTGCTGCTACTACCTGTAACTGGAACTATGCAGGCAAGTCATACAAGATCAACTTGATCGATACTCCGGGACACGTTGACTTCACCGCTGAGGTGGAGCGTTCACTCCGTGTACTCGATGGCGCTGTTGCTACTTACTGTGCAGTAGGTGGTGTTCAGCCACAGTCTGAGACCGTATGGCGTCAGGCTGACAAGTATAATGTACCTCGTCTGGGTTACGTGAACAAGATGGACCGCTCAGGTGCTGACTACTTCGACGTACTCCGTCAGATGAAGGAAGTGCTGGGTGCCAACCCTGTTTCTCTCGTAGTGCCTATCGGTAGCGAGGAGACTTTCAAGGGCTTGATCGACCTTATCAAGATGAAGGCTATCCTCTGGCACGATGAGACAATGGGTGCTGAGTATGAGGTAGACGAAATTCCTGCTGACCTCAAGGACGAGGCTGAGGAATGGAGAGGCAAGCTGGTTGAGTCTGCTGCCGAATTCGACGAGGCTCTCATGGAGAAGTACTTCGAGGATCCTGATTCTATAACAGAAGAGGAACTCATGGCAGCTCTCCGCAAGGGTACTCTCGCAATGGAGTGCACACCGGTTCTCTGTGGTTCTTCATTCAAGAACAAGGGTGTTCAGACTCTTCTTGACTATGTTTGCGCATTCTTGCCATCACCACTCGATACACCGAACATCGTGGGTACTAACCCTGATACAGGTGCAGAGGAAGACCGTAAGCCATCTGAGGATGAGCCTACATCAGCTCTTGCGTTCAAGATCGCTACCGACCCATACGTTGGTCGTCTCGTGTTCTTCCGCGTATACTCTGGTAAGGTGGTTGCTGGTTCTTATGTATACAACACTCGCTCACGCAAGAAGGAGCGCGTTAGCCGTCTGTTCCAGATGAACTCTGCTAAGCAGATTCCTATGGAGATGATCGACGCTGGTGACATCGGTGCAGGTGTAGGTTTCAAGGATATCCGTACTGGTGATACTCTCTGCGACGAGGAGCACCCAATCGTACTCGAGTCAATGACATTCCCTGATCCAGTGATCGGTATCGCTGTTGAGCCAAAGAGCCAGGCTGACGTTGACAAACTCGGTATCGGTCTCGCCAAGCTCGCTGAGGAGGACCCAACCTTCACAGTACACACTGACGAGCAGAGCGGTCAGACTGTTATCTCTGGTATGGGTGAGCTTCACCTCGACATCATCCTCGACCGTCTGAAGAGAGAGTTCAAGGTTGAATGTAACCAGGGTAAGCCTCAGGTTAACTACAAGGAGGCTATCACCAAGACCGTTAACCTCCGTGAGGTTTACAAGAAGCAGTCTGGTGGTCGTGGTAAGTTCGCTGACATCATCGTAAACGTTGGTCCTATCGACGAGGACTACAAGGAGGGCGGACTCCAGTTCATCAACGAGGTTAAGGGTGGTAACATTCCTAAGGAGTTCATCCCATCAGTACAGAAGGGATTTGAGAACGCAATGAAGAACGGTGTTCTCGGTGGCTATCCTATGGACAGCTTGAAGGTAGTTCTCGTGGATGGTTCATTCCACCCGGTTGACTCCGACCAGCTTTCATTCGAAATCGCTGCTCTCCAGGCTTACAAGAACGCTTGCGCTAAGGCAGGTCCAGTTCTTATGGAGCCTATCATGAAGCTCGAGGTTGTTACTCCAGAGGAGAACATGGGTGACGTGATCGGTGACTTGAACAAGCGCCGTGGACAGGTAGAGGGTATGGACGAGACTCGTTCTGGTGCCCGTATCGTTCGCGCTATGGTTCCGCTGGCAGAGATGTTCGGTTATGTAACAGCTCTCCGTACAATCACTTCAGGTCGTGCTACAAGCTCTATGGAGTATGACCATCATGCAGCTCTCTCTAACACTATCGCCAAGGCAGTGCTCGAGGAAGTTAAGGGTCGTACAGACCTCCTGTAAAAAACACATATTAGAGAGAGAGGACGCCATTTAGCGTATGACTCTTAATTGACGTGCCTCTCTCTTTATTTCTTATATTATTAATTCCAAAATTAAAAATGAGTCAGAAAATCAGAATCAAGCTGAAGTCTTACGACCACAAGTTGGTTGACAAGTCAGCAGAGAAGATCGTGAAGGCAGTAAAGGCTACAGGTGCCATCGTTAGCGGTCCTATTCCATTGCCTACACACAAGCGTATTTTTACCGTTAACCGCTCTACTTTCGTTAACAAGAAGTCTCGTGAGCAGTTCCAGCTCAGCGATTACAAGCGTCTTATCGACATCTACAGCTCAACAGCAAAGACCGTTGACGCCCTGATGAAGCTTGAGTTGCCAAGCGGTGTAGAAGTAGAAATCAAAGTATAGTTTAATTTTTTAATATTAATTGAAATGCCAGGATTAATTGGAAAAAAAATCGGAATGACATCCGTTTTCAGTGCCGACGGTAAGAATGTACCGTGCACTGTTATCGAAGCAGGTCCTTGTGTTGTAACTCAGGTAAAGACCGTTGAGAAGGACGGTTACCAGGCCTATCAGTTGGCTTACGGCGAGATGAAGGAGAAGAATACCACTAAACCTATGCTCGGCGTATTCAAGAAGGCAGGTACAACACCAAAGAGACACTTGGCCGAGTTCAAGTTTGACGAGGAGTACAACCTCGGTGACACCATTACGGTTGAGATCTTCAACGACACAAACTTCGTTGACGTTGTAGGTACCTCAAAGGGTAAAGGTTTCCAGGGTGTCGTTAAGCGTCACGGATTCGGTGGTGTAGGACAGTCTACTCACGGACAGGACGACCGCGCCCGCAAACCGGGATCTATCGGTGCTTGTTCTTACCCAGCAAAGGTATTCAAGGGAATGCGCATGGGCGGACAAATGGGAGGTGACAGAGTGACAACTCAGAACCTCAAAGTGTTAAAGGTAATTCCAGAGCACAATCTTATTCTCGTTAAGGGAAGTGTAGCTGGTTGTAATGGTTCAACCGTAATAATTGAGAAATAATGGAAATTAGCGTATTAAATATCAAAGGTGAGGACACTGGAAGAAAGGTTACGTTAAACGAATCAATCTTCGGAATTGAGCCTAATGACCATGTTCTTTATCTCGATGTAAAGCAGTACCTCGCTAACCAGCGTCAGGGAACAGCAAAGTCTAAGGAGAGAAGTGAGCATGCTGGTTCTACACGTAAGCTCGGACGTCAGAAAGGTGGCGGCGGCGCACGTCGTGGTGATATCAACTCACCTGTACTCGTTGGTGGTGGTCGCGTATTCGGTCCTAAACCACGTGACTATCGTTTCAAGCTGAACAAGAAAGTTAAGTCTCTCGCACGCAAGAGCGCTCTTTCTTACAAGGCTCAGGAGAATGCTATAGTTGTTGTTGAGGACTTCACTTTTGAGGCTCCAAAGACTAAAGAATTCGTAAATGTTGCTAAAAATCTTAAAGTTGACGGACGTAAGACTCTCTTGGTTTTGCCAGAAGTAAATAAAAACGTATATTTGTCAGCTAGAAATTTGCAGCGTACCGAAATCATGACTGCATCGGCCCTCAATACTTACAAGGTTTTGAACGCTGATGTTCTTGTCGTGACTGAAAATTCGCTCAAGGCAATCGACGGAATCTTAACAAAATAAATTAATAGGAGACAGTAAATTATGGCATTCATTATCAAACCATTGGTCACTGAGAAGATGACTAAAATTACAGACAAGTCTTCTGTTGAGAAAACTTACAAGGTAAAGGGTGAGACACGCACAAAGAAGGCAGAGGCTAAGTATGGCTTCATCGTTCGCCCAGAGGCTGGTAAGCTCGAGATTAAGAAAGAAATTGAAAGTCTGTATAACGTTACAGTAATTAATGTAAATACGCTTCGTTACGCTGGTAAGCGCTCAAGCCGCTATACAAAGGCCGGACTCATCAAGGGTCAGAAGAATGCGTATAAGAAGGCAATCGTTACTCTGAAAGAGGGCGATACAATTGATTTTTACAGCAATATCTAAAATAAAAAATGGCAGTACGTAAATTTAAACCGGTTACACCGGGTCAAAGACACAAGGTTATTGGCACGTTCGAGGAGATTACTGCATCCGTGCCAGAGAAGTCTCTCGTTTACGGTAAACGTTCTACCGGCGGTCGAAACAACACCGGTAAGATGACTGTCCGCTATCGTGGCGGCGGTCACAAGAAGAAGTTCCGTATGATCGACTTCAAACGAGAGAAAGATGGTGTTCCAGCTGTAGTTAAGACAATTGAGTATGATCCAAACCGCTCGGCTCGTATCGCTCTCTTGTTCTACGCAGATGGAGAAAAACGTTACATTATTGCTCCCAATGGACTGCAGGTAGGTTCTACCCTGATGTCTGGTAAGGATGCAGCGCCTGAGATTGGAAACACTCTCCCGCTCGCTAACATTCCAGTAGGTACAGTGATTCACAACATTGAATTGCGTCCTGGACAGGGTGCCCTGCTCGTTCGTTCGGCTGGTAATTTTGCTCAGTTGACTTCTCGTGAAGGCAGTTATTGTGTTATCAAACTCCCTTCTGGCGAGACTCGTCAGATTCTTAGTGCTTGTAGAGCTACTGTAGGTAGCGTAGGTAACTCTGACCACGCTCTTGAGTCGTCTGGTAAGGCAGGTCGCTCACGTTGGCTTGGTCGTCGTCCACACAACCGTGGTGTTGTAATGAACCCAGTTGATCACCCAATGGGTGGTGGTGAAGGACGTCAGTCTGGAGGTCATCCACGTTCACGTAAGGGCTTGTATGCTAAGGGACTCAAGACAAGAGCTCCAAAGAAGCATTCTAACAAGTATATTATTGAAAGAGCTAAGAAATAATCAAGTTAATTAGAGTAAATTATGAGTCGTTCATTAAAAAAAGGTCCGTACATTAACGTATCGCTCGAGAAGAAAATTCTCGCTATGAATGAAAGCGGAAAGAAGAGTGTCGTTAAAACATGGGCTAGAGCATCAATGATTTCCCCTGATTTTGTGGGTCACACTGTTGCAGTTCATAACGGAAATAAATTTATTCCTGTTTACATTACCGAAAACATGGTCGGCCACAAGCTTGGTGAGTTCTCACCAACACGTCGTTTCGGCGGACATGCTGGTAATAAGAGATAACAGGCAAACCATTGTAAAAAGAAATTAAAATGGGAGCAAGAAAAAAAATATCGGCTGAGAAAAGAAAAGAGGCCTTGAAAACAATGTACTTTGCGAAGCTCAATGGCGTTCCTTCTTCTCCACGCAAAATGCGCTATGTAGTTGACATGGTTCGTGGCATGGAGGTTAACCGCGCCCTTGGAGTTCTCAAATTCTCTAACAAGGCTGCTGCTGCAGACGTAGAGAAGTTGTTGCGCTCTGCTATCGCAAACTGGGAAACAAAAAATGACCGTAAGGCTGAAGACGGTGAACTTTATATCTCTAAGGTCTTCGTTGACGAGGGCGTTACAATGAAACGTATGAGACCGGCACCACAGGGCCGTGGTTACAGAATCCGCAAGCGTAGCAACCACATCACTCTGTTTGTTGATGCCAAAACTAATGATGAAAAATAATATAGTAGAATGGGACAGAAAGTAAATCCAATAAGCAACCGTCTTGGTATCATTAGAGGTTGGGAGTCAAATTGGTTCGGTGGTAAGAACTTCGGCGATAATTTGGTAGAGGATACCAAAATCCGTAAGTATCTTAACGAGCGTCTGGCTAAGGCTAGCGTTTCCCGCATCGTCATCGAGCGTACTTTGAAGCTTGTTACCATCACTATATGCACAGCCCGTCCGGGTCTCGTCATTGGTAAGGGTGGTCAAGACGTTGACAAGTTGAAGGAAGAGTTGAAGAAACTCTACGACAAGGAGATTCAGATTAATATTTTCGAGGTTAAGAAGCCTGAGCTTGACGCATCAATCGTTGCTAATAACATAGCAAGACAAGTTGAGGGTAAGATCGCTTACCGTCGTGCTATCAAAATGGCTGTTGCAAACACTATGCGTGCAGGTGCTGAGGGTATCAAGGTACAGATCACTGGCCGTCTGAACGGTGCCGAGATGGCACGTAAGGAAATGTACAAGGAGGGACGTACTCCTCTGCATACATTCCGCGCTGACATCGACTACTGTCAGGCAGAGGCACTCACAAAGGTTGGTCTGCTTGGTATCAAGGTTTGGATTTGCCGCGGCGAGATTTACGGCAAGGTAGATCTCACACCTAACTTCACACAGGAGAAGTCTAATGGCGGACGTCAGGGTGGCAAGCCAAGAGGTAACCGTAAGAGAAACAATAACCGTTAAAGTTAGAAACAAACATGTTACAGCCTAAAAGAGTAAAATACAGAAGACCTCAAGATGGACGTGGTAATAAAGGCAACGCTCACAGAGGTACACAGCTGGCTTTCGGATCATTCGGTATCAAGACACTTGAGGCAAAATGGTTGGATAGCCGCCAGATAGAGGCTGCCCGTATCGCAGTCAATCGTTATATGCAGCGTGAGGGTCAGGTATGGATCCGCATTTTCCCGGACAAACCAATCACTCGCAAGCCTGCTGACGTCCGAATGGGTAAAGGTAAGGGAGATCCAGCAGGATGGGTAGCCCCTGTTACTCCAGGACGCGTTCTTTTCGAGGTTGAAGGCGTTTCTTTTGACATAGCAAAGGAGGCTCTTCGTCTCGCAGCGCAGAAATTGCCTGTTAAGACTAAATTTATTGTTAGACGTGATTTCGATAAAAACGCTTAATTATGAAGATTAAAGAAGTAAAAGAACTCGAAACCAAGGACTTGGTAGAGAGAATAGAGTCAGAGGTTGCAAAGTACAATCAGATGAAACTTAATCATGCGATCACTCCTCTAGAGAATCCATCTCAGATTAAGTTGGCACGTCGTGACATCGCACGCATGAAGACAGTACTCCGCGAGAGAGAACTTAACAAATAACAATGGTCCAGATGGAAACAAGAAATTTAAGAAAGACAAGAACGGGTGTCGTTATCAGTAACAAGATGGATAAAACCATTGTTATTGCCTCTAAGTTCAAGGAGATGCACCCTATATATGGTAAGTTTGTCCAGAAGACAAAGAAATACCACGCTCATGATGAAAAGAATGAGGCTAACGTAGGTGATACAGTCCTCATTATGGAAACTCGTCCTTTGAGTAAGACAAAGAGATGGAGATTAGTTCAAATAATTGAAAAAGCTAAGTAAATATGATACAAGCAGAATCAAGACTTACTGTATGTGATAACAGCGGCGCCCGTGAGGCTTTGTGCATCCGTGTGCTTGGTGGAACACGCCGCCGTTATGCAAGTGTTGGTGACGTGATCGTAGTTTCTGTAAAGAACGTCATCCCGTCAAGTGATTTGAAAAAAGGTGCAGTATCTAAGGCTTTGATTGTTCGCACAAAGAAGGAGATTCGTCGTGCTGATGGTTCTTACATCCGTTTCGATGACAATGCTTGTGTTTTGTTGAACAATGCTGGTGAAATCCGCGGTAGCCGTATCTTCGGCCCTGTTGCCCGCGAATTGCGTGCAGTCAACATGAAAGTCGTTTCTTTGGCACCTGAGGTTCTTTAATATTTAAAGTAAGAGATTAATGAATAAGTTACATATTAAGAAAAACGATACAGTCATCGTTCTGGCCGGTGAGGACAAGGGCAAGACTGGTAAGGTGCTGAAGGTCCTGGTTGACAAGCAGCGTGCTATCGTAGAGGGCGTGAATATGGTCTCTAAGAGCACAAAGCCAAGTGCTAAGAACCCTCAGGGAGGTATTGTAAAGCAGGAAGCTTCTATACATATCTCTAACTTGAGTTTGATAGATCCTAAGAGTGGCAAGGCTACTCGTATTGCAATTAAGATGAACGATGAGGGCAAGAAGGTCCGCATCGCTAAAAAGTCAGGGGAGGAAATCAAATAATGAATACAGCTGAATTAAAAACCGTTTACGCAGAGACAATCGCTCCTGCACTCCAGAAACAGTTCAACTATTCTTCTAAGATGCAGATTCCTGCCCTCAAGAAAATCGTTGTAAACCAGGGTCTCGGAGATGCGACACAGGACAAGAAGATCATTGATGTCGCTATCAACGAAATCACTGCTATCACTGGTCAGAAGGCAGTAGCAACATATTCTAAGAAGGATATCGCTAACTTCAAGCTTCGTAAGAAGATGCCTATCGGTGTTATGGTGACATTGCGTCGTGAGCGCATGTATGAGTTCCTCGAGAAACTCGTGCGCATCGCCCTTCCTCGTATCCGCGACTTCAAGGGTATCGAGAGCAAGTTCGACGGCCGTGGTAACTACACACTTGGTGTTACAGAGCAGATCATCTTCCCGGAGATCAACATCGACTCTATCGACCGCATCCAGGGTATGAACATCACTTTCGTGACATCTGCCAACACGGATGAAGAGGGTTATGCTTTGTTGAAGGCTTTCGGCCTTCCTTTCAAGAACGCTAAAAACGATAAATAAGATATGGCAAAAGAGTCAATGAAAGCTCGCGAGGTAAAACGTGCCAAACTGGTGGCACGTTATGCCGAGAAACGCGCAGCGTTGAAGAAGGTTATCGCAACTTCTAACGATCCTGTAGAGGCATACGAGGCAGCTCGTAAGTTGCAGTCTATTCCAAAGAATGCAAACCCAATCCGCTTGCATAACCGTTGCAAGATCACAGGTCGTCCAAAGGGTTATATCCGTCAGTTCGGTCTCTCTCGTATTCAGTTCCGTGAGATGGCTTCTGCAGGACTCATCCCTGGAGTTAAGAAGGCAAGCTGGTAATAAGCAGTTTCAATTTTTTAATATTGTCGGGGTAGGCCCGATTAATTAAACATTTTATATAATGACAGATCCAATAGCAGATTATCTAACGAGGTTGAGAAATGCAATCATGGCTCATCACCGTGTTGTAGAAGTTCCAGCTTCTAACTTGAAGAAGGAAATCACTAAAATCCTCTTCGAGAAGGGATACATCCTTAACTACAAGTTCGTAGAGGATGGTCCTCAGGGTTCTATCAAGGTTGCCTTGAAGTATGACCCACAGACTAAGGCAAACGCAATCAAGTGCCTTAAGAGAGTTTCCACCCCAGGTCTTCGTAAGTACGCTGGTTACAAGGAAATGCCGAGAGTTATCAACGGATTAGGTATTGCAATATTATCTACATCCAAAGGTGTAATGACTAACAAAGAGGCTGCCGACCTGAAGATCGGTGGTGAGGTTCTTTGCTACGTATATTAATTGGAGGATTGAATATGTCAAGAATAGGTAAATTACCAATTAGTATTCCAGCTGGAGTTACAGTAGCTCTTAACAACGGCGTTGTAAGTGTAAAGGGTCCTAAGGGTGAGCTTTCACAGAAGGTTGACAGCTCAATCATCGTTAAGATAGAGGATGGACATGTTGTTCTTTCTGTTGACGAGAACAGCCCTGTTAACTATAAGCAGAAAAATGCTTTCCACGGACTTTACCGTGCTTTGATCCACAATATGGTTGTTGGTGTAAGCGAAGGTTATCAGAAGGTCTTGGAGCTTGTAGGTGTTGGTTATCGTGTTTCAAACCAGGGAAACCTCATCGAGTTCTCTCTTGGTTATACACACCCAATTTTCATTCAGCTTCCTAAGGAAGTTAAGGTTGAGACTAAGTCTGAAAGAAATCAGAATCCTATCATAATTCTTGAGTCTTGTGACAAGGAGTTACTGGGACTTATCTGTGCAAAAATTCGTTCTTTCCGTATGCCTGAGCCTTATAAAGGAAAAGGTATCTTGTTCAAGGGTGAGGTTATCCGCAGAAAGTCTGGTAAGACAGCTGCAGCTAAGTAACTTTAATAATTTTCGATTATGACAACTAAGAAAGTAGAAAGACGAATTAAGATAAAATACAGAATACGTAAGCGTGTCAACGGTACTACCGAGCGTCCACGTATGAGTGTTTTCCGTAGCAATAAGCAAATTTACGTTCAGATTATCAACGACCTGACAGGCACTACACTTGCCTCTGCTTCATCACTCGGACTTGAGGCTATGCCTAAGAAGGAGCAGGCTGCCAAGGTTGGCGAGCTCGTAGCCAAGAAGGCTATCGAGGCTGGCATCTCTAAGGTGGTTTTCGACCGTAACGGTTATCTCTACCACGGACGAGTTAAGGAGTTGGCTGATGCAGCACGTAAAGGCGGTCTAATTTTTTAATCGATTATGGCAATGAATAAAGTAAAAATAAATAGTGACGTTGAGTTAAAAGACAGATTGGTTGCTATTAACCGTGTTACCAAGGTTACCAAGGGTGGCCGTACTTTCACCTTCGCTGCAATTGTCGTTGTTGGCGATGGAAACGGTGTCATCGGTTGGGGTCTTGGCAAAGCAGGTGAAGTTACTGCTGCCATAGCAAAGGGTGTAGAGTCTGCAAAGAAGAACCTTGTAAAGGTTTCTCTTCTCAAGGGTACTATCCCTCACGAGATCGAGGCTAGCTTCGGTGGTGCAAAGGTATTCCTTCGCCCTGCAGCAGCCGGTACCGGACTTGTAGCAGGTGGTGCTATGCGTGCTGTATTGGAGAGTGTTGGTATCAAGGACGTTTTGGCTAAGTCAAAGGGCTCTTCCAACCCACACAACCTCGTAAAGGCTACTATCGTTGCATTGAGCCAGCTGCGCGATGCATACACAGTGGCACAGACTCGTGGTATTTCACTTGATAAAGTATTTAACGGTTAATAAAGGAGAATTTTTATGGCAACAATAAAGATCAAACAGATTAAGAGTAAGATCGGTGCTCCAGTTGACCAGAAGCGCACTCTTCAGGCGCTGGGCTTGACAAAGATTTCACAGGTTGTAGAGCATGAAGATAATCCTACTATCCGCGGAATGATTAGAAAGGTACACCACTTGGTAAGTGTTGTTGATTAATTACTCGTAACATTAAAAAAAGAACAATTATGAAATTACATAATTTACAGCCAGCTGAAGGCTCTACACATTCACGTCGTCGTATCGGCCGTGGTACAGGTTCTGGACTCGGTGGTACTTCTACTCGTGGACACAAGGGTGCCAAGGCTCGTTCTGGTTATAAGAGAAAGATTGGCTTCGAAGGTGGTCAGATGCCTTTGCAGCGTCGTGTTCCTAAGTCTGGTTTCAAGAACATCAACCACAAGGAATACTTTTCTGTAAACCTTTCTACTCTTCAGACTTTGGCAGAGAGCAAGAACCTCACTAAGATCGGTCTTGCAGAGCTCAAGGAGTACGGAGTAGTAAAGGGTAGAGTACTCGTTAAGATTCTTGGAAACGGCGAGTTGAAGGCTAAGCTCGATGTAGAGGCAAACGCTTTCTCTAAGACTGCTGAAGAGGCAATCAAGGCAGTTGGTGGTAACACAACTATAATCTAAGTAAATGAAAAAGTTTATTGAGACACTGAAGAACTGTTGGAAGATTGAGGATCTGCGTCAGCGCATCCTCATCACGATCCTGTTCGTGGCGATTTATCGTTTCGGCTCTTTCGTGGTGCTTCCTGGTATTAACCCTGCAATGTTGGAAAAACTGCAGAACCAGACAAGTGGCGGTTTGATGTCACTGTTGGATATGTTCTCCGGTGGTGCGTTTTCTCATGCTTCTATTTTCGCATTGGGAATAATGCCTTACATCTCAGCTTCTATCGTTATGCAGCTGCTTGCTGTCGCTGTGCCTTACTTCCAGAAGATGCAGCGTGAGGGCGAGAGTGGCCGCAAGAAGATCAACTGGTACACACGAGTATTGACTGTGTTCATACTCGTGTTCCAGGCTCCTTCTTATCTGATGAACCTCAAGGCGCAGGCTTACGGAGCTTTGGCTCCTGGTCTCGACTGGGGATCTTTCATCCTCACAGCCACTATCATCCTTGCAGCAGGTAGTATGTTTGTCCTCTGGCTCGGTGAGCGCATCACTGACAAGGGCGTTGGCAATGGTGTTTCACTTATCATTATGATTGGTATCATTGCCCGTCTTCCACAGGCTTTCATTCAGGAGACAAGTTCTCGCTTTACCGCCATCACAAACGGTGGTCTGGTAATGTTCATCATTGAGCTTCTCATCCTTTATCTTGTGGTTTGTGCTGCATTGCTCCTCACTCAGGGCACTCGAAAAGTTCCTGTACAGTATGCTAAGCGTATTGTCGGAAACAAGCAATATGGTGGCGCTCGTCAGTATATTCCTTTGAAGCTTTTCGCTGCAAACGTTATGCCTATCATCTTTGCTCAGGCTTTGATGTTCATTCCTCTCGCAGTGGTTCAGTATTCTACTGATGCCTCTAACGAAATCATCCGTTCTCTGATGGATCACCGTAGTTTGCTGTACAATATCGTGTTCGCAGTGCTCATCATTGCCTTCACATATTTCTATACAGCCATTACATTGAATCCTACTCAGATGGCAGAGGATATGAAACGTAATAATGGTTTCATTCCTGGCGTTAGGCCTGGTAAGGACACAGCGGATTACATTGAGACGGTGATGAGCCGTATCACATTCCCTGGTTCTTTGTTCATCGCCTTTATTGCAATTATGCCTTCATTGGCAGCGTTGCTCAACGTGCAGGATGGATTTGCACAGTTCTTCGGTGGTACTTCTCTTCTGATTCTTGTAGGTGTCGTTATCGATACACTGCAGCAGATTGAGAGCCACATGATGATGAGACATTACGATGGTCTTCTCAACTCAGGACATGTTCGCGGTCGTAACGCTGGCGTTTCCGCTTACTAAGCACTGTGCAGATGAAAGTTTTTCTGAAGACTGAAGATGAAATTGAATTAATGCGTAAAGCCAATCAGTTGGTGTCCCAGACACTGACTGAATTGGCTAAACGTATAAAGCCCGGAGTAACTACTCTATACCTTGACAAGGTTGCTGAGGAATTCATTCGCGACCACGGAGCAATCCCGACGTTCAAGAATTTCCCGAATCCCTATGGCGACCCGTTTCCGGCTAGTATCTGTACTTCCGTGAATGACATTGTGGTTCATGGAATACCAAGTGAAGATACTGTTCTCAAAGATGGCGATATCATCTCCATCGACTGTGGAACACTGCTGGATGGCTTCAATGGTGACTCTTGCTACACGTTCTGTGTAGGTGAGGTTTCCGATGAGATAAAGCAACTGTTGTCCACGACAAAAGAAGCTTTATACAAAGGAATCGAGAATGCGGTAGCCGGTCGTCATCTTGGCGACATCGGTTCTGCTGTTCAAGACCATTGCGAGAAAAAAGGTTATGGAGTCGTAAGGGAGTTGACGGGCCATGGTATCGGAAGAGAGATGCACGAAGACCCCCAGGTTCCCAACTATGGCCGGAGAGGTAACGGTATACTCCTTAAATCAGGAATGTGTCTTGCCATCGAGCCGATGATTACGATGGGAGACCGCAAGATTGCGATGTTGCCCGACCATTGGTCTATATGCACTCGCGACGGAAAGCCGGCTGCTCACTTCGAGCATACCTTGGCAGTGAGAAACGGTAAGGCAGAAGTTTTATCTTCGTTTAGTGAAATAGAAAAATTAGAAGCAAATTATTAAGTTATGGCAAAGCAAGCCGCAATTGAGCAAGATGGAACAATCGTAGAGGCACTCTCTAACGCCATGTTCCGCGTTGAGTTGGAGAATGGTTGTCCTATCACAGCCCACATCTCAGGAAAGATGAGGATGCACTACATCAAGATTCTTCCTGGTGACAAGGTAAAGGTAGAGATGAGTCCATACGATTTGACCAAAGGCAGAATAGTATTTAGATACAAATAAACTATAGAGATATATGAAGACAAGAGCATCATTGAAGAAACGTACACCCGACTGCAAGATCGTTCGTCGTAAAGGTCGTCTGTTCGTTATCAACAAGAAGAACCCTAAGTACAAGTTGCGTCAGGGTTAAAAAAGGGTTGGCACCCTGATTGTGAAGTCAGTCGTGTCGCTTTATTAACAAACAAATTTATTTATTTTATCATTTAACACAAAATGGCAATAAGAATTGTTGGAGTAGATTTGCCCCAGAATAAGCGTGGCGAAATCGCATTGACTTATATCTACGGTATAGGTCGAAGTAGTTCAGCAAAGATATTGGACAAGGCTGGTGTTAGCCGTGACTTGAAAGTCAACGAGTGGTCTGACGACCAGGCAGCCAAGATCCGTGAAATTATCGGCGCTGAATTCAAAGTAGAAGGTGATCTCCGTTCAGAGATCCAGTTGAATATCAAGCGACTGATGGACATTGGTTGCTATCGTGGAGTTCGTCATCGTAACGGTCTTCCAGTACGTGGTCAGAGCACAAAGAACAATGCTCGTACACGTAAGGGAAAGAAGAAGACTGTTGCAAATAAGAAAAAGGCTACTAAATAATAATTAGAGTTATGGCAAAGAAAACAGTCGCAAAGAAAAGAAATGTTAAGGTTGACGCTTTAGGACAGTTGCATGTTCATAGCTCCTTTAACAACATTATCGTGTCATTGGCAAACAGCGAGGGTCAGATCATCTCTTGGTCTTCAGCTGGTAAGATGGGCTTCCGTGGTTCTAAGAAGAACACTCCTTACGCTGCTCAGATGGCAGCAGAGGATTGCGCCAAGGTCGCTTTCGACCTCGGTCTTCGTAAGGTGAAGGCATACGTTAAGGGTCCAGGTAACGGTCGTGAGTCAGCTATCCGTGCTATCCACGGTGCCGGCATCGAGGTTACAGAGATCGTAGACGTTACTCCATTGCCACACAACGGATGTCGTCCTCCAAAGCGTAGAAGAGTTTAATCAAGAAGAATACCCAATCTGCCTTGCATCGCAAGTAGTTTTTTCTGGCGATGCAGGGCATCAACAAAGATTTTTTTAATATTATGGCTAGATATACAGGTCCGAAATCAAAAATTGCGCGTCGTTTTGGTGAGCCAATCTTCGGCGCAGACAAAGTTTTGTCTAGGAGAAACTTCCCTCCTGGACAGCATGGCAACAATCGTCGCAGAAAGATGTCTGAGTACGGTGTCATGTTGGCAGAGAAGCAAAAGGCTAAATACACCTATGGTGTACTTGAGCGCCAGTTCCGTAATATGTTTGAGAAGGCTGCAAAGGCTGAAGGTATCACCGGTGAGGTGCTGCTCCAGAACCTTGAGTGCCGTCTTGACAACGTAGTATTCCGTCTTGGTATAGCTCCTACACGTGCAGCTGCCCGCCAGCTCGTTAGCCACAAGCATATCGTAGTTGATGGCAAGGTTGTTAACATACCTTCATTTGCCGTTAAGCCAGGTATGGTTGTTGGTGTTCGCGAGAAGGCTAAGTCTCTCGAGGTTATCGAGGCAGCGCTCGCTGGCTTCAACCACAGCAAGTACCCATGGATCGAGTGGGACGAGAACACAAAGAGCGGCAAGTTCTTGCACAAGCCAGAGCGTGCTGATATTCCTGAGAATATCAAGGAACAGTTAATCGTTGAGTTGTACTCTAAATAATCATTAAATTAATGGCGATATTAGCATTTCAAAAACCCGACAAAGTTGTAATGTTGGAGGCCAATGACAAATTCGGCAAGTTCGAGTTCCGTCCTCTTGAGCCTGGCTTCGGTGTTACCATAGGCAACGCGTTGCGCCGCATTCTGCTTTCCTCCCTTGAGGGTTATGCCATCAACACCATCCGCATAGCTGGTGTTGAGCATGAGTTCTCCTCAGTTCCTGGAGTTAAGGAGGATGTAACTAACATTATCTTGAATTTGAAGCAAGTAAGATTCAAGCAAGTAGTAGAAGAATTCGAGAACGAGAAAGTTAGTGTCACCGTTGAGAATTCCACAGAATTCAAGGCTGGTGATATCGGTAAGTATCTGACTGGATTTGAAGTGTTAAACCCTGATTTGGTGATTTGTCATTTAGACGCAAAAGCATCAATGCAGATAGACCTCACTATCAACAAAGGCCGCGGCTATGTTCCGGCTGATGAGAACCGTGAGTTCTGCACCGATGTCAACGTAATTCCAATCGATTCAATTTACACCCCAATCCGTAACGTGAAATATGCCGTTGAGCCATATCGTGTTGAGCAGAAGACCGACTACGACAAGCTCCTCCTTGAAGTCACTACGGATGGTTCCATTCACCCGAAAGACGCACTTAAAGAGGCTGCCAAGATCCTGATTTATCACTTCATGCTGTTCTCTGACGAGAAGATCACTCTCGAGAACACTGACGTTGAGACAAACCAGGAGTTCGACGAGGAAGTTCTCCACATGCGCCAGCTCCTCAAGACACGCCTTGTAGACATGAACCTCAGTGTTCGTGCCCTCAACTGTCTGAAGGCAGCCGACGTAGAGACACTCGGCGATCTCGTACAGTACAACAAGACAGACCTTTTGAAGTTCCGCAACTTCGGTAAGAAATCGCTTTCAGAGCTTGATGATTTGCTCGAGAGTCTGAATCTGTCGTTTGGAACCGATATTTCTAAGTACAAATTAGATAAGGAATAATATCCGCATACAGGCGAAGGAGCCATCCGGCTCCTCCTGCCGTTGCGAAACTCCTTAAAACAAGAAACAAAAAATGAGACATAATAAAAAATTCAACCATCTGGGTCGTACTGCTGACCATCGCAAGGCAATGTTGACAAACATGGCTATCTCCCTGATCAAGCACAAAAGAATCACTACGACCCTCGCAAAGGCTAAGGCCTTGAAGAAGTTCGTAGAACCTCTTATCACACGTTCAAAGAACGACACAACAACATCACGCCGTGTAGTTTTCCGTTATCTTCAGGACAAGTACGCTGTTACTGAGTTGTTCAAAGAGATTTCTACTAAAGTGGCTGATCGTCCAGGAGGATACACACGTATCATTAAGTTGGGCATCCGTAAGGGTGACGCAGCAGAGATGGCATTCATCGAGCTGGTAGACTATGATGAGAACATGGCCAAGACTCCAAAGGCAGCTGCCAAGAAGACTCGTCGTAGCCGCAAGGCTGCTCCAAAGGCAGAGGCTCCTGTAGAGGCACCTGCAGCAGAGGAGGCAAAGGCTGAGGAAGCTAAGGCAGAATAATTCTCCGAATATATCTCATAGGAATTAATCCGTCCCATCTCGGGGCGGATTTTTTTGTACGCTTACCCCAGATATTTATGCCGTTTGTTCCCATCGTGTTGCCGTTTGTTCCAAATCGGGGGAAATGACGTTTTCATGAGTGGCGGTTATTCTCTATTTTTGTAGTGCAATTCATATACGATTGCACAGCAGAGATAATCAATATTATGTTAACATCAATTCCCTAAAAACATTTGTGGATTTGACTAAAACAAGGAGAACAAGAACATGAACAAGAAATTTTTCGATTATGGCAAGTCATTCAGCAGGATGGGAATGGCAGTAGTAGCAGCACTTGCACTTACAGCAGGTTTCGCATCGTGCGGTGATGACGATGATGAAGGCGGATCGGCTACACCCAACACCGAGTCAGGCGTTCTGGAGACCACTTCAGGTAAGAAGGTGAGAGTGACAGGTGCCGGCAACCTTACATATTCCTACAACAGCGACGGCACGCTGGCATCCTTCGGTTATGGCAGCCATCCGTATGAGGCAAGCTACAACCCATTCACCTTTACACAAGACAACTACGGCAACGGCTACAAAGACGTCAGCGTGGTCAGTAACATCCGTACGAACGGCAGCGGCTACATCACTGGCTGCACCGAGAAATACGACTATGAAAGCTCCGACTCAGAGGAGCATGGTTCGGGCAGCGTCAGCGTGAGCTATAACGGCAATGGCAACGTTACGAGAATCAAGGGCAGCGGTTCCGGATATTACATCGAGGATGGAGAAAAGGAGAAATACAGTTCCTCATTCGATTATTCCTTCACATGGAGCGACGGCAAACTCTTGAAGGCAGTCTACACATTCGTTGAGGATGGTGAGAAAGATATCGAAACCTTGGTATTCGACTATGATGATGCCGAGGTAAACGTAACGCTCCAATACGTGCCTAACTTCCTCAACGAAGAGTCAGACTCGTTCCTCGCCGGCCAGTTCTTTATCGGTTATGTAGGCAAGGGCCCGTCATACTTCCCGACCGGTGTAGACTACACCACGAAAGATTATGACGGCACATCCAACAAATACTACACCCTCTCCTACACTCTGAATTCAGACGGCACCGTATACCGCTACGATGGTATGGAAAGCGGCTATATGTCATATTCCAGCGTCAGCGGAACATCACCACGAAGCGTTGCCAAGACTCCAGCTGCCGCAGATAAAGTGAAGAGGAGCATCTTCAGCAGCATCCACAGAAGATTCATGAACAGATAGCCCCCGAAAGTCAGAAGGGCTTATCTCTTATGCCATATAATCCCGGCCTTCCAATGCGCAAGGTCGGGATTTTTCCGTCTATGTATTGTCCGACAATATCAAGGAACCTTCATGAAACACATTTTGTGCTGCAAGTTCAGTCTCTATCATCCTGTAGAAGCAGTCCTTGTAGTCAAGGTCATAGAAGCCTATGAGCAATGCAAGGAAATCTCCAAGAGAAAGATTCTCTTTATGGAGGACATCCGTGTCAATTGTAATTTTCATTGTCTTTTATCTTTCTAAAGGGTTATAAATGAAAAAGCACAACCCCTGGAGAGGAGCTGTGCTATAAAATATTTCTACTAAAGTTAATGCTTTCCTTACTCTATACTATTACATAAGGGATTAGCATAGTAGGAGTACTGCTGTTATCATTACAGGTATCAGCAGGCAGATTATTACAGACCATTTGTAGTAATTGCCGAAGGAGGCAATGAATATCTGTGAGAGTCTGAACATTGTGTCGCAGAACTGATTGAACTGTTTCCTCTGAAGGATTATAATGCCAACGCATAACAGCAGCCACATTGGTGACAATATCAGCTTATGCAGCTTATAGTCGAGTATTGCTGCCCAAGCGAGAGGCAAGAGCATATACCATACTATTATATTCACGGCATTGTAGGTAAGATGGAATACTCTTCCTATTGCCAACAGTATCTTTACTGTGATGGCAAAGGGAACTGTAATAAACATGAAAGGTAAGGATGAAATTATCTTCTTTTTATTCATCTTCTTTGTCAGTATTTTTTTTATCTAATAGAAACTTCCTTTTATTCTTATCATTATAAGATGCAGAATGTTTCCAACTTTTAAATTTTTCCATCGCTTTAAAAAAGTCTTGGTCTTTTCTATTAAAACCTACTGTAAGCAATAATGCTCCAAAACCAACAGAAATTGCTAATAGCAAAAAGCTTATCACGAATGTAAGAATTGTTTGTATCATAATTTTTTATTTCCCAATTATAATATCATTAAAGACATTAGGTTCAACTTGCATATCTAACATAAATGGATTACCTGCAACACCTGCAACTGCATCAAAATTTCTGAGGTAATTAGTAAATTTATTAGGATGCCCTTATTAACCATCTTGTAAAAGCAGGAGCAAGAGATCTATCAGGATTTAGAAAGGGCTGAGTGTCCCATTTGTCTTGAAATCTAAGTGGCTTTCTTGTATTAAGTATAGAATAGTCTAAATATGAAGGAGTTGGTATGTCCCAATTTTTAGGTAAATCTACAGTAACACCTACAAAACCACCATTACCTGTAAGTATGTCTCCTGCAACAACATTATTTACTCCTTCATGTAAAGATGACTTATCTGAAAAAATTGGTAAGTTTTCATTTTTTAGTTTAGGCAATCCTGCATCATGTCTTTTTTGATTGATATAATTAAGATCATAACTATATGTTCCGTCTGGATTTTTAATGTAAAGAGAGTGAGGTTGTCCATCAACATTTATAGTTCTGGGCTTTTGTCTCATAGCCAATCTCCACGCATCATCCCTAAATGCATCTGCAAATAAAAATCCTTTATCATTAGAAGAGACATTCTCTACTATTCTACGTTTCCAAGCAGGAGTAGTGTCTACAGAAGTTTTTATTCTTTTTGGAGTTAGGAAATCTTTAATGGCTAAACCCATTTCCTGTGTTTTAGGAATAACATTTGCTAAGTAAATGATCTAAATTATTTATATATATCAGTACTAATATGGTTCATTTTCCGTTTTATAGAATAAATAGAATTATGAAACCAATAAAAGTACTTGAATTATCAGAGGTTGATCGCCTCAAATT
>OJKP01000476.1_pt1 | contig 29747 bp, 23 predicted proteins | sample 1596521 | NCBI WGS metagenome assembly OJKP01 (sample SAMEA4350130, study PRJEB24818) | metagenome | biome: human; feature: gut; material: faeces | place: Denmark | collected 2013-09
AAATAAGGCTTCACCACTACGCAACTGCTGAGCTGCTTTCTTGTAATCAATTTCTAAGTTGTCCATAATATAAAAACTGTGTTAAACTACTTTTATTGTAGCTTGACACAGTTTAGTTTACACTCTCAAGAGGAGGGTGTGTCGTATTTTTTCTATGACACACCCTTGTTTTTTCTGCTGAAAAAGTTCTATGATTTTATGCCTCATCTATTGCTACCATGAATTTTTCTCAAGGTATATGATCAAAGATCGACTGAAATTCGCTGTCTTGAAAGGAGTATAATTTGCTGATTTCCAGGAATATAACTGGTAGAAAATCCACATAACCTAACGATGCGCTTCTTTAACACCTAATGATGCGCATCATTAATACCTAACGATGCGCATCATTAGACCTTAATAAAGCGCATCATTAGAGTTCGTACTTGCACTTCTTTAGAGGAAATGCTGAGCTTAAATATAATTTTGTTAATAAAAATGATTGGTTTTTGTTGTCTATAGCTACAGTATCTTTTTGTATTTCAATTACCAACAGCAACCTACCTAATTAATTTTAACTTAATTTATTCAAGTTGCGAAAAAGGGTGCGTCATGTAGTATGACACACCCTCTACTCTATCTTTTTATCGTATTCTATTTAGAACTCTGCGTTCTTTGGTGTACGTGGGAATGGAATCACATCACGGATGTTCTGCATACCGGTTACGAAGAGGATCAGACGCTCGAAACCGAGACCGAAACCTGCGTGTGGGCATGATCCGTACTTGCGGGTATCGAGATACCAGCTCATATCCTTCATAGGTATGTTGCGAGCCTCTATCTCTCCCATCAGCTTGTCATAGCTCTCTTCGCGAACAGAACCGCCGATAATCTCACCAATCTGTGGGAACAATACATCGGTGCCCTGAACGGTCTGACCGCTCTTGCCTCCGAAACCGCTCTCCTCCTCGTCTATCTTCATATAGAATGCCTTGATAGCCTTTGGATAGTTGGTCATGATTACTGGACGCTTGAAATGCTCCTCTACCAGGAAGCGCTCGTGCTCGGATGCCAAGTCATCACCCCATTCGCATGGGAACTCAAACTTCTTGCCATTGGCGATTGCCTCCTGCAGGATGCGGATTCCCTCGGTATATGGGAGATGTACGAAGTCGGAATTCAAGACGCCTTCCAAACGGGCTATCAGACCCTTGTCGATCATCTTGTTCAGGAATGCCAAATCGTCCTTGCAATGCTCCAACGCCCAACGGATACAATACTTGATGAAATCTTCCTCCAACTCCATCAAACCGTCCATATCCAAGAAAGCAACCTCTGGCTCTACCATCCAGAACTCAGCCAGGTGGCGAGGGGTATTACTGTTCTCTGCACGGAAGGTTGGACCGAATGTGTAGATAGCGCCCAAGGCTGTGGCTCCCAACTCGCCTTCCAACTGACCGGAAACGGTCAATGAAGTCTGCTTTCCGAAGAAATCATCAGAGTAGTCAATCTTTCCATCCTCTGTTTTCTTGAGGTTGTAGAGGTTCTTGGTGGTTACCTGGAACATCTGTCCAGCACCTTCGCAATCGCTCGCTGTGATGAGCGGAGTGTTGAAATAGAAGTATCCATGCTCATGGAAGTAAGTGTGGATAGCCATCGCCATGTTGTGGCGGATGCGCATCACGGCACCGAAGGTATTGGTACGGAGACGGAGATGAGCATACTGACGCATATACTCGAAGCTCTGTCCCTTCTTCTGCATAGGATAGTCGCCACCGCAGAGACCATAGATCTCGATGCTGTCACACTGGATTTCAACACTCTGTCCGGCACCCTGGCTTTCAACCAGAGTACCCACTACGCTGATGCAGGCACCAGTGGTGATCTGACGAAGCTGATTTTCATCGACCTTTGATGGGTCGACTACTATCTGAACATTATTAATAGTAGAACCATCGTTAAGAGCGATAAAATCGACTGCTTTGCTACTACGATGGGTACGTACCCATCCCTTTACATTCACGATTGAGTTGTAGGCAGTGCTCTTGAGCACGTCTACAACCTTAGTTCTTTTAATCTTTTCCATTGTTTATTACTCTGTTTTATTCAAAAGCACCCATGCGGAGCATGTCTACTTCTTTCTCTGTAAGGAAGCGCCAGTCGCCACGACGGAGGTTCTTCTTGGTCAATCCAGCGAACTGTACACGATCCAACTTAGTTACACGATAGCCAAGGCTCTCGAAGATACGGCGAACGATACGGTTCTTGCCACTGTGGATCTCGATGCCCACCTGTGACTTGTCGTGCTCGTCAGCATACTCGACAGCGTCTGCCTTGATTTCACCATCTTCCAAAGTGATACCCTCACGAATCTGATCCATATCATGAGATGTAAGGTTCTTGTCGAGGTGTACGTGATATACCTTCTTCTTCAGGAACTTAGGGTGAGTCAGCTTAGAAGCCAGGTCACCGTCGTTGGTGAGAAGGAGTACACCGGTAGTATTGCGGTCGAGACGACCAACAGGATAGATACGCTCAGGGCAAACGTCCTTCACGAGGTCCATCACGGTCTTGCGCTGCTGAGGATCATCGCTAGTGGTAACGTAATCCTTAGGCTTGTTGAGCAATACATAAACCTTCTTCTCCAAAGAAACAGGAGTATCGTGGAACTTCACCTCATCGGTGCGAAGAATCTTGGTACCCAACTCAGTTACCACCTCACCATTAACGGTAACAACACCAGCCTGGATGAACTCATCAGCCTCACGGCGTGAGCATACACCAGCATTGGCGAGGAACTTGTTCAAGCGCAATGGCTCTGTAGGGTCGAAGTTCTCCTCCTTGTATTCGATTCTCTTCTTGAGACTATATTTTGCATTAGGATCATAACCTGGTGTGCGCTGACGGAAACCGCCACCACCACGGTTGTTGTTGTAGCCACCGCCACGGTTGTTATTGTAGCCACCCTGCTGTGGACGACCGTAACCACCCTGCTGAGGACGACCGTAGCCACCCTGCTGTGGACGACCGTAACCACCCTGCTGAGGACGACCGTAGCCACCCTGCTGAGGACGACCGTAACCACCCTGCTGAGGACGACCGTAACCGCCCTGCTGAGGACGACCGTAACCGCCACCATTATTACTATTATAGCCACCACGGTTGCTGTTGTAGCCACCCTGCTGAGGACGGCCATAGCTGCCACCATTGTTGTAACCACCCTGCTGAGGACGGTGACCGCCACCACGGTTGCTGTTGTAACCGCCACGGCTCTGGTATCCGCTGTGCTGTGGGCGCTCGGTATTAGAGCTCTGCAAGCCAGCTCCGAATCCTTCTGGACGGAAGCCGCCTTCACTATTACTACTACTTCTATCGCTGCTGAATGAAGAGCGATGAGTGTTGATACGTGGACGCTGAGTGCGACCTACTGGGCGATAACTCTTCTGATAACCGCCTGCTGGGTTGTAGCCCTCTCGGGTGTTCTCTTTCTCAGATGCATGATCCTGAGGTTTGTTTCCGAATTCTGAATCCATTTTCTTTAAATCTTAATTTAAGCCTCACGGCCGGGTTAGTGAAAAAATAATTATAAATATATTATGTTGAATATCTTCATGCTATTGCTGCCCTGGAGGAAGCCGGTAGTATTTAGATGCCCGTATAATTGCTTGGAGTGATAGCCATCAGTTCAGCCTTCACGCTGTCGCTGACGTTCAAGCCCTGAATAAATTCATGGATGGTCTCTTCTGTCATGTGCTTGTTGGTACGAGTCAATGCCTTCAAAGCCTCGTATGGATGTGGGTAAGCCTCACGACGGAGGATGGTCTGAATAGCCTCAGCTACGACAGCCCAGGTATTATTCAGGTCTTCCTGCAACTTCTCCTCGTGGAGGATGAGCTTGCGCAATCCCTTCAGGGTACTCTGGATAGCGATGACGCTATGACCGAGAGGCACACCGATGTTACGGAGCACGGTACTGTCAGTAAGGTCGCGCTGCAGGCGGCTTACCGGAAGCTTCTGAGCCAGGAACTGAAGGATGGCATTGGCAATACCCAGGTTACCCTCACTGTTCTCGTAATCGATAGGGTTTACCTTATGTGGCATAGCACTTGAGCCGACCTCTCCTGCCTTGATCTTCTGCTTGAAGTAATCCATAGAGATATACATCCAGAAGTCACGGTCCAAGTCGATGATGATGGTATTGATGCGACGGATGGCATCAAAGATAGCACCGAGATGATCGTAGTTGCTGATCTGAGTGGTATACTGTTCACGCTGCAAGCCGAGCTTCTCGCTGACGAACTTGTTGCCGAAAGCCTTCCAGTCATACTCCGGATAAGCTACATGGTGGGCATTGTAATTACCAGTAGCACCACCAAACTTAGCAGTAAACTTGCAAGCCTTCAAAGACTCAAGCTGTTCGGTAAGACGATAAACATAAACCATGATTTCCTTACCCAAACGTGTAGGAGACGCAGGCTGTCCGTGAGTCTTAGCCAACATAGGCACATCCTTCCACTCGTCAGCATAAGTCTGGAGCTGTGCAATAAGTTCCTCTACCTGTGGGTAGAAGCACTCCTCCAAAGCCTCCTTGACAGAAAGCGGTACACTGGTGTTGTTGATGTCCTGAGAAGTGAGACCGAAGTGAATGAACTCCTTATAGTCGTCCAATCCACCAATCTTATCGAACTCCTCCTTGATGAAATACTCTACGGCTTTTACGTCGTGATTAGTTACCTTCTCAATGTCCTTGACACGTTGAGCCTCATTTTCGTCAAAGTTACGGTAGATATCACGCAAGCGCTCAAACAGCGACTTGTCGAAAGAAGCCAACTGTGGCAAAGGTAATTCACATAAAGTAATGAAATACTCTATCTCTACTCGAACACGATAACGAATAAGAGCATACTCTGAGAAATAGTTAGCGAGTTGCTCTGTTTTTCCCCTGTAACGACCATCTATAGGCGATATGGCAGTCAATAAATCTAAATTCATATTAATACGTATTATATATAGGGTGCAAAGTTAATGAATAAATCTGAGAAAACAGCGAAAAACGATATTTTTTAGCTTTAATTAAAAAAAGGTCTCTCAACTTTCGTTGAAAGACCTTCATTAGAAGTGGGCGTTGACGGATTCGAACCGCCGACCCTCTGCTTGTAAGGCAGATGCTCTAAACCAGCTGAGCTAAACGCCCTCTAAAAATTTCCCCGCTCATCATAAGTATGACCAACAGGGAAAAACACCCCTGTGGGCGCTGACGGATTCGAACCGCCGACCCTCTGCTTGTAAGGCAGATGCTCTAAACCAGCTGAGCTAAGCGCCCTTACTTTTCGTAAGCGGTTGCAAAGGTACAAACAATTTCCGGTTCCACCAAATTTTTGAGCAACTTTTTTTCATTTTTCTGCATTTTTCTTCAAAAAAAGGCATTTTTCGGTGTTTTTACCCCCTTTTCACCCGTTTTTAGGCACGGATTACACAGATTTCCGTGTAATCCGTGCCTTATCATTACTCAGAAATCTGAATAGTGGCACGACGATTGTATGAAACTGGATCCAAATCCTTCACACCACCGTTTGATTTCACGATGATATTGTCCTTATCAACTCCCATCTTGACGAGCAAACCGGCTACTCGCTCGGCACGAGCCAGAGAAAGTTTCTCGTTAAAGGCTGCAGAACCGGTAGCACTATCAGCATAACCATTCACAACCAACTTCAAATTGTTCTCCTTGGCATACTTCGCAAGAGTCTCCACATTGACCAGATCCTTCCTGGAAGCAATCTTTGACTTACCCAAATTGAAGAAAACAGATACCGGAGTACCTACAAACTGCTTGACAACCTGGTTCTCGGCAGTCTTCTGGTTCTCCAACTCGTTTCTCAAACGCTCGTTTTCTGCATTGGCATCCTCCAATGTGGCATTGAGTGCATCGAGTTCTGACTGATGAAGGGCAGTGATGGCATCGACATCCGGTGTCTTATCCCATGTACCTCTACCCAACTTGAAGGTAAGACCTACCTCAGCATAGAAATTATTGCAACGGCGGGTAAAGGTATTGCGGCTGTTGCCTGCGCAACCATCAATATCAGCATCGAAGGAATTCACACCGACCTCAGCAAAGAGGTTGGTCTTCTTTCCAATCTTCCAGGAAGACTGGATGCCGGCACTATAATCCAAAGCATAGGCATTATGAGTCATGGAACGTCCGATACCGGCACCGGCAAACGGGATGAGATTCCATACACGGTTCTCGTTGTAGCCATAAAGCAGATTGCTGAGATTGAACATCACCTGCTCATTGGCAACCCAGTACTTATTACCGTTGCCCTCGTTGGTAGCATCATTGCCATCAGCATCAACAAACTTACCCCAGATGCCCTGAATCTTGGTACGGAAACCGACACCAGGAGTATACCACTTGCCAAATGCCAGAGAAACTCCAGGATTGGAACGGAACTTCTTGAAAGGGCTCTTGGAATATCCTGCGCCCTTTTCCTGGGCAGAATACCAGGAATTCCAATCTGCACCAACCTCATAAAACCAGTTGCTCCAAAAAGAATTGGTAGCAACACTGTATTTCTCCTGAGTAGTTGCGTCCTGAGCGAATGAGCTCAAAGACAGACTAGCCAAAGCTAGCATTGAGAAAAATTTCTTCATAACTTTCTATTTTAAACTATTCGTTACCTATATTAATGGATAATGTACAATGGTCAATGTATAATTACACATTATTAATTATACATTATCAATTATACATTATTAATTATCAATTACCCTAAGAGATGTTCTATCTCATCCTGCTGAAGGATGCATAGCACCGACTTGCCATCGGGGGTGTAGTTGACATTCTCGCAGGCAAACAGACCATTCACCAGGTTTTCCATTTCCACATTGCTCAACACCTGACCGTATGGGATAGCAGCCTGACGGGAAAGGGACAAAGCCAGAGTACGGTTGATTTCATCCATCGCTCCTACTCCCTTTTCGATGGCACTCGTCACCATGTCCTGTACCAAGCGGACGGGATTCAATCCTTCCAGACCTGCCGGCACACAGTTCACAGCGTAACTGCCGCCGCCCAGATCTTCCAGTTCAAATCCCATGCCCTGCATCTCCGGCAGAATCTTCTCGAAAATGACCTTTTCGGAAACCGGAAACTGTACGACCTCCGGGAAGAGTACCTTCTGGGAATGGAAAGTGCGGTCCTTGAGCTGCTGCAGATAGCGCTCGTAGAGAATGCGGACATGAGCCCGATGCTGATCGATAATCATCAGTCCAGACTTGACGGCTGTCATGATATACTTGCCCTTATACTGATAATGAGCCGGCGACTTCTCGGCAAGGATATTGGAAGAAGTGCATTCCTCCAACGGCTCATCAAAGAGTTCCATCGTATGCTCCTCAACTTCCGACTCGTCTTTCAGCCCCTCATAGAGCTGTTCCCAGTTTTCATCTACCTGAGGCTTGATCTTGGAAGGGATTGTTCCGTAAGAGGAAGCCGATGATACTGCCGACGAAGAGATGGCAGAAGTGAAGCTTTCGCCAGCTGATGAAGAATGGCTGGAAGAGGAGTTGGCCTTGAAAGGATTGTAACCAGGATTCAGACTAATCTTCGGAGCGGCAGCCGTTGGCGCCTTTTCGGGATTATATACCGGAATATCCGGTTTGTCCTCCGTATCAAAATCGATGGTAGGAACCTCGTTGAACATACCTATCGACTCCTTGACCGAGGCAAGGATGATCTGCCAGATGGCCTGTTCGTTCTCAAACTTGATTTCGGTCTTCGTAGGATGGATGTTGACATCAATATCCTTAGGGTCTACTTCGAAGTAGAGGAAATAAGGAACCTGTTCTCCCTGCGGAATCAAACGGTCGAAGGCAGACATCACCGCCTTATTGAAGTAAGGATGCTTCATATATCTGCCATTGACGAAGAAGAACTGGTGAACACCCTTCTTGCGGGCAGCCTCCGGTTTACCGACGAAACCGGAAATCTTGCACATGGTAGTCTCGACATTCACCGGCAGCAACTCATGATTGAATCGCTTGCCGAAGACATCCAGGATGCGCTGGCGCAGATTGGCAGCACGGAGATTGAAAACCTCGGTCTCATTGCTGCGCAGCGAGAAGTTGATCTGCGGATTCACCAAGGCGATACGCTCGAAAGCAGTAAGGATATTATTCAGCTCGGTAGAATTAGACTTCAGGAACTTCCTTCGTGCGGGTACATTATAGAATATATTATTGATGGCGAAGATACTTCCCACCGGACAGGAGCATGGCTCCTGCTTCTCGAAACGTGAGCCGGAAATCCGAATCAGGGTTCCTATTTCATCAGTAGCCTGACGGGACTTGAGTTCTACCTGAGCTACGGCAGCGATGGAAGCCAAAGCCTCACCACGGAAACCCATTGTATGAAGATTGAACAAATCATCAGCCTTGCGAATCTTGGAAGTGGAATGGCGCTCGAAAGCCAAGCGGGCATCCGTCTCCGACATTCCCTTACCATCATCTATCACCTGAATAGAGGTACGTCCAGCATCCACCACCACGACTTGAATGTTCATCGCTCCGGCATCAACGGCATTCTCAACCAACTCCTTGATAACAGAGGCAGGGCGCTGTATCACCTCACCTGCCGCAATCTGATTGGCTACCGAATCGGGTAAAAGTTGAATTACATCACTCATGATTACACCTTAATATATATACTCTTTAAATATATTCTTTTCTTTATTTCTCTTTAGGTTTTTCCTTGTCGCCACCAGCCGGTTCCTTAGGTTGCTGCGTTACGGCATCAGACTTCTTCAAGGTCTGCAGCGGCGCCTCATGACGCTTGATAGCCTTGAGTTCCGATCCCTTGCCCTTGCCTTTCCATACAAAGATATCATTCTTGTCCTTTGGACGGATATCCTCGAACCAGGCAAAGTTAGGCAACTTATACTGTGCCGGCGGTATCTGCGTGATAGGATACAGGGTGCTGGTGAACTTATTGGTCCATATCTTGTCCAGCTTCCGCTGGGCACCCATATACATTCTCATGGTATCCGTCTCCAGATAGTTCAAGCCCACCAGAGAGCTGTCCCTGTCATTTGTCATATAATAAATGGTCTGCACATTGGCTATAGCCTCAGTCATCTTGACCTCTCCCGCTTCGAAGAATGACTTCATCTCCTTGGAAGTGATCTGATTGTAATGGACGGAATCCGGCATCTGTTCGATGGAAAGAGCCTGTCCGATGACATGTGCCATGCGAATGGTAGAATCGTTCATGTATACCCTGATTTCCTCACCCAGCAGTTGACGGTTGCCGTTCCAGGTGATAGGATCCTTATACATCGTCATGCAGGAATCCTTGGAGTTGAAGACCAGGGAATCGCATACTGCCTGCACATCTGCACGGTAAGCCCTTACCTTAGGATAGGCATGCACCTTACGGTAAACGGAGTCGGTATTGATATGGAAGGTATAGATGCGCATGGTATCTGAATGCATCCACAAGGTATCCTTCTTAGAGAAATCCATGGCAACAGGATTGCGGGTAGCAAATCCGGTACCGGTCTTCTGATTATATCGCAGATAATTGCAGGTAAGCGAATTTTTGTTCTTCTTATCCACAAAAACGACATTGCCATATCCGGTACTCTCGCCATTCTTCTTGTAATAGAGACTGTCGCCGGTGATACTCTTCTCCTTGTCGATGATGGTAGAACGGCCAAAGAGCTTTGCCTTATCTGTCCTGGTATCATAATAGCCATCCTCGGTATGGACGATACCGCCACTACCGGAAACAATCTTGGATGGCCCCACCATGTGGGCTGTAGACGTTGGCACATCATAATACAAGGTATCGGTAGTAACCACATCCTTGCCACTGCGCAACTTGACATTGTAGACGAACTTAGCCTCACGGGTCCGGGTATGATACTCACCCCAGTCGGAAACCAGACGGTCCTTGCCGTCGATGAGCGTACCACCATCAAAGAAGTTTGCCATATTATACAAACGGTCGAAATCCAGACTGTCAGTACGCAAAGTCTGTCGGCGGTGATGCAGGACCACGTTCTTTCGGGCATGCATCATCTGCATCTGTCCGTCATAATCAGCCCTATCACAAGTGAGCGACAAGGTATCACCCTGACGATAATGGACATGCCCGAAGGCCTTGACGGAATTGGAAGCCTGATAGAAATAGGCACTATCACAGGTGAGGTGGCCCCCCTGATGGGCGAAGGACACCTTGCCCTTCACAATCTGTGCATCAGGATTGCTACCAAACATATCATAACGGAGTTCATCAGCATGCAACAAATAGACGCGGTCTCCGTCAGGACGCTTCTTGCTACGCTTTTTAGGGGCTTGCATGGCCTGTACCAAACAAAACCCAAATAGGCATAGAATCAATATAATAGAGATTCTATGCCCGTTCTTAATATTATCAGAATGCTTGTTTATCATTTGATCCAACCTTGATATTCAAACTTACAATCCTTGTATCGATCGTTCATTCGAACGTATGTCTTCTTGATTTTATCCACTACCCAGTCGTGAATGGTCTTCTGGCGTTCCTTGGCCAGCACCACATCCTGCATCACCTGGAAATCTTCGGTAATGGTAGCGCGGTGACCCTCTACTCTACTAACCAGCTTCACCAAGGCGCAGGTAGTTTTTCCCTTGGTATTGACCATGGTAAACGGTGCTGATATCTGTCCCACCTTCATGGTATCCACCATACGTGCCACCTCAGTAGGCAGGTCCTTCATCTTGAACTTAGAAGTACGTACATCACCATCGACCACATTCACCATCATACCCTTATTGTTGCGGGTATCCTTATCGTCAGAAAGAGCACCAACAGCAGCCTCGAAGGTAAACTTATCGGCACGGATATCATTGGCAATGGAATCCAGACGACCGATAGACTTATCGATAGCTTCCTGAGAAACCCGTGGCTTCAACAGAATGTGGCGGCACTTCAGCTTATCACCACGCTTGTCAATCAACTGGATGATATGGAAACCGAACTCAGACTCCACAATCTTGGAAATCTTCTTTGGGTCGGTCAGGTTGAATGCAACATTGGCAAAGGCAGGATCCAACATGCCTCTTCCTACATAGTCCATCTCACCACCCATACGGGCAGAGCCAGGGTCTTCAGAATACATACGTGCCAAAGTAGCGAAAGTAGTCTCGCCCTTGTTCACACGGTCAGTGAATTCTCGCAGCTGGTTCTTCACACGGTTGATTTCCTCCATCGGAATACGAGGCTGCATGGTCAGGATTTCCACTTCCACCTCTGTCGGTACGAAAGGAATACTGTCGGCAGGCAAGTTGTTGAAATACTTGCGTACCTGAGCAGGCGAGACCTTGATATTCTTGACCAGTTCCTGCTTCATCTTCTGGATGAGCTGCTGGTTCTTGAAGTCATCATGCATCTGCTCACGCATCTGGGTGATGGTCTGCTTACGATATTCCTCCAACTTCTCGCGGGAGCCAATCATGGAAACCCAGGCATTGATCTGCGCATCAATACCCTGCATCACTTCAGATTCAGAGACCTCGATACTATCAATGGCAGCCTGATGGAGGAAGAGCTTCTGAACAGCAATCTGCTCAGGAATAGAACAGTCTGGATCGCCGGAATATCTGATACCCTCAGCCTCAGCCTGCAAACGAGTTACCTCAACATCAGACTTCAAAATAGCCTCATCTCCCACAACCCAGATAACCTCATCTACGACGCTACCCTCATTGACAGGCTGTGAAACAGCAGCAGTCTTCTCTGCCACCGAGTCAGAATCGGCAGTCTTTGCCCAAGCACTCTTGCCACTTCTCGTAGCATTGGCACTGATTCCAACAATCATCAAGAGAGCCACGAGAGCCCAACTTGTCTTATATCCCAATTTCATCTATGTTTCAATATATATTAATGTTTATTCACCGTAGCCAATACTTCCTGATTGACTACAACCTTATATTTCTTTCTCAATTCAGCAACCCATTCCTTTTCGAGCACATCCTGATAGTCGGCAATCACCAGCGCCTTGACATCCGTATACTCCTTAGGTCCCTTTTTCAAGACCTTTCCATAAGTTGCATCTATCGGATACTCCTTGAGAGGTTCAACCTTTACGTCCCTGCGGAACACCTTGTTGTCAACCAAAGCGTTATCCCCCATCTTGAAGATACCCTTTTCAACACGAATGCGAACAACGGAATCGGCATTGAAGGAACTTCTCAGCACCTCAGCCCATTCATCAAAAGGCTTCCCCTTGAGCGCCTTCTTCACCGCCTTCACATCCGCCTGATTCTTCACATGGTAAGCAATGCCCTTGAACCGAGGCTCATCCCATGCATAATTCTTCTTGTGCTTGGCGAAATAAGCAGCCAAAGCCTCTTCATCCCTGGCAGCCTTCTCCCAAACCAGACGGTTGCTGATTTCATACAGCAACAGTCCATCGTGATATTCCTGAACCAAATACTTCAACTGGTCATCTTTTGCGGTCATTTTCGCAGTCATATCATCAAGCACAGCTTCCTTATCCTTCAACTGAGCTGACGACTTACTGATGGAATCCAACTTCACATCAATGATATGCTCCCTGATGCCACGTGCATCAATGAAGCGACAGATATCATTCCTCACCGAGTCGTATGGGAAGAAATCCTGCTTACCCATCAACTTGATGATATGATATCCAAATTCAGACAAGACCGGCTTGGACATCTCTCCCACCTTCATGGAGAAGCAGGCATCCTCGAAAGCCTTTACCGTCTGTCCTCTGGTAATCCATGAAATATCTCCGCCTTTGACGGCAGAGCCTTTATCATCTGAATATTTCCTTGCCAATTCAGCAAAGTTACCCCCTTTTCTCAACACCTGATACAAAGAATCGGCTCTATATTTAGCCTTGTCCTGTTCGGCAGCGGAAGCTTTCTGACCCAATCTTATCAGGATATGGGCAGGTCTTACCATCCCGCCGGCAGCAAGCACTCTCTGCTTCGTATCATTATAAATCCTATGCGCTTCCGCTTCTACGTCCTTATCAGAAAGGACGAAAGGACGAATCTGCTGGTCACGATACTGCAGGAACTCAGCCTTGAAAGAAGACAAGGTATCCAGACGAGCATCCAGGGCAGCCTGCACCTTTAACTTATAATTGACGAACAAGTCGACATACTCATTGACAGATTTCTTGTCAATGACACCTTCGGAATTGTTCTTATTATAAGAATACTCAAATTCAGAGCGGCTGACGGGCTGACCATTGATGGTCATGACAGTAGGATCGTTTTGAGCAAAAGCTATGCTCCCCTGAAGGAGCATAGCTAGAGAAAGCGCATAAAATTTCATATTAATATCTTACATTAATTTATACCGGACGGCTATAGTTTGGAGCCTCACTGGTGATAGTAATATCATGTGGGTGACTCTCCAACACACCAGCATTGGTAATGCGGGTGAACTTAGCACCGTGCAACTTCTCGATATTAGCTGCCCCACAGTATCCCATACCAGAACGCAAGCCACCCATCAGCTGATAGATAACCTCCTGAACGGTTCCCTTGTAAGGAACACGACCAGCAATACCCTCTGGTACCAACTTCTTGGCATCCTTGGTATCACCCTGGAAGTAACGGTCCTTAGAACCGTTTTTCTGCTCCATAGCCTCCAAAGAACCCATACCACGATAGCTCTTGAACTTACGACCGTTAAAGATGATGGTATCACCAGGACTCTCCTCAGTACCAGCAACCAAAGAACCGATCATAACGCAGCTACCACCAGCAGCCAAAGCCTTCACGACATCACCAGAATAGCGGAGACCACCATCAGCAATCAAAGGCACACCAGTACCCTGCAAAGCAGAATATACATCATAGACAGCGCTCAACTGAGGAACACCCACACCGGCAACGACACGAGTAGTACAGATAGAACCTGGACCGATACCAACCTTGACACCATCAGCACCATTCTCTACCAAATACTTGGCAGCAGCACCTGTAGCCACATTACCTACCACTACGTCAACGTCAGGGAAGGCAGCCTTCACCTGATGAAGCTTTTCTACCACACCCTTAGAATGACCATGAGCAGTATCAATGACGATGGCATCAGCACCAGCCTCAACCAAAGCCTTTGCACGATCCAAAGTATCAACGGTAACACCTACACCGGCAGCCACGCGAAGACGACCCTTGGCATCCTTGCAAGCCATTGGTTTATCCTTAGCCTTGGTGATGTCCTTGTAAGTAATCAAACCTACCAGGTGATTCTCATTGTCAACTACAGGAAGCTTCTCGATCTTGTTCTCCTGCAGGATAGCAGCAGCAGCGATCAAGTCGGTCTGGATATGAGTAGTAACCAGGTTCTCGCTGGTCATTACCTCATCAATCTTCTTGTCCATGTGACGCTCGAAACGAAGGTCACGGTTGGTCACGATACCCACGAGATGATTTTCATCATCAACCACAGGAATACCACCGATATGATAATCGTGCATCATATCAAGAGCATCCTTCACTGTACTGCCACGACGGATGGTGACAGGGTCATAAATCATACCATTCTCTGCACGCTTCACAATAGCAACCTGACGAGCTTGCTCCTCAATGGTCATGTTCTTGTGGATGACACCAATACCACCTTCACGAGCGATAGCTATCGCCATAGAAGCCTCGGTAACGGTATCCATCGCTGCGGTAACGAATGGAATGTTCAACTCGATATTACGAGAGAACTTGGTTTTCAACTCTACCTCTTTAGGCAGTACCTCTGAATAAGCAGGGATAAGAAGGACGTCGTCGTAAGTGAGACCGTCCATTACAATTTTATCTGCAACAAATGATGACATATTGTAACCTTTAAAAATTTATTGCGTGCAAATTTAGCAATAATTTCTCAGATAGACATCGCTTTTTACGAAAATCTTACCTTATTAATGCTATTTAACGTGTTTAATTGGCTTGTTCGGACAAAAACTTGATTCTAACGAGTCGAATTTCGTCTTCTGTGTAATCTTCACCCAACTCGTCCTGAGCTGTGTCCAAGTCGTCTGTTTCACTCTCCATGAAGTAGTCGTAAATGTCGTCTACATGATCGTCATCTATCACTTCTTCTATGAAATAATCGATATTCAACTTGGTTCCGCTATACACGATAGCCTCTATCTCATCCAAGAGTACAGAGAAATCCAAACCCTTAGCCTCAGCCAGGTCGTCAAGAGCTATCTGACGGTCGATGGACTGGATGATAAACACCTTGAGCATGGACTTCTTGGCAACGGTTCTCACCCGCAGCTCCTCAGCCCGTTCGATATCGTGCTCCTCACAATATTTCTTGATCAGGGTATAGAACTCCTTGCCGTATCTCTTAGCCTTTCCGGCACCCACGCCCTGGATATTCTGCAATTCCTGAATATCTACCGGATACATGGTAGCCATCTGCTCCAGGGAAATATCCTGGAAGATGACGTATGGAGGCAGATGATGCTTCTTGGCAACAGTCTTGCGCAAATCCTTCAGCATGTTATACAATGCAGGATCAAGCGCACCTGTTCCACCCTCATGAGTGGTCTCTACATAATCATCCTTAAACTCCTTGTCGGCAACGATCATGAAAGACTGAGGATTGCTGATATAGCGCTTACCGGCAGCTGTCAATTTAAGAAGTCCGTAATTCTCGACATCCTTCTTGAGAAAACCTGCAATCAAAGCCTGGCGGATGACCGGATTCCACAACTTGGCATCCATATCCTCGCCGGAGCCAAACTCATCCAGTTCGTCATGCTTATGGGATACGATATCGTCAGTACCCCTACCTTTCACGAAATCAATAATATATTCCTGTCGGAAATTCTCCTTCACTGCCTTGACAGCCTTCAGGACAACAAGCAGGTTATCCTTAGCCTCCACCTTTTCAGTAGGATGGAGACAGTTGTCGCAGTTATGGCAATTTTCCTCACCGTATTCCTCACCAAAATAATGGAGCAGCATCTTACGGCGACAAACGGATGATTCGGCATAGGCAGCAGTCTCCTGCAACAGCTGTCTACCGATATCCTGTTCTGCCACCGGCTTATTCTCCATAAACTTCTCCAGCTTTCTCAAGTCCTTTCTACAATAGAAAGCAATACAGATGCCTTCACCGCCATCACGTCCGGCACGTCCAGTCTCCTGATAATATCCCTCGAGACTCTTAGGAATATCATAGTGGATGACAAAACGCACATCCGGCTTGTCAATACCCATACCGAAGGCAATGGTGGCAACGATGACATCAATCTTCTCCATCAGGAAGTCATCCTGAGTCTGGGAACGGGTAGCAGAATCAAGGCCCGCATGATAAGGCGCAGCCTTGATTTCATTGGCCTTCAAAACCTCTGCCAACTCCTCAACCTTTTTACGGGAAAGACAATAGATGATGCCGCTCTTACCAGGATGCTGACGGATAAACTTGATGATCTGGCGGTCAACATCATTGGTTTTCTGGCGCACTTCATAATACAGATTAGGTCTGTTGAACGAGCTTTTATACTCCAATGCATCCAGAATACCCAGATTCTTCTTGATATCCGTGCGCACCTTGTCGGTAGCCGTAGCAGTAAGAGCAATGACCGGAGCCTGCCCAATCTCGTTAACAATAGGACGGATACGACGATACTCAGGGCGGAAATCATGTCCCCACTCAGAAATACAATGAGCCTCATCTACAGCATAGAAAGAAATCTTGATGGTCTTCAGGAACTCCACGTTATCCTCCTTTGTCAAGGACTCCGGAGCCACATAAAGCAATTTCGTTTTACCTGACAAGATATCACTCTTGACCTTCTCTATTGCAGACTTATTCAATGAAGAGTTAAGATAATGTGCCACACCATCACTCTCGCTCAAGCCATTGATAACATCCACCTGATTCTTCATCAGGGCTATCAATGGAGAAATCACGATAGCTGTACCTTCCATAATCAAGGAAGGTAATTGATAACACAAGCTTTTGCCACCACCAGTAGGCATCAATACAAAAATGTCATGGCCCTCCATCAGATTCCTGATGATTGCCTCCTGATCACCTTTAAACGAATCGAAACCAAAGTAGTGCTTCAACTGTCCTGTTAGACTAACCTGTTCTGTCATATCCACCTAATATTATTTTCTCATTTTATGTCTTATGGTAATTAGAAATCAGCTGGGGGAAGACCCCCCAACCAACTTATGCAGATTCCATCTGTCCGAGATGAGCCTTGTCGAGCTGAGCCTTGGCATACTCCAAGGTAACCTCGAAAGACTTCACTTTCTTAGAAGGAATCTCAAACATGGCGTCCATCATCACTGCCTCCACGATGGAGCGAAGTCCTCTGGCACCCAATTTATATTCTACGGCCTTATCAACCAAGTAGTCAAAAGTCTCTTCCGTGAAAGACAGCTTGATGCCATCCATATCGAAGAGTTTGATATACTGCTTGACAATGGAATTCTTCGGCTCAACCAATATCTTACGCAAAGCCTCTCTATCCAGAGGATTGAGATAGGTAAGTACAGGCAGACGACCGATAATTTCCGGTATCAAGCCAAAAGACTTCAAGTCTTGAGGCAAGATATACTTCATCAAGTCAGCCTTGTCAATCTTAGCCACATTCTGTACGGAATTATATCCCACCACATGGGTATTGAGACGCTGTGCTATCTTGCGCTCGATACCATCGAAGGCACCACCGCAGATAAACAGGATATTCTTGGTATCTACATGGATATAATCCTGGTCAGGATGCTTTCTTCCACCCTTTGGCGGCACATTAACCATGGTACCTTCCAAAAGTTTAAGAAGGCCCTGCTGCACACCCTCGCCACTTACATCACGGGTGATGGAAGGGTTATCGCTCTTACGGGCAATCTTATCAATCTCATCAATAAAGACGATGCCTCTCTGGGCAGCCTCTACATTATAATCAGAAACCTGGAGCAAGCGGGACAAGATACTTTCCACATCCTCACCAACATAACCCGCCTCTGTAAAAACAGTAGCATCAACGATGGTAAAAGGCACATCCAGCAACTTGGCTATGGTACGAGCCAACAGGGTTTTACCAGTACCTGTACTTCCCACCATAATAATATTGCTCTTTTCTATCTCAACACCATCATCGCTGACAGGCTGCTGCAATCTCTTATAATGATTGTAAACAGCTACAGCCATACTGCGCTTAGCCTGATCCTGACCAATGATGTATTCATCCAGATACTCCTTGATTTCCATTGGCTTTGGAACCTTTTTCAATGCGAACTTTTCACCCGCATCCTGCTGGTGCATGACTCCAGTAGACTCAACAATTTCATAAGCCTGCTGAGCACAATTCTCACAAATGTAGCCATCTACACCCGTGATGAGCAATTTTACTTCATTTTCGCCTCTTCCACAGAAGCTACAAACTTTCTTCTTTGGCATATTATTTATTACTTACGTATCAACACGTTATCAATCATACCATACTCCTTAGCCTCCTCGGCAGTCATCCAATAGTTACGGTCGCTGTCAGCATAAACCTTGTCGTATGGAGTATGAGAGTGCTCAGAAATAATGGTATAGAGTTCTTTCTTCATCTTCAGAATTTCGCGAGCCTCGATTTCGATATCAGATGCCTGACCCTGAACACCACCCAATGGCTGATGAATCATCACACGGCTATGAGGCAAGGCAGAACGCTTTCCCTCCTGACCAGACACCAACAGCACAGCAGCCATAGATGCAGCCATACCGGTACAGATGGTAGCTACATCGCTGGTGATAAACTGCATGGTATCATAAATACCCAGACCTGCAGTGACACTACCTCCAGGACTGTTGAGATAGATAGAAATATCCTGAGTACTATCTACAGAGTCCAGATAAAGCAACTGTGCCTGAAGCGTATTGGCTGTATAATCATCAATCTCAGTACCAAGGAAGATGATACGGTCCATCATCAAACGTGAGAACACATCCATCTGGGTAACGTTCAACTGGCGCTCCTCCAGGATGTAAGGATTCAAATACTTTGCCTGAGCATTCATTACGTCATCAAGCACCATACCGTTCATACCTAGATGCTTGGTAGCATATTTTCTAAAATCGTTCATATCTAATTACTTTTTTCTTCAAAATTAAGAACAAAAAACGAGGTTATCGACCTCATTATCCCGTTCGGTGGAACAAAGATAATAAAAAAAGTCGATAACCTCGTAATTATTTGAAGTTTTTTTTCTAAAAAATGTTATTCCTGCATCATCTTGTTGAAATCCTCTACAGAAATCTCTTTTTCGTTGAGTTTTACAGCCTTCTTAAGAGCCTCAGCCAACTTGCGATCGATAGAACGGTCTACCAATGCATCAACAGACTCACCCTTCTTGAGAATCTCGTTTGCATAGTTCTCGATATACTCCTCAGGAATGTTGGTCATACCATACTGAGCGAACTGAGCACGAGCAGCTTCCTTAGCTGTCTCCTTGATGTCCTCGTCGTTCACCTTAATCTCCTGAGCCTGGATGAGCTGCTCCTTGATGAGGTGCCATGTCAACTCCTTGATGCTCTGCTCGTAGTTCTTCTCTACGAACTCCTCTCCCTTATCCTTGTTGTTAGCCAACATGATACGCTTCAAGAGTGCATCTGGGTATGTCAACTCACCAACCTTCTTCTCGCAGTGCTCACGAACGTCAAGGATGAACTTGTAGTCAGAATCGTTAACCAACTGCTCCTGCAAGCCCTCAGCAATCTTAGCACGGAAAGCAGCCTCGTCCTTCACGTCAGTATCCTCACCGAGAACCTGCTTGAAGAGCTCCTCGTTAACCTCGTGCTTCTTGAAGCGCTGGATCTCTGTAACCTGGAAGCTGAACTCAGACTCCAAGTCAGCTACAGCCTCACGCTCAATCTTCAAGAGTGAAGAAACCTCAGTATCGTTCTCTGGGTAAGCCTTCTTAGGGTTGAATGTGATTACATCACCAAGCTTAGCATCGTTGAAGAGATTCTTCTGCTCCTCTACCTTGATGTAGCTAGGCATCAGGATAGCGCCCTCTACAGTGATACCACCTTCCTTGGTGTTACCATTCTCGTCGAGTTCACGGATATCACCCTTCAACAGGTCGTTCTCCTCATACTTCTCACCCTTCTCGTAGCTACCTGCACGCTGAGCGTACATCTCTACCTGCTGGTCGAGGATCTTATCGTCAACCTTGATGTTATAGTAATCTACCTTGTCGCGACCGTTGAGAGTTACCTTGAACTCAGGTGCAACAGCGATATCAAACATAAATGTGAATGTAGTACCATTCTCCAAGTCAGCTGGCTCCTGCTTCTCTGATGGGAGAGGCTCACCGAGCATCTGAATCTTGTTTTCCTGTACGTACTTGTAAATCTCCTGGCCTACGATCTTGTTGATAGCCTCCATCTTTACAGAAGGACCAAACTGGCGCTTAATCATACCCATAGGAGCCTGACCAGGACGGAAACCTGGAACGTTAGCCTTTTTACGGTAGTCTTTCAAGGTCTTCTCAACCTCATTCTTGTAGTCCTCTTCCTCTACTACGAGAGTCAAAAGACCATTAATCTTGTCAGGATTTTCAAATGAAACTTTCATCTTGATTTTTTATTTTTATTATTATTAATTATTTCTCTTTCAATTGGTTTAGGCATTCCAAGCAGTTGTTGGGGTGAGTCCTCCACACAATCGGCTTGCAAAATTACGCATTTTTAATGGATATACCTAATATATAATAGAAAAAATTTGTTTTTTTAACCTTATTCACTCTCTTCACGCACTTTTTTCTGCTCATCAAGCAGTTGGAAGTCCTTCTTGCGGAGTACAAAGCTGGTGGTAAGATACTTCTCCTTCACCGTTTTATTCTCTGCCAACTCCTCTGGAGTGCCCTGAAAAAGGATGCGACCTTCAAAGAGAAGATAGGCGCGATCGGTAATGGTAAGCGTCTCATCCACATTGTGGTCGGTAATGAGAATACCGATATTGCGATACTTCAATTTCCACACAATATGCTGGATCTCTTCTACCTGAATAGGGTCGACACCGGCAAACGGCTCATCGAGCATGATAAACTTAGGATCGTTTGCCAGACAGCGGGCTATCTCTACACGACGGCGCTCACCTCCAGAAAGTTGGTCACCCAAGTTCTTACGCACCTTCTGCAAGTCAAAATCCTTGATGAGACTCTCCAACTTAGCCTTCTGGTAATCGCGTGGCTTGCCGGTCATCTCGAGTACAGACATAATATTGTCTTCAACACTCATCTTACGGAATACGCTGGCTTCCTGAGGCAGATAGCCGATACCCGCACGGGCTCTCTTATAAACAGGATAACTGGTTATCTCCTGATCACCCAAATATACATGTCCCTCATTAGGTACCACCAGTCCGGTTGTCATATAGAAAGACGTGGTCTTACCAGCACCATTCGGTCCCAGCAAACCCACAATTTCACCTTGCTTTACATTGATGGAAACTCCATTGGCAACTGTTCGCTTGCCATAACGTTTCACCAAGCCTTCGGTTCTCAGCACCAAACCTTCTTGGTTTGCAGGCTGATCTATATTCATATTTTCATCCATAATTAGCTAATTTGGTTGCAAAAATACTAAAAAACATGGAAATAACGGTTATAAATTCAAAAACTATTCACAATATTGCAGTTTTTTAGAGGATTTTGGTTAATTTTGCACCATAATTTAATAAGAAACGGCTCATTTCTTGGATAATTGAGCTATCAAAAGCATAATTGATTGACATGATAATAAAAAAATGGCTTACCACCTTCGGTAAATATCTGATACTGATGGGACGCTCATTCTCTCGACCTGAGCGAATGCGCATGTTCCTTAAACAGTATATCAAGGAAATGCAGCAACTGGGTGTCGATTCCATCGGTATCGTCCTCCTCATCTCGTTCTTCATCGGTGCGGTAATCTGTATCCAGATGAAGCTCAACATCCAGAGTCCATGGATGCCCCGATGGGTATCGGGCTACACCACCCGCGAGATTATGCTCCTCGAGTTCTCTTCCAGCATCATGTGTCTGATTCTCGCCGGAAAGGTGGGGTCCAACATCGCTTCTGAGTTGGGCACCATGCGAGTAACCCAGCAGATTGACGCACTCGACATCATGGGTGTCAACTCGGCATGCTATCTGATTCTGCCAAAGATTCTCGGTCTGGTTACCATCATGCCGTTCCTGGTTATCTTCAGCTCGGGAATGGGTATCATCGGAGCGTATGGAACTGCGTATATCGGACATATCCTGCCACCGGATGACCTCACGCTGGGTCTCCAGCATTCCTTCAACCAATGGTTTGTGTGGATGAGTATCATCAAGAGTCTCTTCTTCGCATTCATCATAGCGAGTGTTTCCTCCTACTTCGGATACACCGTAGAGGGTGGTTCGGTAGAAGTAGGTAAATCCTCAACCGATGCCGTTGTCAGTTCCAGCGTACTGATTCTGTTCTCTGACGTATTTCTCACTCAAATCCTTTCATAATCATGATAGAAGTAAAAAATCTAACGAAATCATTCGGCGACAAGACCGTACTCGATCATATCAGCGTACAGTTTGAAACGGGTAAGACCAACCTGATCATCGGTCAGAGCGGTTCCGGAAAGACTGTATTGATGAAGAACCTCGTTGGACTCCTGGAACCTACCAGCGGACAGGTGCTCTACGACGGTCGCGACTTTGTAAACATGAGTAAGAAAGAAAAGGTGTTGATGCGCAGAGAGATGGGAATGATTTTCCAAAGTGCAGCCCTCTTTGATTCGCTCAACGTATTAGAGAACGTGATGTTTCCATTGGATATGTTTTCAAACAAGACCTATAGAGAACGCGTTAAACGAGCACAGGAATGTCTTGACAGAGTAAACCTGATAGAAGCTCAACAGAAATATCCTGGAGAAATTTCTGGCGGTATGCAGAAACGTGTGGCCATTGCACGTGCTATCGTCATGAATCCTAAATATCTTTTCTGTGATGAGCCGAACTCTGGTCTGGACCCTAAGACTTCGCTTGTTATCGATGAGTTACTCTCTGGCATCACCAAGGAGTTTAACATGACTACCATCATCAATACACACGACATGAATTCCGTGATGGGCATTGGTGAAAATATCTGCTTCATCTACCAAGGTCAGAAAGAATGGCAAGGAAACAAAACCCAGGTGATGAGCTCAACCAACGAAAAACTAAATGATCTCGTCTTTGCTTCTGATCTGTTCCGCAAGGTCAAGGAAGTGGAAATGAAAAATAACAAATAAGCAGATTCCTTATAAAAAAAGGGGTGTGGCATAAGTCTGGATAATAGTTGGCGCATAACAGTTGACCACCGCATGCACAACAGCTGTTGTGCGACCGGAGATACTGACTATCTCAACAACATATCCTAGCTTTTCCAACAATATATCCTAGCTTTTCCAACAACAAGAAGAGGGTGAATCATAAACTTATGACACACCCTCTTTTTTTATGAGCTTATTTAAAAATCAAATTATCTCATTTTCCATTCGCCCTTTACTTCAATCATCGGAACAATAATCTGTTCCTTGGTACTGTCACCGTAAGCTATCCGCAGAAAGACATCGGCTACATGACGGGCGGTATCAGCCTTGGCACTCAGAATATCCACCTTACTCATGCCCTTGTGTTCATCCTGCTGTTGCTCTACATACATCTGGGCATTCAGTAACAACTGGTCATGATAACCTTTAGGAATACGATAAGGTTGATTGAAACCTGCAACATACTCCTCATATTTACCCTCTAAAAGTAAGTCATAATACCCCTTTGCGGCGATGCCGGCAAAGTAAGAAGGGTCAGGACGCTCCTCCTTGCAGGAAGAAAGTCCTAACCCCATACTTATTATCATAAAAATCAAAAGTTTCTTCATCTTGATTCTTCACACTTCATTCTTCACTTCAATTCTACTTCTGACGAATGAAAACATTGATTGGACAACCATGCAATGACCAGTTGTCACGAATCTTGTTCTCCAGGAAGCGGCGATAGTTCTCCTTTACATACTGTGGCAAGTTGGCATAGAACACGAACGATGGAATCGTGGTGTTAGGCAACTGGGTGCAGTACTTAATCTTGATGTACTTACCCTTCACGCTCTGAGGAGGATAAGCCTCGATGATAGGCAACATCACCTCATTAAGCTTGGAAGTACCGATATGAATCTTGCGGTTCTGGTAAACCTCCTTGGCTGTTTCCAATACACGGAAGATGCGCTGCTTGGTCAATGCAGAAGCAAAGATGATAGGGAAATCCACGAATGGAGCCATACGATTGCGGATGGCATTCTCAAAGGTATCAATCACCTTCTGGTTCTTCTCCTCTACCAGGTCCCACTTGTTCACTACTACCACCAGACTCTTGTTGTTCTTCTGGATCAACTGGAAGATATTCATATCCTGGGTCTCGATACCACGGGTTGCATCAAGCATAAGGATGCAGACATCACTGTTCTCAATGGCACGGATGGAACGCATCACAGAATAGAACTCCAAATCCTCACTCACCTTGTTCTTACGGCGGATACCAGCTGTATCTACCAGGTAGAAATCGAAGCCGAACTTGTCGTAACGGGTATAGATACTGTCACGGGTAGTACCTGCAATCTCGGTAACGATGTTTCTATCTTCACCGATGAAGGCATTGATAATACTGCTCTTGCCAGCATTAGGACGGCCTACCACAGCGAAACGAGGGATATCTTCCTCAATGGCTTCCTCAGGATTATCCTGAAGCTTGTCTAATATGATGTCGAGCAAGTCACCCGTACCGCCACCTGTTGCGGCACTGATACACTGAGGGTCGCCCAAGCCCAACTTATAGAACTCGGCAGCCTGATAGTATTCTGCACTGTTATCCACCTTGTTTGCCACAAGGATTACAGGCAGTTTGGCACGACGCAAGATCAGGGCTACATCCTCATCCCAGTCGGTCAAACCGGTGTTCACGTCTACCAGGAAGAGAACCAGGTCAGCCTCTTCGGTAGCTACCAACACCTGCTTGCGGATAGCATCCTCGAAAATGTCATCTGATTTTACGACCCATCCACCGGTATCCACCACAGAGAATTCTCTGCCGTTCCAGCTGCACTTACCATACTGACGGTCACGTGTAGTACCTGCCGTATCGCTCACGATAGCGCGGCGAGATTGAGTCAAACGATTGAATAAAGTAGATTTACCCACGTTAGGGCGACCTACGATTGCTACTAAATTTGCCATAATAAGTCATTCAGCCTCCTTCCTTTGAGGAGGTATTCAAGGATGTGGTCTCTGCATCCAAGTTAATAATTTGCCGAAGCTGACCTTGCTCCGGCCCTCGCCCCTCTGGCGAGAGTCACTCCCTCGATTACATTCAGGGAGGGGAAGTTGATATTAGTGATTAGTTATTAGTGATTAGAACTGTGCTAATCATTAATCACTAATCACTATCAATTATTCCGGATTATATCCGAAGGCGTCGAGTTCTCGCTGCGAACTGCGCCAGTCTTTATCAACCTTTACAAAGGTTTCCAGGAAAATCTTCTTGCCGAAGAATTTTTCCAAAGCCTTGCGGCTTTCAGTATTCACCTTCTTGAGCGCCACACCCTGGTGACCAATGATGATGCCCTTCTGGGAATCACGCTCCACGTAGATGACGGCATTGATGTGGATGCGGGTGTCATCTTCCTTGAATCGCTCCACCCTCACCTCTACGGCATAAGGAATCTCCTTGTCGTAGTAGAGCAGAATCTTCTCGCGGATAATCTCAGATACGAAGAAGCGGGCTGGCTTGTCGGTCAACTGGTCCTTGTCGAAGAACGCAGGCGACTCAGGCAGCAGTTCCTTGATGCGCTTCAAGAGCATATCCACGCCAAACTTGTTTTTCGCAGAGATAGGAAGAATCTCAGCATTCGGCAAGAGCGAATGCCACTTCTCTACAATGTCACCCAGTTTCTTTGGGTCGCTCTGGTCAATTTTGTTGATGAGCAGGAGCACCGGAATCTTCATCTTCTTGACCTTTTCCAGGAAGTCGATGTTCTTCTCAGGGTTCTCAATCACATCGGTCACATAAAGCAACACGTCGGCATCCGCCAGCGCACTCTCAGAGAAGGCGAGCATCATCTCCTGCATCTTGTAGTTTGGCTTCAAGACGCCAGGGGTATCCGAAAACACGATTTGCATATCATCGGTATTCACGATACCCATGATACGATGACGAGTGGTCTGCGCCTTGAAGGTAGCGATGCTGATACGCTCGCCCACCAGTTGATTCATCAGCGTACTCTTACCCACATTAGGATTACCCACGATATTAACGAAACCTGCTTTATGCATACTGTAAAAATTGATTTTAAGCTAAATGTATAATGTGAAGCCTGAAATGGCTTTAAGCTAAAGAAACGCATCCTTGCTTATTCATTATATTATAGATGAAGTAAGAAAGATGCGTTTCCTTATATAGATAATTATTCTATCCTATTTTAATATGTCTTACTTGCCATAAGCAGCACCATCGTATGCCCACTTATAGAATGATGCACCGTGTACGAATCCTGCACCGAATGCTGTGAAGATGACGTTGTCGCCCTTCTTCAACTGGCTCTCTGCGTCCCAGAGTGCCAATGGGATTGTTGCCGCACTGGTATTTCCATAATGGTCGATGTTAACTACCACCTTGTCAAGTGGAATTCCCGCACGCTTGGTCACAGCCTCGATGATACGGAGGTTGGCCTCGTGTGGAATCACCCAGTTCACATCTTCAGCCTTGAGATTGTTCATCTCCATGATCTTCATCACGTCGTTGCTCATGTCGGTTACTGCGTAACGGAACACGGTACGACCTTCCTGATAAAGATAATGCAAACGATGATCTACAGTGAAGTGTGAAGGAGGGCAGACAGAACCACCAGCCTTCATGTGGAGGAAAGGCAAGCCTTGTCCGTCGGTACGAAGGTATGAGTTCTGTACACCTACGTTCTCTTCCTCTGTTGCCTCTACAAGAACTGCACCAGCACCATCTCCGAAGAGTACGCAAGTAGCGCGGTCTGTGTAGTCAACAAGTGAAGACATCTTATCAGCACCGATAACGATGATTTTCTTGTATCTACCACTCTGAATCATGCTAGCTGCAACATCCAGGGTGTACAAGAATCCACAGCAAGCTGCAGAGAAGTCGAATGCAAAAGCGTTCTTCAGTCCGAGCTTACCGAGGACGATAGATGCTGTAGAAGGGAACTTGTAGTCTGGTGTGGTGGTTGTCACAATCAGTGCATCGATTGTGTCTGGATCTACGCCAGTCTTCTGAATCAACTGCTTTGCAGCTTTACGAGCCAAGTAGCTGGTTCCGAGACCTTCCTCTGTGAGAATGCGACGTTCCTTGATACCTACACGTGTGGTAATCCACTCATCTGTAGTATCAACCATGCGTGACAACTCCTCGTTATTGAGGATATAGTCAGGAACGTATCCACCAACACCAGTGATTACAGCATTGATTTTACCCATTATTCAGCTGCTTCCTTAACGATTGCAACCTTACCACGATAGTAACCGCAAGTAGGGCAAACAGTGTGGTATACATAGTATGCACCACAGTTAGGGCAAACTGCCAATGTAGGAGCTACTGCCTTATCATGAGTTCTTCTCTTAAGTGTACGTGTCTTTGACTGTCTTCTTTTAGGATGTGCCATAATTTTTTAAATGTTTTAATTTTTGAATTTTACTTTTTTAATTTTAATAGAGCTGCCCAGCGTGGATCTACAGTTTCCTCTTCTTCCTCACCGCTTCGGGCGGCAGAATGCTGTTGAAGCATTTCAATCATAGCAGGGTTGCATTTTCCAGGTGCATGCACATGCTTGATGGGAATGTTGAGGTCTATAAATTCATAGATGAACCACGAGATATCGAGTATTCCTTCGTTCTCGGCCACAATCACGAGGTCATCTTCTTCTGAGTATTCTTCTCCGAACTTAACGACGAGTCTGTCATCGGTTTCAATATCTTGATCCATATCGTCCAGACAGATGTCGCATGGTATGTGTACCACTCCCTCTGTATGAAAATTGAGCTCGTAGAAATCGTCCGTCCTGTTAATGGACAGACTACTCTTCAGCTCGCCTCTCTGAATGTCAGGAGCATCTATTGCCTGAAAGTATTCATCGTCTAGCTTGAACTCCAGATTTGTTACTCCCTGGGGCAAAGCTTTCAAATCAATCTTATAAGACTCTATATTACACATAATTCAATATATACCATATTGGTTTCGGGCTGCAAAGTTACAAATATTTTTTGAGATAAAATAATTTTTTATGTAAAAATCACTAAAATCTCTCATTATTAACCGATTATTGTCCGATAATTACCCTTTTTGAGGTAAAATATCGCCCTATTATTCCTTCTTCAGTTCTATTCTGAAGGTAGTTCCCTTACCAACCTCGCTACTTTTCACCCATATTTTTCCATGATGATATTCTTCTACAATCCTCTTGGCAAGCGAAAGTCCAAGACCCCATCCTCGCTTCTTGGTGGTGAATCCCGGGCGAAATATATTCTTCAGATTTTTTTTCAGAATTCCCTTACCTGTATCTTCCACTTCAATAATCGCTTTATCCACCGTCTCGTCCACTCTCAGGATAATCATACCGCCATCAACGCCCATGGCATCCACTGCGTTCTTGGAAAGGTTCTCTATGACCCATTCAAAGAGCGAAGCATTCATCTTGACGATAATGTCATGTTCAGGAAAGATTTTCACCATCTTCACCTTCTTGGAAGTACGGCGGTCCATATAATCGATGACATGATCCATCACCTCATTCAGACTAGCCGGAACCGGTTCTGGAAGGGAACCAATCTTTGAGAATCTATCAGCAATCAATTGGAGTCTCCTGATATCCTTATCCATCTCGGGTATCAGATTATCGTCAGGATGATTCATCTTCAGGATTTCTAGCCAAGCCATCAAACTGGAAATAGGCGTACCTAACTGATGAGCCGTTTCCTTCGATAATCCCACCCATACCTTATTCTGTTCTGCTTTCTTGGAAGTAAGCAACGCAAAGATGGCGATAACCACAAATATCATCACCACTCCAAGCTGAATATAAGGATAAGCAGAAAGGCGACGAATCATCAATGATTCATCGTAGCATACTTGAATATAGTCATGAGTAGAGTCATCCAATTCTATCTTTATATTCTTCCCTTTTGACAAGAGTGATTTCCCCAATATGGCAGCATTTCTTAAACTATCCTCATAATCCTTGCCTGTGACCTTGATATTACGGAAGGTCTGTGCCCGATTTTGAGAATCCATAACGATGACAGGAATCGAATTGTTCTCATTGATAACTTTAAGGACGAGATTCAGGTCGGTATTATCATCAGCCGTATTGAGGGAGCGCATGGCTTCCGCCCAAACCTCCATCCGGTTTCGCTCCTCCAGAGCCAGGTCACGGACGAGGAAATGGGATATAACGAGCGAGGCGACAGCAATCAATACCGCTGCTATCACCAGATAAATCTTCACCTGTCTTATCCTATCCGTCCAAATCATGCTGCAAAGATACAAAAAAAACACAAAAAAGCCTCAGAAATCTTTCGAAATCTGAGGCTCTTGATAAAAGAAGGCGGCTACCTACTCTCCCGCATTGCATTGCAGTACCATCGGCGCAAGTGAGCTTAACTTCTCTGTTCGGAATGGGAAGAGGTGGGACCTCACCGCAATAACCACCTGATAATGGG